>Ga0209571_1000054_pt1 | contig 296322 bp, 283 predicted proteins | sample EBPBio102011_DNA_FD_185866 | JGI IMG/M metagenome (GOLD analysis project Ga0209571, IMG submission 185866) | Wastewater treatment Type I Accumulibacter community from EBPR Bioreactor in Madison, WI, USA - Reactor 1_1/10/2011_ DNA (SPAdes)... | ecosystem: Engineered > Bioreactor > EBPR >... | reverse complement strand
CCATGTGCTGGACGAACGGCTGAAGGCACTTGTGCTGGAACACCACCCGCTTGCCCGTGTGCCCCAAGGTTCTTGCGATCCTTCCGACGGTTCCGCATAAGCGACCAAACACCGAGGACATCCGATGGACACCGCCGCGCTCGACACGGCCTTCTGGCTGACAATCCTGGCCATCCTGGGCCTTCTGCTGATGTCAGCCTTCTTCTCGGGCTCGGAAACCGCATTGACCGCTGCCTCGCGGGGAAAGCTGAAGGCACAGGCCGACAAGGGTTCGTCCGGCGCGGAAGCCGCGCTGGCCGTGACCGACGACAGCGAGCGGATGATCGGCGCACTGCTGCTGGGCAACAACATCGTCAACATCACCTCGGCTTCGCTCGCAACAGCGCTGCTGACGCGGCTGTTCGGCGACGGCGGGGTTGCACTGGCGACGCTGGTGATGACGCTTCTGGTGCTGATCTTCGGCGAGGTGCTGCCAAAGACCTATGCCATCACCAACGCCGAGACCGCCGCGACCCGCGTGGCACCCGTAATCCGCGTGGTGATCCTGGTGTTCTCGCCCGTGGTCAGCATCGTACGGGCCTTGGTGCGCGGCCTTCTTCGCTTGTTCGGCGTGCGAGCCGACCCTGACAGCCATATCCTTGCCCTGCGGGAAGAAATCGTCGGCGCCATCGCGCTCGGCCATTCGAGCGGCGCCGTGGAAAAGGAAGACCGCGACCGCCTGCTGGGCGCGCTCGACCTGGCTGAGCGCACGGTGGACGAGATCATGCGCCACCGAAGCCAGATCGAAATGATCGATGCCGATGCGCCCCCCTCGGCTATCCTGACGCAGGCGCTGTCCTCGCCGCACACGCGGTTGCCCATTTTCCGCGACAGCCCGGAGAATATCCTGGGCGTGATCCACGCGAAGGATCTGCTGCGCGAGGTCGACCGGCTGGTGCGCGGTCCGGATGCCGACCTTGCGGCGCTTGACCGGCTGGACATCCTCAAGATCGCCATGAAGCCCTACTTCATCCCCGACACCACGACGCTTGACGAACAGATGCGCGAATTCCTCAAGCGGCGCACCCATTTCGCGCTGGTGGTGGACGAATACGGCGCCCTTCAGGGCCTGATCACGCTCGAGGATATCCTGGAAGAGATCGTGGGCGAGATCACCGACGAATTCGACCCGGCCCAGGCCAAGGCGCTCAAACCGGACGAGACGGGGAACTATGTGGTGGAAGGATCGATGACGATCCGCGACCTGAACCGGGCGATGGACTGGTCGCTTCCGGATGACGAGGCGAACACCATCGCAGGCCTTGTCATCCACGAGGCGCAGATGATCCCCGCCGAGGGGCAGGCCTTCAGTTTCCACGGATTCCGCTTCGAGGTGACGGGGCGGCGCGAGAACCGCATCACCAAGCTGAAGATCCGCCCGCTCTGACCCCGGGAGGGCCCCGGGGAGGGTCCCGGGGCCAGAAGTCTGCTCAGGTCTGCGGCTCGGTCCGCTGGGCGATCCATTCATCCAGCGCGGCATTGCGATCGGCCATCGGGGCCCTCGGGGCGGTCGCTGCCTTCTGTTCGCGCCGGTGAAAGGCCTCGCGGGCGCCGAAATGCAGGCCCAGCACTGCCCCCAGAATCCACCACAGCGGCTCGGGCGCCTGTTCCAGCGCTGTCATCGCCGCCGCGAATCCCGCCGGGTCCAGCACGGCATAGGCCATCAGGCCAAGCCCCCCCAGCGCGCCCAGCGGCCGCGGCAGTCGGTTCAGCGCATCGACCAGCAGATCGAACCGTGCCCGGCCGGCTGTTGTTCGCGGGACCGGCAGCGCCTCGCGCAGGACATCTTCCTGGCGCGCGGCCAGCACGCCCATCAGCCGCTCGATCACGCCCATGCCGAAACCCTCGCCTTATGTTCCGCCTCGGTCAGCCGGAACCGCTCGGCCATGAACTCCTCGGCGCGGGTGATCCAGCCACCCTTGCCACCGTCGCGGCGCCGCGCGAACCGGCGGCTGGCCGGGCGCGCATCGGCCAGCGCGTAATAGTAGTTGCGCCGCGCGATGGCATAGGCATCGGCCAGATGGTCGGGTGCGGCCTCGGCCGCCTGTGCCGCCGCACGCAAGGTGACCGGCCCGATCTGCCCGTCATCCGGGCAGGGGAAACCCATCGCGGTTATCAGCCGCTGCAAGACCTTCACGGCGTTCGAGCCGGCATTGACATACATGTCAAAAACCGAGGGCTGCAACGCCTCGGGCAGCCCGCCGATGCCTGGGCGACGAAAGTAATGCTCCAGAAAGATCTCGACCGCGCGCTCGCGCGTCAGCGCCCGCACATCGGCCTCTGACACCTGCCCGTCGCCGGTCAGATCCACCCCGAGACGGCGCAGGGTGCCAATGGTGACGCCATGGTTGGTGGCCCCGCCAGGGTCGGCGGGATCGTTCACAAAGCCACCTTCGCGGGCGACGATGGCTTCGGCTAGGTCCTGAACGGATGACATGGTCTCTCCTGACCGCGATGGCGCTCCCCGCGCCCGAGATCAGGAAATCTGTGTCGGCAGACGTTAACGCAGCGGCAATCAGCCGTTCGGTGCCGCGTCTGGGTCCACATAGACGCCCTGTTCCTTCAGCGCGTCCACCACCTCTTTCGGCATGTAAGTCTCGTCATGCTTGGCCAGGATCTCTGTCGCGACGAAGACGCCCGACACCAGGCTGCCCGTGCCCACCATCCCCTGGCCCTCGGCAAAAAGGTCGGGCAGCACGCCGGTATAGGCAACCGGCACCGTGGCATTCGTGTCGGTCACGCGGAAGGTGATCGTCTCGCCCTGCCCGCGCGTGATCGAGCCTTCTTCCACCAGCCCGCCGATGCGGAACACCTCGGTGTCGGGCGGCGGCGCCTCGACGACCTGCGTCGGGGTGCGGAAGAAGTTAATGCCGTCGCGCATTGCATAGCCGATCAGGCCGGTCGAGATCGCCAGCGCAACAAAGGCCAGCACGATGATCTGGATGCGACGCTTCTTCTTCAGGCCCTTCATCTTCCCCCCAGCCCTGACCGTCAGGGAAAGACCGGGGCCATCATCAGGCCTGCCGTCTCGTCCACCCCCAGCATCAGGTTCGCATTCTGGATGGCCTGACCCGAAGACCCTTTGGTCAGGTTGTCCAGCACGGCAACCACGACGGCGCGACCGGGCATCCGATCACCCGTCACGCCGATATGCACGAAATTAGACCCGCGAATGTCGCGCGTCGAGGGGAGTGCGCCAAAAGGCAGCACCTTGAGGAAGGGCTCGGCCGCATAGGCCGCCGCCAGCGTGCCATGCACCTGATGCGGATCGCCATCCACATAGACGGTGGCGAGGATGCCCCGGTTCATCGGCAAGAGATGCGGCGTGAACTGCACATGCACGGGGCGGCCCGCCAGACGGCTGAATTCCTGGTCGAACTCGCCCAGGTGGCGGTGCTTGCCGCCTGCCGAATAGGCATGCGTCCCCTCGGACAGTTCGGCATGAAGGAGGTTCTCCTTCAGGCTGCGCCCGGCCCCGCTGACGCCAGCCTTCAAATCGATGATGATCCGGTCCAGGTCGATCACCCCGGCCTCGATCAGCGGACGCAGCGCGTATTGGCCGGTCGCCGCGTTGCAACCGGTGCCGGCGACAAGGCGCGCGGCGCTGATCTCGGGACGGTAGAACTCGGTCAGGCCATAGACCGCATGGTCCTGCAGGTCGGTGGCGGAATGAGGCTTGCCATACCACTTCTCATAGGCCGAAGGGTCGCGCAGCCGGAAATCGGCCGACAGGTCCACCACCTTGAGGTCACGCGGCAGCGCGGCAATCACCGCCTGGCTGGTGGCGTGGGGCAGCGCGCAGAAGGCAAGGTCGATGCCGGCGAAATCGACATCCTCGATCTTGCACAGATCGGGCAGGTCAAGATGGCGCAGGAAGGGGAAAACCTCGGCCATGGACATGCCGGCCTTGCGGTCGCCCGTCAGCGCCGCAATGCGCAGGTCAGGATGCGTGGCGATCAGCCGGACAAGCTCTGCCCCGGTATAGCCCGAAGCCCCCAGGATGGCGACGTTATGGGTCATGCGATCCCCCTTGCGATGGTCGGGCGAGTGATGGGCGAAGCGCCGCGCCTTGGCAAGGGGCCAATGCAAAAGGGCGCCCCGTCACCGGCGCGCCCCTGGTTCTTTGGCTTTGTCGGCGTTCCGGGTGGCGTCAGGCCTTGCGGCGGCGGCGCAGGGCACCAGCAGCCCCCAGCGCCCCCAGCCCGGCCAGCAGCAGCGGCGCCGCCGCCGGCAGCGGCACGGCCGAGGCTGTTTCCTCGGGCACCGGATTCGGAACGACCGGCGCCGCATTGCCCTCGGCAAAGATCGAGTACTTCAGGCTGCCCCAGGTGTTGTAGAGCCCGAGGTAGAGCGAGCCGTCGAAATCATCGCCAAAGCTCAGGGTAATGCTGTGGTCCGCATTCCGGTTCCAATGGGCGATGTTGACCGAGGACGAGGCATAGCCCTGCTCCTGCTCCCAGGCGCTCCACAGGAACGGCGTCGTCTTCCACAACACGGACCCGCCAGCCGAGAAGCTCCAGTCGGTATCGCCGATGGGAGACAGCGGCGCGAAAACCAGCTTGACCACCTGTGCCCCGGCCTTGAGCCCGGTCAGCGCCAGGATGTCATGGTCGCCGTTGCCCGACCAAACGCCATCGATCTGGGTAAACCCGTTCTCGATCACCGTGGGGTTCTTGTAGTCGCCCGAGAAATCGCCAACCTCGGTCAGCGTCGCTGCCGAAGCTGCACCTGCAACGGCAAACATCGCCATTCCGGCAGCCAGTGTACGACCCAACATCTTCATAACTCACGCCTTTCAACCCGATCCGGCCCCGCCGGCTTGCGGATTACCTATGGGCCGCGCATGGCGGCAACAAGGCACGAAAGGGGAAACAATGGCTCCGAGGACCTTCTGGGGCGCATGACGTAACGTCACAAGCCCTGACCTATCAAGGAACAGGCCGCCCTACTTGTTCGGAACCTGCTTGCCCACGTGCTTGCGCAGTCGCGAGGGCGTATGGAACTTGCGATCCTTGAAGGGGTTCTTGTCGCTCTGGCTGCGCAGGAACAGCCGGATCGGGGTGCCGGGCATGTCGAAATGGTCGCGCAAGCCATTGACCAGATAGCGCTTGTAGCTTTCAGGCACCAGATCGGGGTGGCTGCACATCACCACGAAACCCGGCGGGCGGGTCTTGGCCTGGGTCATGTAGCGCATCTTGATGCGGTGGCCCCCTGGCGCGGGCGGCGGGTGCGCCTCGGTCATGGCGCCAAGCCAGGTGTTGAGCCGCGCCGTCGTCACGCGGCGGTTCCAGATGTCATGCGCCTTGAGGATCGCGGCATGCAACCGGTCCAGTCCGCGCCCGGTCTTGGCCGAAACGGTCACCAGCGGCGCCCCGCGCAGTTGCGGCAACAGCCGCTCGAACATCTCGCGCAGTTCGGCCAGCTTTTCCTGTTTCTCGCCTTCCAGATCCCACTTGTTCACCGCCAGAACGACGGCGCGGCCCTCGGTCTCGGCAAAATCGGCGATCCGCAGATCCTGCTGCTCGAAGGGAATCTCCACATCCAGCAGCACCACGACCACTTCGGCAAAGCGCACGGCACGCAGACCATCGGCCACCGACAGCTTTTCCAGCTTGTCGCTGATCCGCGCCTTCTTGCGCATCCCGGCGGTGTCGAAGATGCGGGTGGGCGTTCCCATCCAGCTGGTGCGGACAGAGATCGCATCGCGGGTGATGCCCGCTTCGGGGCCGGTCAGCAGGCGATCCTCGCCGAGGATCTTGTTGATGAGCGTCGATTTTCCGGCATTCGGCCGTCCGATCACGGCGATCTGGAGCGGCCGCTTCTCGGTCGGCTTGTGCGCGTCGGGGTCGGCCTCGACCTCTCCCTCGGCCTCGGTCACATCCAGATCGACAAGCGGCGCATCGGCCTCGGCCCGTGCCTGGAACTCGCCCGCGATGGGGCGCAGGATATGGTAAAGGTCGTCAATCCCCTCGCCATGCTCGGCCGAGAGCCGCACAGGTTCGCCCAGGCCCAGGCCCCAGGCATCAATCGCTCCGGCGTCGGCGGCAGCGCCCTCGGCCTTGTTGACCCCCAGGATCACGCGGGCATTTTTCTTGCGAAGGATATCGGCAAACACCTGGTCTGTCGCCGTCACCCCCGCGCGCCCGTCGATCAGGAACAGGCAGACATCGGCCATGTCGACCGCCCGTTCCGTCAACCGCCGCATCCGGCCTTGCAGGCTGTCGTCCGTCACATCCTCAAGCCCCGCGGTGTCGATCACCGTGAAGCGCAGGTCGTGGATGCGCCCGTCGCCCTCGCGCAGGTCGCGCGTCACGCCGGGCTGGTCATCCACCAGCGCCAGCTTTCGCCCCACAAGGCGATTGAACAGCGTCGACTTGCCGACATTGGGTCTGCCCACGATGGCGAGCGTAAAGGTCATGGGGCCCTCCGGGGGCACGCGAAATGGTCAAGCCGGTGGCTGTACACGGCTTCCGCCTCAGCGGAAAGCCAGAAGTTGCCCGTTCGCGCCCATGACATACAGTACCCCCCCCACGACGATGGGCCCCGAGGCGGCCCCGCCGGGAATCTGCGCGGTGCCGACCAGCGCCCCGTTCGTCGGGTCAAACAGACGCAACAGCCCGTCGGACGAGGCCACAACCACATGCCCGCCCGCCAGAACCGGCCCGTAATGGGCATAGATCGCCTTGCGCCGCTTGTCCTTCTTGGTTTCGGTGAAATAGGGCATCTCGGCCGACCAGATCACATCGCCAGTTCCGGCATCCAGCCGAACCAGCCGGGCCTCGTCATTGACAAGGAACACCGATCCGCCGCCCACCGCGATGCTGCCCATCGCGCCTTCGCCCGCTTCCCAGATCCGGTCACCCGAGCCGGCGTCCAGCGCAATCATCCGACCACTGGAGTTGCCGACAAAAATCGTGCCGCCATCCACCACCGGGTCCGAGGCGATGTCGCTGATCGTGGCATAGGCCCGGCCCACGCGCTTGCCGGCGACCGGCGCCTGCCAGACCTCAAGGCCCCCCTGGCGCAGCGTGGCCACCAACTGCCCCGAGGCAAAGGGGAACAGCGCCAGACGGTCGGAAAGCGCCGGTCCTGCGCCACCCGTGACACCGTCTTGCGACGGAATGCCGGGCAGTTGCCAGCGCACCCGCCCGCTGTCGGCCTCGATGGCCCAGGCCGAACTGTCGCGCGCCACCACATAGACCACGCCGTTAGACACGGCCGGTGCGCCGGTGACCGGCGCCGTGAACCGCTGGCGCCACAGAATCCCGCCCGAGGCCGGATCAAGCGCCACCAGCTCGCCATAGGCCGAGGTCACGAAGAGTTTGCCTTCGCCAAAGGCCAACCCGCCGCCCGAGGCCTCGCCGCCCGGGTCGCGTACCGGGGTCAGGTTTGCCTGCCATAGCGTGCCGCCGCCGGTTGAGGTGGCCGTCACCGTCGAGCGGGCGTCCATCGTGAAGATGCGCCCCCCCGCGGCGACGGGCGTCGACGAGATACGGAACTTGCGCGAGTTGCCTTCGCCGATGGGCGCGGCCCAGATCAGTTGCGGCTGCGCCGACAGGCGCGAATGCGGCGCAAGATGCCGCGGGTTCGACCCGCGATGCGTCCAGTCGGCCAGTGCAACCTGGCCGCCCAGGCTGATCGGAACGCTGCGGTTGGGTTCCCCCTGGTCGGTGGGCGGCGGCTCTCCTTCCAGCGGAATGCTGGCTTCGAGCGGGCTGCGCACGTCAAACCGCTCGCCTTCCAGGATCACTTCCTTTTCGGCGCAGGCCGCCAGCAGGGCGGCAAGGGTCAGGGCCGACAGGGCGCGCGTTGGGGTCTTCATGGCCATTCCTGCTGCTCCGCGCCTTGCCGTCACTCGTCCTTGGGCGTACCGCCCAGGGCCGTGATCAGTTGTTCGACGCGCGCGCGCAAGGTGGGCGTCGCCTCCTGCGCCTCGGCCAGCGCCTGCAGGGCTGTGATGGCGGCCTCGGTGTTCCCGGCCTCGATGTCCAGCAGCGCCAGTTGCTCCAGCGCCAGCGGGCGATAGGGCCGGCCCGGCGCCGCGATGGGGTCAAGCGCCGCGCGCCGCTCTGCGGCGGGCATCGTGTCACCGGCCAGAACCACCCGGCGCAGCACGGCCAGATCGCGATAGCTGTTGGGCAGGCTTGCGTCCTTGGCCACGGCGTCCAGCGCCGCAAGGCGGGCTGGCACGTCACCTTCCAGGTCGGCCGACAACAGCAGATCCCTGATGGCGATGCGCTGGCCTGGCGCCGGAATGGCCGCCAGCGCCGCAGCGCGCTCTGGCGCCGTAGGCAGGTCACGCGCGGCATTCACCGCATCGCCAAAGGCTTGCGACGTGGTTTGCCACTGTGCCTTCTGCCATTCGTTCCAGGCTGCGCCGGCCACGATCAGGAGCACCAGCAGAATGCCGATCCAGCCATATTTGCGCATCAGCCCGAACAGCTTGTCGCGGCGGACCTCTTCGGTCACCTCGTCGATGAAACTTTCCGGATTGCTCACGCGGGCCCCCGTGACCTTGTCTGCGGTTTTGACCCGTCTTACCGGGGCACCTGCCGCAGCGCAAGCACCGCCCCACCGGGGCGGGCCGATCAGGCGGCTTCGGCTGACTCTTCCTCGGCGGATTGCCGCGCCCACATGGCCGCATAACGCCCACCCTGGGCCACCAGATCGTCGTGCCGGCCCTCTTCCACGATCCGGCCCTCTTCCAGCACGATGATGCGGTCGGCCTCGACGATGGTCGACAGGCGGTGGGCGATGGTGATCACGCTGCGGCCGCGCGACATGGCCTGCAGGCTGTCCTGGATGTCGCGCTCGGTCTGGGTGTCAAGCGCGCTCGTCGCCTCGTCCAGAAGCAGGATCGGCGGGTTCTTCAAGAGCGTCCGCGCGATGCCCACGCGCTGCTTTTCGCCGCCCGACAGCTTCAGCCCCCGCTCTCCCACCGTTGTCAGATAGCCGTCCGGCAGGCTCATGATGAAATCGTGGATCTTCGCGGCGCGGGCCGCTGCCTCGATCTCCTCACGCGTGGCCTCTGGGCGGCCATAGGCGATGTTGTAAAGCACCGTGTCGTTGAACAGCACCGTATCCTGCGGCACGACGCCGATCTGGGCATGCAGGCTGTCCTGCGTCACATCGCGCAGATCCTGCCCGTCGATCCGGATCGCCCCGCCGGTGACATCATAGAACCGGAAAAGCAGCCGACCGATCGTCGACTTGCCCGAGCCCGAAGGCCCGACAAGCGCCACCGTCTGCCCGGCCCCCACGGTAAAGGAAATGCCCTTGAGGATGGGGCGCGCGGCCTCATAGCCGAACTGCACGTTGTCAAACGCCACCTCGCCCCCCGTCACGCGCAGGGCGGGCGCACCCGGGCGGTCGACGATCTCGGCCGGCTGGCCAAGCAGACCGAACATCTCGCCCATGTCGACCAGCGCCTGCCGGATCTCGCGGTAGACCGTGCCAAGGAAGTTCAGCGGCATGGTGATCTGGATCATGTAGGCGTTGACCATGACGAAGTCGCCGACCGTCAGCGTGCCCGCCTGCACCCCGCGCGCGGCCATGACCATCACCAACACCAGACCCGTGGTGATCAGGAAGGCCTGGCCCGCGTTCAGAAAGCTCAGCGACAGCCCCGTCTTGACCGCCGCCGTCTCGTACCGCTGCATCGCGATGTCATAGCGGTCGGCCTCGCGCGTTTCGGCGCCGAAATACTTGACCGTCTCGAAATTCAGCAGGCTGTCGATGGCCTTCTGGTTGGCGTCGTTGTCCTGCTCGTTCATCTCTCGGCGGATTTTCACACGCCATTCAGTAACTTGCAGGGTGAAGATCACGTAGAGCGTGATGGTGATAACCACCACCGCCATGTATTGCCAGCCAAAGAGCGTGGCAAAGATCACCGCGACCAATCCCAGCTCCAGGATCAGAGGCCCGATCGAGAACAGCATGAAGCGCAACAGGAAATCGACGCCCTTCACCCCGCGCTCGATGATGCGCGACAGACCGCCCGTCTTGCGGGTGATGTGATAGCGCATCGACAGGCGATGGATGTGGGTAAAAGTCTCCAGCGCGAGCTGGCGCAGGGCGCGCTGGCCCACGCGCACGAAAGTCGCATCGCGCAATTCGTTGAAGGCCACGGCGCCCAGGCGCGCCATGCCATAGGCGATCGTCAGCCCAACCGCGCCATAGGCCAGCAACCAGGCATCGTCGCGGCTTTCATTGGCCAGCGAATCCACAGCGGCCTTGTAGAGAAAGGGCGTGCCGACCGAGATCAGACGCGCCACGATCAGGAGCGTCAGCGCCGCGACGACGCGGCGTTTCACCCAGCCCTGCCCCTCGGGCCAGAGATAGGGCAGCACCCGGCGGATCGTCTGCCAGCCGCTCGTCGGCTGGTCATGGCGTTCCGCATCTGGCGCGGTAGCGGTCACTGGCGGCATCGGGCGTCCCTTTGGCCCCCCGGGGCATGCAACGCGGCGTTGCCGCAGGGCCGGGGTTGGAGTATGAAGGTATTGTTCAACGTTTCACGAGTAGTTGAAGGATGGAGCAAAGTAAAGTCCTCGCCGCCCTGTCCGCGCTCTCGCACGAGGCGCGGCTGGAACTGGTGCGCCTGCTGATCGACGCGGGTGACGAAGGGCTGCCTGCAGGGACCATAGGCCAGAAACTGGGCCTTGGCGCCTCGCGCCTGTCGTTCCACCTTTCCGCACTCGAACAGGCGGGGCTCATCCGCTCGCGCCGAGCGTCGCGTAATGTCATCTACTCGGTCGACCGCGACGGAATGGGCAGCACCATCGGTTTCCTGTTGCACGATTGCTGCCGCGAGCATCCGGAGGTGGTGGCCTGCTGCCACAAGCGCGCGCAGTCCGACCCGGCCGACGAAGGCTGACCTCGCTAAGGCCCGGCAGGAACCGCGAATACCTGGCCGGGATAGATCAGGTCCGGGTCGCGGATCTGGTCCTTGTTGGCCTCGTACACACGGACATACATCACCCCGTCACCGTAGTTCGCCTGCGCGATCCCCCACAGGGTAAAGCCTGGCTGCACCGTCAGGCTGACGGGGCGGTTGCCATCGGCCACCCCAGCGGCTGCCGATGCAAGCAGCTCCGGCGCTTCGCGTTGGAACGGCGTCTCATAGCGGGAATCGACGCGCCCCTCACGCGTGATCTGGTCGGCGCGCAGCGTATAGACCCCGGCGGCGACATCGGGCAGCGTGCCAGCCCAGGCGCCATCGGCGGCGACCGGCACCTCGAGCATGGGGCGGTTGTCCAGATAGACCCGGACAAAGGCCTGCCCTTCGCCCCGTCCGGCCAGTTGCACGGCGCCGCTGGTCGAATAGCTGATCGTGTCGATGGTCACGTTGCGCGGAAAGCCGGCTGGCGCCGGCGTGCCCGATTGCAGCACCCGCGCCCCGCTGTCCGTCACCAGAAGCGCGGTGGGGGCGGCCGCGGGGGCAGGCTCGGCCAGCGGTTCGGCCGCTGCGCCCTCTGCTGCGGGGGCCTCTGCCACGGCGGTTTCTGCGCTCGCCTGTGGCGCGGCCGCGGGGTCCTGCTCTGCGCTGGAGTCGGCGGCAGCGGGCGCGGCGGGCGCCGCCGCTTCGGCCTCGGCCATCGCCACTTCGGGCGTGGGGGCGAGCACCACCTGTTCGGTGGAGGCAATGCCATCCCCTTCGCCCAGCCGCGCCATGAGCGAGACGACCCTGGGTTGGTCGCTGGGCGGCAATTCGAACATGGCCACAAAGCGGCCCTGCCCGTCTGCGGCAGCCGTGGCGGCCTCTGACCCGTCAATCAGCACATCGACCTGCGCATCGGGTTCGGCGCGCCCGGCCACCAGCGCCGCGCCATCCGATTCGACCCGGACGACATCAAAGGCGGGCGGCTCTGCGGCGGGCGGTGGCTCTGCGGCGGCGGATGGCGCCGCTGCGACTTCTTCCGGTGCGGCTTTTTCGACTGCGGCCTCTGCGGCAGGCGGGGTTGCCGGCTCGGTGGATGCGGCCTCTGCCGGGGCCGTCTCTGTCGCAGGTGCTTCTTCCGATCCGGCGGGGGCGACGGTCGCTTCTGTGGCCACAGGTGCCGGATCAGCCGCAGCCGCAGGCTCTGGCGCAGTCAAGGCAGGGTCCGCAGGCGCAGCCGCCTGCTCCTGGGCCTCGGGCACGGGCGCGGGCGCGGGCACCTCGTCGGGACGTCCCTGCCAGATCAGGGCGGCAACCCCGACCACGACCACCGCTCCACCGCCCAACAACAGGGCGCGCGCCCCGTTGCCCAGTTCCGACCACGCCGACATTTGACCATCCCCTGCCGGGCCTGTGCCTGCCCGTGCTTGTCCTTGCCCTAAAAACCCCGATATCTGGGGGTAACGCAACAGATTTCAGGGGTTTCCCGCCTCATGACCATACTTCGTTCCATCTGCGTGTTCTGCGGCTCTCGCCCCGGCGCCCGCGCCGCCTATGCCGAGGAGGCGCGCGCACTCGGCCAGTTGATCGCGGCCGAGGGCTGGCGGCTTGTCTATGGCGCGGGCGATGTGGGCCTGATGGGCGAGGTTGCCCGGGCCGCACAGTCGGCCGGCGCGCGCACCATGGGCGTGATCCCCACCCATCTGATGGCGCGCGAACAGGGCAAGCGCGACCTGACGTCGCTCGTCGTGACCGAGGACATGCACGAGCGCAAGAAGGTGATGTTCATGAACTCGGACGCCATTGTCGTGCTGCCCGGAGGTGCCGGGACGCTGGATGAGTATTTCGAGGTGCTGACCTGGCGGCAGATCGGGCTGCACCGCAAGCCGATCTTCCTGCTGAACACCGAAGGGTACTGGTCGCCCCTGGCCGCGCTGGCCGATCATGTGATCGCCGAGGGCTTTGCCGAGGATGCGATGCGCAGCTATTCGACCCTGGTGCCCGACATACCGTCGCTCGCCCAGGCGCTGCGCGGCGCGCTGGCCTGAGCTTCAGGCGGCGCGGCCTGCGGGAAAGACAAAGCAGCGGTCGCGCCGGATCATCAGCCAAAGCGCCGTGCCCGGTTTCGGCAGGAAGACGCCGGGCACGCTGGCGGTCAGGCGAGAGCCGTCATGGTCCATCACGAAATCGACCAGGCTTTCCCGCCCCATGAAGCGGGCGCGCTGCACCCTTCCCCGCGCGGCCGAGCCATCCTGCGGCGTTGGATTCGGCCCGCGGCCATCACGGTCGAAATCGATCTTCAGATGCTGGGGGCGAATGACGATTTCGACTTCGGCCCCGTCGGCATGACCAGGGGTCAGAAAGGCGCCAAACGGCGTCTCGGTCAACGCGCCCTTGGAATGCCCACGGATAACGTTGATATCGCTGAAAAATGCCGCGGCGGCCTTGTCGGCCGGCGCATTGTAGACGTTGTAGGGCGCGCCCCGCTGCACGATCCGCCCGCCACGCATCAGCGCGATTTCATCCGCCATGCGCATAGCCTCGTCAGGCTCATGGGTAACGAGCAGGACCGCCGCGCCCTCTTCCTTCAGCACGTCGAGCGTGGTGTCGCGGATGCCGTCGCGAAGGCGGTTGTCGAGGCCTGAAAAAGGCTCGTCCATCAGCATGACGCGGGGCCGCGGCGCCAGTGCGCGGGCCAGCGCCACGCGCTGCTGTTCGCCGCCCGACAGCTCGTGCGGGTGCTTGGCGGCGAAACCCGACAGGTTCACCCGTTCCAGCAGCTCGCCCACGCGGCGGGCCTTGTCCTCTCGCGTGCCCTTCAGGCCAAAGGCGATGTTACCCTCGACCGTCAGATGCGGGAACAGCGCGAAATCCTGGAACATCAGCCCCACCGAACGCGCCTCGGGTGGCAGGAACAGGCGGGCGTCGCTGACGGCATGGCCGTCGATCACCACCCGGCCCGCATCGGGCCGCTCGACCCCGGCGATCATCCGCAGGGTCGTGGATTTGCCACAGCCCGAAGGGCCGAGCAGACAGGTCACCTGCCCCGCCGCGATGGTAAGCGACAGGTCGGACACAACCGGGGTGCCATGGAAGGCCCGCGTCAGATGCTCGACAACCAGTCTTGGCAAGGGTTCGGTCACGTCCGCCTCTTATCCGATGAATTTCATCGGGATTGGGCCGTGATAGCAGGCCCCGCCCCGCCGGGCAAGGCGCCCCGGTCAGCCGGCAGGGGGGGCGTCCAACAGGCGCAGGAGATAAGCCCGCAGGTCTGCCGGCCAATGGCCGATCCGGGCCGCGAAAAGTGCGGGCTCGCCCCCGAACAAAGCACGAGAAGCCTCTTCGAAGCCCGGCAGATCGCCCGCCAGGGCCGACATGGCGCGATAGGCGGCATCGCGTCGCGTCCGGGTTTCGGTCTGCCCGGCATCGGCGCGCCGCGCCTGATCGACCAACCGCCGCAGGGTGGCAGACGCGCCGCCCGGTTGCGTCGCAAGCCAATCCCATTGCCGGGGCAAGAGCGTTACCTCGCGGGCGGTGACGCCCAGCCTGGGCCGCCCCCGGCCCCGGGGTGCCGGGGTGTCGCCGGCATAGCGGGCCATCAGCGCCTCGGCATCGCCGCGCAGGTCAAGGTCGATGACGCGTCCTGTTTCATCGTCGAAAACGAGGATGGGCTGGTCAGCCCCCTCCTGCGCGGCCTGCCGTACGGCAAGGGCGACATCGACCAGCGGGCCCCGAGCCAGCAGGCTCAGGCCGTGGAAGGCGGTGGCGGTTTGGCCAGGGGGCATGGTCATCGGCGATCTCCTTTGCAGCAATTAATACCCGGGTTATTTTGTGATTGTCAATATTTCATCCGGGTATTAAACAGGGCCTTCACCAGAACCCGAGGCCCACCATGACCCCTGCCACCCGAAGAGCCGCGATCGCGGCCTGGAGAGACCGCCCCCGCCCTGCCGGAATCTATGCGCTGCATTGCCTGGCCGATGGCGGCTGCTGGATCGGCCGCACGGCCGACCTCGACGCCATCGGCAATCGCCATTTCTTTGCCCTGCGCCAGGGCAGCCATATGGACAAGACCCTGCAGGCGGCCTTTGCCGCCCATGGCGAGACCGGCTTTCGGCTGGAGGTGCTGGAACGCCTGGCCGAGGACGACTTGCCGCCCTACGCCCGGGACGAAGCCCTTAAGGAAATGCTGGCCCGATGGCGCACGCGGCTGGGTGCGCGGGTGATCTGACCCGAGGGGTCAGATCGTCGCATTCGTCGCGCCGCCGTCGAGCAGGATGTTCTGCCCCACAATGAACCCTGCATGGACCGAGCAGAGAAAGGCGCAGGCCGCGCCGAACTCGGCCGCCGTGCCATAGCGGCCTGCAGGAATGGTCGCGGCGCGCTGCGCACGGGCCTCTTCCATCGTGATCCCTTTCGCGGCGATCACGCCCTTGTCCAGCGCGGTGGCACGGTCGGTGTCATGGATGCCGGGCAAGAGGTTGTTGATCGTGACCCCCTGCCCCGCGACTTGCCGGGCCGTGCCTGCGACAAAGCCCGTCAGGCCGGTGCGGGCGGCGTTCGACAGGCCGAGCGCCGCAATCGGCGCTTTGACGGATTGCGAGGTGATGTTGACCACGCGGCCCCAGCCCCGCTCCATCATGCCGGGCAGCATGGCCTGCATCAACGCGATGGGGGTCAGCATGTTGGCATCCAGTGCCCGGATGAAATCCTCGCGGCTCCAGTCCGACCAGAGGCCGGGGGGCGGGCCGCCGGCATTTGTCACCAGGATATCGACCGAACCCGCGGCGGCCAGCACCGCCTTGCGGTCGGTTTCGGCGGTGATGTCGCCCACAACCGTGGTGACGGACACCCCATGCGCCGCCCGGATCGCCGCAGCCGTCGCCTCCAGCGCTTCAGCGCCCCGGGCGTTCAGCACCAGATCCACGCCCGCCGCCGCCAGCGCCTCGGCGCAGCCGCGCCCCAGCCCCTTCGATGCCGCCGTCACCAACGCCCGCTTGCCGCGAATTCCCAGGTCCATGGCCCATTCCCCATTTTTTCCCTGCAGCTTTGGTTAGCATTGCGTCCTTCCCGAGGAAAGGCGGCAGGAATCACCCCCGGTTTGACGCGGACGCCCCCTCGGGGCAGGATGAGCGGCCCGACGCTTTCCTGTAAAGATTGCCCATGCCGACCGAGACGCCACCTGCCCCCTCCAGCACGCCCATGCCCGGCCATGCCGTGCAGGTTTTTGCGGCAGGCGACGTGATCGCAACCATGGGGGCCAATCAGGGCGACGGGCTGGGCCGGCCCGAGGAGCTTTGCCCGGGCGACATCTACGCGCTGGTTCCCCGGGCGCAGCCCCGAAGGCTGGTGCTGGAACAGGGCGCAACCGGCCGGGTGCTGCAGATCGCGCAGGGCTCTGCCATCGGCGCGGCTGGCGAGGCGATCCGCCTCATCGCGCGGTGCACGCTGTTGTCGGGCGAAGGCGCGCAGGTCGACCTTCTGGTGCTGGAACACGACAGGACGGCAGAGGTCTATCTACTGCCCCTGTCGCCGCTGGCCCACCGGACTGGCTACAGCCTGGTGGGCATCGACACCGATCCGGCGCCCGCGCCAGTGGTTGACCTGATCTGCGTCAGCTTTGCGCGGGGCACCCGGATCACCCTGCCGACGGGCCTTGCGGTGCCGATCGAGACGCTCGCCCCGGGCGACCGGGTCCTGACCCGCGACCATGGCCCGCAGCCGGTCCGCTGGCTGGGCCGCGCCACGCTGCGCGCCGAAGGCAGCCTGGCCCCCGTTGTCATCAGCGCCGGCACCCTGGGCAACGAGGGAGATCTGATCGTCAGCCCGCATCACCGCATCTTTCTGTACCAGCGCGCACGGACGCCCCGCCTTGCGACCGCCGAAGTGCTGGTTCAGGCCAAGCATCTGGTCGATGGCGGGGCGATCTTTCAGCGCGAAGGCGGGCGGGTGGACTGGTTCAGCCTGGTCTTCGACCAGCACGAAATCATCTATGCCGAGGGCATCCCCTGCGAGAGCCTTCAGGTGAGCGAGGCCACGGTGGCACGCCTGCCCCCCGATCTGGCGGAACAGATCCATGCCCGCTTTCCGGGCCTGCGCCAGAGCCAGCATTTCGGAACCGAAGCCGGACGCGAGGCGCTGGACGATCTGCGCGGGCCTGGGCGACGTTAGACCTTTGGGGCCGGACGCAGCGGCCGACGAGGCGATTTCGATGGATGTGTCCGCAGGACCCGGGCCTTCGGAACGATCCCGGCCTGCCGCTGGTGATCTGCGGCTTTACCTGCGCCCCCGAAACGCCCAGTCTGCGCGCATCACAAGCGGAAGCCCCGGATGTATATCGCCCTTCTTGCCCTGACCATGTTTGTGCTTCCGGCGCTGTCGATCGGCCTGGCCCTGGCCGGTGGCAGCCAAGCCGGATGGGCGGTGCTCCTGGGTCAGTGGTTCGTCTTCTGGGCGGTCGGGGTGCGGCTGATGCTGGCCGGGCTGCGCCAATGGCTGCAACCCGAGTTCACCGCACGCGAAATCTTCCGCTTTTCCGGAACCGAGGTGCAGCAGGTCATCCAGGAACTGGGCTTTGCCAATATCGCGCTGGCCACACTCGGCCTGATCGCCGTGGCAGCGCCGGGATTCGTGCTGCCTGCCGCGGTGGCGGGAGGCCTGTTCTATGCGGCTGCCGGGCTTCGGCACATCCAGACGCCCGACAAGACCCGCAACGAAACCATTGCCATGACCACGGACCTGTGGGCCGCGGCGGTGCTGGCGGTGGTGGTGCTGACCCGGCTGTAAGGGGCGTGTCAGTTCCGGGCGAACCAGCCGGCCAGTGCTGTCCTCTCCTCCTGGGTCAAGGCCGCCGCGATCGACCGCATGGGTGACCAAGGGGCCAGTTCTCGCCCTTCGGCGAAATGGCCAAGCCGGCGCTGCAGGTAGAACTGGCCCTGCCCTTCCAGACGGGGTGCAAGGCTGAAACCGGAGCCATCCCCCGATCCGTGGCAGGAGGAACAGGCCGGCAGCCCGCGCGCGGGGTCGCCCGACGCTACGAGTTGCCCTGCCGCCTGCAGCGCCGCGTCGGTGACCGGAAGGCCGCCCTGCGTCGGATCCTGGCCCGCAGCATGGGGCAACGTACCGACATGGCGCGCCAGCGCATCGATCTGATCGCCCGTCAGCGGCGAGGCGGTCTGCACCATCTGGCTGCCCGTGCGCCGTTCGGTGTGGAAGGCCCAAAGCTGTTGATCCAGATAGGCGGCGGACTGGCCGGTCAGGTTCGGGATGCCCCCGCCGGCAGCGCCCGTGAGGACCGCTGTATGGCAGCGGGAGCAGACCTGCCCGACAAGCCCCTCGGCCAGCGCGGTCTGTTCTGCCGTAGGTACCCGGGGCTCGACCGCCACGACCGCATCCGGCACGAGCGTGGTGAAATAGGCCGCGACATCGGCCCGGTCCTGCGGCGACAATCCACGGGCAATGCCCGGCATCGGTGCCCAGGCCACCCCGGTCACTTGCGGCTGGTGCCGTGCGGCGAAGCTGTCCAGCCGGGCCAGCAGATAAGGCTGCGTCTGCCCCTCGAGCGCGGGCGGCTTGATCAGCGGCACCTGATCGCGCACCCCGGCGCCATGGCAGGACAGGCAGGCCGGCACGCCGGTTTCAGGCAATCCCTGCGCCGCGATGAGCGCGCCACGCGTCGCGTCCCCCGCGACAGGGGCGGGCGAAGCTACCTTGGGCAACGAGGAGAAATGCTGCGCCAGCGACTTGATCTGATCGCCCGACAGGGACGAGGCGACGATCGCCATCATCCCGCTGGGCCGGCTGCCGTCGGCATAGCCCCGCAGCGCCGCCTCGATCTTGTCGGCCGTCAGCAGCGTGAGGTTCGGCGCATGGCCATTGGTCGCCGCGCCCGAGCCATCGGCGCCATGGCAGGCGGTGCAGCGGCCGATGGGGCGTTCGTCAAGGCCGATCGGTGTCCAGCCCGCCGTAGGAGCCAGATAGGCGTATTCGTCCACCGGCGGAGAGGGTATGCCAAAGCGGGTGGCCACGGTCTCGCCCGTCTGACCCCAGGCGGTAATGGGCGCGCCGGGGTCCGGCACGGTGCGCAACACGGCGAATTCATCTGCCGTCATGGTCGGCAATTGCCGCAGGAAGGCGACAACGGCCCAGATCTCGTCGTGGTTCGTCTCGGACGGCCAGGCCGGCATGGCCGAGAAACGCACGCCTTCGCGCAAGATCCAGTAAAGCTCGGGGTCGGTGAACTGGCCGACGACGGCGGGCAGGTGCTGTGGCGCGGGTCGCATCATCAAGGCCAGCGGACTTTGCCCCATGCCAGGCCCACCATGGCAACTGACGCAGGTGTTGGCGTAATGGCCCGCCCCCAACCGGATCAGGCCCGGGTCCTGCAGGTTGATCGTTTCCGGTACCTTGATGGTCTCGGCGCCGCGGGCGACTGCCGCCTTGAAGGTGCCGTGCAGCACATCGACCGTAAGCTGGCCGTCTGGTGGCCTGGCCGAAGTAGGGGCAAGACCTGACAGGATCACCACGCCCGCTATCGCCGCGCCCGCCACACCAAGGCCCGCAACAATGGCCGCTGCCCGCAGCCAAACACCATTCGCCATTTCTGCCTGTCCTCTCCTGCCCTTACGTCAACGCTACAATGATTCCCCAGACCTGTCTCGCGGCGAATGCAGCGGATTGCACAGTCTCCGAAGGGGCTTTTCCCATGAGGGCTTTTCCCATCGACCGCGCGCCGCTATACGGCGGCCATGCTGGACAACCGCCCCCAACTCCCGCCCGAAATCGCCCGTCGCCGGACCTTTGCGATCATCTCGCACCCCGACGCCGGCAAGACGACACTGACCGAAAAGTTCCTGCTGTTCGGCGGCGCCATCCAGATGGCGGGCCAGGTGCGCGCCAAGGGCGAGGCGCGGCGCACCCGTTCGGATTTCATGAAGCTCGAGCAGGAGCGCGGCATCTCGGTGTCGGCCTCGGCGATGTCCTTTGATTACAAGACGTTCCGCTTCAACCTGGTGGATACGCCCGGCCACTCGGACTTTTCCGAGGATACATATCGCACGCTGACGGCGGTGGATGCCGCGATCATGGTGATCGACGGCGCCAAGGGCGTGGAAAGCCAGACGCGCAAGCTGTTCGAAGTCTGCCGCCTGCGCGACCTGCCGATCCTGACCTTCTGCAACAAGATGGACAGGGAAAGCCGCGACACGTTCGAGATCATCGACGAGATTCAGGAAAACCTGGCCATCGATGTCTCGCCCGCCTCCTGGCCCATCGGGGTCGGGCGCGATTTCCTGGGCTGCTATGACATCCTGCACGACCGGCTGGAACTGATGGACCGCGCGGATCGCAACCGGGTGGCGGAATCGATAAAGATCGAGGGCCTGGATGACCCCCGGCTTGCCGAGCATGTGCCGGCCGATCTGCTGGCCAAGTTGCGCGAAGAGCTGGAGATGGCGCGCGAACTGCTGCCCGCCTTCGACCGTGCGGCCTTCCTCAACGGCTCGATGACGCCGATCTGGTTCGGTTCGGCGATCAACTCCTTCGGGGTCAAGGAGCTGATGGATGGCATCGGCGAATACGGGCCGGTGCCCCAGATCCAGAAAACCGAGACCCGCAGCATCCTGCCCGAGGAACCCGCGGTCACCGGCTTTGTCTTCAAGGTGCAGGCCAACATGGACCCCAAGCACCGCGACCGGGTTGCCTTCGTCCGTCTCGCCTCGGGGCATTTCGAGCGGGGAATGAAGCTTCTGCATGTGCGGTCGAAGAAACCCATGGCCATTTCGAACCCGGTGCTGTTTCTGGCGGCTGACCGCGAGTTGGCCGAAGAGGCCTGGGCGGGCGACATCATCGGCATTCCGAACCACGGGCAACTGCGGATCGGCGATGCGCTGACCGAAGGCGAAAGCCTGCGCTTTACCGGCATTCCCAGCTTTGCGCCGGAGCTGCTGCAGGGCGTGCGCGCGGGCGACCCGATGAAGGCCAAGCATCTGGAAAAGGCACTGATGCAATTTGCCGAGGAAGGCGCGGCCAAGGTCTTCAAGCCGATGATCGGCTCGGGCTTCATCGTGGGGGTGGTGGGCGCCTTGCAGTTCGAGGTTCTGGCCAGCCGGATCGAGCAGGAATATTCGCTGCCCGTCCGCTTCGAAGGTTCGCAGTTTTCCTCGGCGCGCTGGGTCAGCGGCCCCAAGGCCGAGATGGACCGCTTCATCAACGTCAACAAGGGGCATATCGCCACCGACCATGACGGCGACGTGGTCTATCTGACGCGGCTGCAATGGGACATCGACCGCATTGCGCGCGACTACCCCGAGCTGAAGCTGACGGCGACGAAAGAGATGATGGTGTGACCCTGCAGAACCGCGTCCTGCCGACGGGCGAGATTGTCGCCGTGGCGGGACGCGGGCTGTTCACCGGCAACCGTGGCATCCTGCATGGGCCAGGCCGGCAGTTGGGTGTGGCGCGCTGGCGGCATCCGCACTGGATCATCTGCGCGTTGGCCTTCAAGGGGCGCCGGCGCGAGGTAATGGCGCCGGGGCGCTGGACCGAGCTGTTCTTTCTGGACGAAGCTGTGGCCCTGGCCGCCGGGCACCGCCCCTGCGCGGAATGCCGGCGCGAGCGTTTTCTTGCCTTTCAGTCGGCCTGGGCCGAGGCCTGCGGCACGCATCCCTCGGCGCCGCAGATGGATGCCGCCCTGCACGGCGCGCGCGTCCTGCCCCGGACCCGCCGGCAGATCCGCCATGATGCCCCCTGGGCAAGCCTGCCGGACGGTGCCTTTGTCTGGTCGGATGACGCGGCCTGGCTGGTGCTGGGCGATCGACTGTGCCGCTATTCGCCCCAGGGCTATGATGCGACAGCATCCCGCCCGGGGTCGGGGCTGGCAGAGGTTCTGACCCCGGCCCCGACCGTTTCGGTCCTGCGGGCGGGCTATCGGGCGCAGGTGCACCCGACGGCCCGGCCACAGGCCTGATCAGACCAGTTTCGCGCTGAGCGTGATCTCGGCCTTGAGCAGGCGCGAGATCGGGCACCCTGCCTTGGCGTCATTTGCGGCCTTGGTGAAGGCCGCTTCACTGGCACCCGGAATCTTCGCGGCCAGATCGAGATGCACCTTGGTCACTGTGGGCGCGCCGTCGATGAAATCCAGTGTGACGGTGGCCGTGGTGTCGATCGCCTCGGCAGTCAGGCCGGCCTTGCCCAGTTCGGCCGAGAACGCCATCGCAAAGCAGCCGGCATGGGCCGCGCCGATCAGTTCTTCGGGGTTCGTGCCCGCTTCGCCCTCGAACCGCTTGCGGAAATCGTAGGGCAGACCCGCCAGTGCGCCAGAGCCGGTGCTGATCGCGCCCTTGCCCGATTTCAGATCGCCCGTCCAATGGGCCGAGGCCTTGTTCGTGAGTGCCATCTTCGCGTTTCCTTTTGTCCTGCCGGTCGCGCCCGGCCCGCGCACCATGACGCAGCGGCAGGCAAGGTCAAGGCGACAGCGCCACCCTCGCCCAACCGTGACCGGGACCGGGCCGGCCGAGGCGAACCAGACGCAGATGGGAAATCCCCGCGCATCCAAGCACTTGCACCCGAAGCACCTGCGGCCCTGCCGCAAACCCCTGGCCCAGCCGAAGCAGTCGCGTCTCGCCTCCGGCGAGGCTTTCCTGGGCATCGGTCGGGGCAAGGCCCGCCCTGCTGACCCGGACGCGCGCGATCGGACAGACCACCTGGGGCGGTGTCGTCAGCACAAGGCCATAGCGCACCCCAGACGAGGTGCTGTGAAACGTCACCATCGTTTCAGCGAGGTCGGTGGTGGCGTGCAGGGAGGTGGGCGAAAGACATGCAAACAAAAGGCCGCAAAACGGCGCAACAAAGCGATTCATCATATGCATCCCGAAGTTGGGTCAGAAATGGGTCGGCGAAGAAATCACGGCTCTAAATGCGGCCATCATGCCATTTCCGGCGTCCTTGGACAAGGGCCGGACCGCTGTCCTTGACCTTTCTCGGCATTTCCGCTAACGCCTTTTCAGGCTTAACAGCCACCGACGCCGGGGCGCCCGGAATGATGCGTCCCTCAATCCATGCGGTCCGATACCGCATCTACAGGACGCACATGACCAAGTTTTCCGACCTCGCGCTGGATCCGCGCGTGCTTCAGGCCGTCGCAAAAGCCGGCTACGAAACCCCTACACCCATCCAGGCCCAGGCCATTCCGCATGCCCTTCAGGGCAAGGACGTGCTGGGCATCGCCCAGACCGGCACCGGCAAGACGGCAAGCTTCACGTTGCCGATGATCACGCTTCTGGGCCAGGGCCGTGCCCGGGCCCGCATGCCGCGCAGCCTCGTGCTCGCGCCGACGCGTGAACTTGCGGCCCAGGTGGCCGAGAACTTCGACATCTATGCCAAACACACCAAGCTGACCAAGGCACTGCTGATCGGCGGTGTGAGCTTTGGCGAACAGGACAAGCTGATCGACCGTGGCGTCGATGTGCTGATTGCCACGCCCGGTCGCCTGCTTGACCATTTCGAACGTGGCAAGCTGCTGTTGACCGGCGTGCAGATCATGGTGGTGGACGAAGCCGACCGGATGCTGGACATGGGGTTCATCCCCGATATCGAGCGCATCTTCAGCCTGACGCCCTTTACCCGGCAGACCTTCTTCTTCTCGGCCACCATGGCGCCCGAGATCGAGCGGATCACCAATACGTTCCTGTCGGGCGCCGTGAAGATCGAGGTTGCGCGCCAGGCGACCGCCTCGGAGACCATCGAGCAGAAGCTGATTGCTGTAACCCCCTCGCGCCGTGACCGCAGCTTTGCCGAAAAGCGGGCCGTGCTGCGTGAACTGATCAAGGCCGAAGGCGAGGCCTGCACCAACGCCATCATCTTCTGCAACCGCAAGATGGATGTGGATGTGGTCGCAAAGTCGCTGAAATCCCATGGCTTCAATGCCTCGCCGATCCATGGAGACCTGGATCAGTCGATGCGGATGAAGACGCTCGACGGGTTCCGCGACGGCTCGCTGCACCTGCTGGTCGCCTCGGATGTGGCGGCGCGTGGCCTGGATATTCCGGCGGTCAGCCATGTGTTCAACTTTGACGTGCCGACCCACCCGGAGGATTACGTGCACCGCATCGGCCGGACGGGCCGCGCGGGGCGACAAGGCAAGGCCTTTACCATCGCCACGCCCTCGGACGACAAGTATCTGAGCCAGATCGAGAACCTGATCAAGAAGCCGATCCCGCGCGGTGAAACCCCCGCCATCGAGATCAGCGACAAGCCCGAGCGCAGCGAGAAATCCGGCCGGGGCGAGGATCGTCGGTCCGGCTCACGCGATCGCGACCGGGGCGACAAGCGTCCACGTCCGGTGGCCGATCATGGCCGCGAAGCCCCGCGCGAGCCCTTCCGGGCAGAGCCCAAGGCAGAGGTCAAGGCCGAAGCCGGGGTCGAGACCGCGAGTGTGTCAGAGCGCCCCGCCGCCGCGTCCCGCGCCCCGCGCGACGACCGCCGGGAAGATCGCCGTGATGATCGGGGACGCGGCAGCGACCGCCGTGAACCACGCGGCGACAACCGCCGCGACAGTGCCCGCCGTGACGAGCAGCCGGTGGTCGGCATGGGCGACCATATGCCGGACTTCCTGCTGCGCAGCTTTGCCCGCGCCGACAGCGAGTAGTCCCCCCAGGCCCGACGTAGAAACGAAAAGGCCCCGGTGAAGCTGTCACCGGGGCCTTTCGATTTGCCTGACCTTCCGCCTAGTCGGTCTGCAGCCGACTGACCACGACCGTCACTTCGGGCTTCTTGCCGATCTCTTCCATGGCAACCTGACGCACGATCCGGCGCACGGCCTCGTCCAGCTTGTCATCGTCGGACAGCGCCTTGCCGCCCCTGTCGAGGAACTCGTTCAGTTCGGCTTCCATCGTCTCGGCCAGCGGGGCATTGTTCCGGCCGCGCTCGGGCAGGCCCATGAGTTCCGCCCAGGCCTCGCCCAGCGGCTCGTCGTTTTCGTCCAGCAGCAGGGTGATCATTGCATGGCCATTCAGCGCCATACGGATGCGGTCCCGCACCACGCCATCCATCGCGCCGATGAGCACCGAGCCATCGAGATAAAGCCGTCCCGTCTCGATGTATTCCGCAACATCCGGCAGGTCGCCCGTCAGGTCGAGCATCATGCCGTTGGTGGCGATCTCGCCCGCGATCCCGTTGGCGGCGGCAACCTTGACATGTTCCCGCAGATGGCGGTGCTCGCCATGCATCGGAATCAGGAAGGCCGGTTTCACGATGCGGTGCACCGTCTCGAGATCAGGCCGGTTGGCATGGCCCGAAACGTGGTATCGGCCGTTCGATTCATCGACCACATCGACGCCCATTTCGGAAAAGGCGTTCATCACACGCAGAACGCCGCGCTCGTTGCCGGGGATCGTCTTGGAGGAAAACAGGAACATGTCCCCTTCCTTCATCTCCATGCCCAGATACTTGCCGCGCGCCAGTTGGGCCGAGGCTGCCCGACGCTCGCCCTGGCTGCCGGTGACAATCAGCATCAGGTTCTGACGCGGCACCTCTGCGGCATCCTCGGGTGAGACGACCTTGGGGAAATCGGTCAGCACACCCGCCTCTTCGGCAGCGGTGACCATCTTTCGCATGGCGCGCCCCATCAGGCAGATCGAGCGCCCGGCTGCCTTGCCGGCCTCGGCCAGCGTGCGCAACCGTGCGACGTTCGAGGCAAAGGTGGTGGCCACGACCAGGCCCGGCGCCCCGGCGATCAACTCGCGCAGCGGGTCGCGCAGCGTCGCTTCGGACCGGCCGGGATGCAGGGAAAAGACGTTTGTGGAATCGCACATAAGTGCCTTGACCGGCTGTTCCGCCGCAATCTCGGCGAACAGGCCGGGGTTCCAGCCCTCACCCACCAGCGGGGTTTCGTCCAGCTTGAAATCGCCCGAATGCAACACGCGGCCCGCCGGCGTATCGATGATCAGCGCCGCACTTTCGGGAATCGAGTGTGCGACCGGCACGAATTGCACCTTGAAGGGCCCGGCCTCGACGACCTGCGGACGCGCCTCGACGGTCGTCAGGACGGTGCCCGGATGCCCCTGCTCTTCCAGCTTCATCCGACCGATGATCGCGGTAAAGCGCCGGGCATAGACCGGTGCGCGCAGACGCGGCCACAGATGCCCCAGCGCGCCGATGTGGTCTTCATGCGCATGGGTGATGAAGATGGCTTCGATCCGGTCCTGGCGTTCTTCCAGCCAGGTCACGTCGGGCATGATCAGATCGACGCCCGGCGTCGTGTCCATGTCGGGGAAGGTAACGCCCAGATCGACCACGATCAGCCGCTCGGCATCCTCGGGGCCATAGCCATAGACATAGCAGTTCATCCCGATCTCTCCCGCGCCGCCGAGGGGGAGATAGATCAGACGGTTCGATTTCATGCCGTTTCCAGTTCCTTGTTGTGGCGGTGAATGAGGACGAGACCATGCATGGTCAGATCGTCCTCAACCGCATCAAATAGCTCGAATCCCTGTGCGAAAAGGGGGGCAAGCCCCCCGGTCGCAATCACCTTCATCGGGGCGTCGCGTTCGGCCCGGATCTGGCGCACGATACCCTCGGCAAGGCCGATGTAGCCCCAATACACGCCCGATTGCATGCAGGCCACCGTATTCGTGCCAATGGCTTTCTGCGGGCGGCTGACCTCGACATGCGGCAGCGCCGCCGCCGCCATGTGCAGCGCCTCGAGGCTGAGGTTCACGCCGGGCGCGATCACTCCGCCGATATAGGCGCCGTCCACATCGACCACATCGAAGGTCGTCGCGGTGCCAAAGTCGATGACGATCAGGTTGCCGCCGTGGCGGTCGAACCCGCCGACCGTGTTCACCAGGCGGTCAGGGCCGACCGTCGTGCCAGCATCCACACGGGGCGGCACCGGCAGCGCACATTCCGGGCGCCCCACCACCAGCGGGCGGCAATTGAAATAGCGGTTGCAGAGGACCCGGAGGTTGAACACCACCCGCGGCACGGTCGAGGAGATGATCGCCTCATCGACCTGCGCTTCGGTCTTGGTCAACATCATCAGCGAGGACAGCCAGACGAAATACTCGTCGGCCGTGCGCTTGTAGTCGGTGGCGATGCGCCAGGTGGCAAGGAAGCGCCGCCCGTCCCAGATCGAAAAGACCGTATTGGTGTTGCCGCAGTCGATGGCCAGAAGCATGGATGCCCTCCTTGTGGACAACGCACCTAGAAAAAGACCTCGGCCGCCGGAATGGCCAGCCGCGTCACGCCCTGCCTCAGCACCAGCGCGCCGGTGGGGTCGATGGTTTCGAACACCCCTTCCTCGGTGCGGCTGCCGGTGCGGGCGCGGATCGGCTCGCCCAGCCGGGCGGCATGGGCCAGCCAGTCAGACCGCAGGGGCGCGAAGCCGTCCCGCTGAAACACGGCCTCGCGCCGGGCATAGGCAGGGGCGAGGTGATCGAGAAAGGTCTCGGGCGAAAGGCGCAGCCCGGTCTCGGACAGCAGGCTGACGGGCGGCACCGCGCCCGGCTCGACCAGTGCCGCGTCGGGGGCCGACATGAGGTTGACGCCGATCCCGATGGCCAGATGCCCGACACGCCCGCCCTGCCCCGAACTCTCCAGCAGAATCCCTGCCAGCTTGCCGCCGTTCAGCAGCACGTCGTTCGGCCATTTCAGGGTAAAGGCGTCCGGCAGGCCGGTTACCGCCACCAGCGCATCGCGCAGCGCCAGCGCCGCTGCGAAGGACCGCAAGGCCACGACCTCGGCATTCTCTGCCGGGCGCAGGACCAGCGTGGCGTAGAAGTTCCCGCGCGGGCTGACCCAGGGCCGCCCCCGCCGCCCCCGCCCCCCGGTCTGTTCCAGCCCCAGGATCCAGCAGGGTCCGGTCAGGTTCGGCGCAAGGCGCGCGGCCTCGGCATTCGTGCTGTCGACCGAGGGCAGGACGCGGCGCGCCACACCCTCGGGCCAGGGGTCGGGATTGCCCTCAGCGGACAAGCGTCTCGGCCGCGACGGCGGCAAGCGGCTCGATCCCGAACAGGTTGATGACGCCCAGCACCATGATGGCGGCACTGCCCATCAGCATGACCCATTGCACCGGGTTCATCTTGCCATCCAGCGCATCGCTGTCCTTGCCGAAATACATGTAGAAGACGATGCGCAGGTAGTAGAACGCCCCGATGACCGAGGCGATCACGCCCAGCACCGCCAGCCACACCATATGGGCATCGACCGCCGCCTTCAGCACGTAGAACTTCCCGAAGAAACCCACCATCGGCGGCACGCCAGCCAGGCTGAACAGCAGCACCAGCATGGCCAGCGCCTTGAGCGGTTCCTTCTTCGAATACATGTTCAGGCTGTCGATCGTGGTGACCGGCACGCCATCCTTCTGCATCGACAGGATGAAGGCGAAGGTACCGATGTTCATGGTCACGTAGATCGCCATGTAGATCAGCGTCGCCTGCACGCCCTGTGCCGTGCCTGCCGCCAGCCCCATCAGCGCAAAGCCCATGTGCGAGATCGAGGAATAGGCCATCAGGCGCTTGATGTCGCGCTGCCCGATGGCGGCGACGGCGCCCAGGAACATCGAGGCGACCGAGATCAGCGCCAGCACCTGCCCCCAGTCGCGCGGGATCGCGCCGAAGGCATCCTGCGTCACACGGGCAAGCAGCGCCATCGCGGCCACCTTGGGCGCGGTGGCGAAGAAGGCGGTCACCGGCGTGGGCGAGCCCTCATAGACATCGGGCGTCCACATATGGAACGGCACGGCGGATATCTTGAAGGCCAGACCGGCCAGAATGAAGATCAGCCCGAACAGCAGACCGAGCGGCACCTCGCCTGACCCGAGCGTGGACAGGATGCCCGAGAACAGCGTCGTGCCGGCAAACCCATAAGTCAGCGACGCGCCGTAAAGCAGCAGCCCCGACGACAGCGCACCCAGCACAAAGTACTTCAGACCGGCCTCGGTCGATTTCACGCTGTCGCGCCGCAGCGCCGCGATCACGTAAAGCGCCAGCGACATCAGCTCGAGCCCCATGTAGAGCGCGATCAGATCACCGGCCGAGACCATCATCATCATGCCCACGGTTGCCAGGGTCACCAGCACCGGAAACTCGAAGCGCAGCAGATCGCGGCGCAGCATGTAGTCCTGGCTCATTGCCAGCACGGCCGCGGCCGAGATGAGGATCACCACCTTGGCAAAGCGCGCAAAGGGATCGTCGATGAAGAGCCCGCCAAAGGCCGTACGCGCCCCCTCGCCCCCCGCGCCGATCCACAGCGCCACCAGCACGAACAGCGCTACCGTGGCCCAGGTCAGTTGGGGCGCAACCTTGTCCTTGCCGGTATAGACGCCGAACAACAGCGCCGCCATGGCAAAGACCGCGAGGATGACCTCTGGCAGGACGGTCTGGAAATCAGCAGGTGTCATGCGGGTCTTCCCTTATTCCATCGCCAACCGCGTCGCCCCTTCGGGCGACGGCAGCGCGGCGTGATAGTCGGTGACAAGTGCGGCCACCGAGGGGCCGATCATGTCGGTCACGAGGCTGGGATAAACCCCCAGCAGCAGCGTCATGGCAACAAGCGGGGCGAAGATCGCCTTCTCGCGCCGGTCCATGTCGGTGATCGTCTTGAGGCTTTCCTTGATCAGATCGCCAAAGACCACGCGGCGGTAGAGCCAAAGCGCATAGGCTGCCGACAGGATCACGCCCGTGGTGGCCACGGCGGCGACCCAGGTGTTCACCTGGAAGACCCCGGCAAGTGTCAGGAACTCGCCGATGAAGCCGCTGGTGCCCGGCAGACCCACGTTCGCCATGGTGAAGAACATGAAGATCAGCGCATAGGCCGGCATCCGGTTCACAAGCCCGCCATAGGCATCGATCTCGCGCGTGTGCATCCGGTCATAGATCACGCCCACGCAAAGGAAGAGCGCACCCGACACGAAGCCATGGCTCAGCATCTGGAAGATCGCCCCGTCGATGCCCTGCTGGTTGGCCGCAAAGATGCCCATGGTCACATAGCCCATATGCGCCACGGATGAATAGGCGATGAGCTTCTTCATGTCCGATTGCGCCAGAGCCACCAGCGAGGTGTAGACGATGGCGATCGCCGACATCCAGAACACGAGCGGCGCCAGCAAGTCGGAGGCCACGGGGAACATCGGCAGGCTGAAGCGCAGGAAACCGTAGCCGCCCATCTTCAGCAGGATCGCAGCCAGCACGACCGAGCCGGCCGTCGGCGCCTGAACGTGGGCATCGGGCAGCCAGGTATGTACCGGCCACATCGGCATCTTGACCGCGAAACTGGCAAAGAAGGCCAGCCAAAGCAGCGTCTGCAGACCACCCACCACCTGGAAGCCCAGGACGCTGATCGTCTCGGATCCGAAGTTGTGGTTCAGCAGAGACGGGATATCGGTGGTGCCCGCGTCGTAATACATCGCGATCATCGCCACCAGCATCAGCACCGACCCGAGGAAGGTGTAGAGGAAGAACTTGAAGCTCGCGTAGATGCGCTCCTTGCCGCCCCAGATGCCGATGATCAGGAACATCGGGATAAGCCCGGCCTCGAAGAACAGGTAGAACAGCACCAGATCCAGCGCGCAGAACACGCCCAGCATCAACGTTTCCAGCACCAGAAACGCGATCATGTATTCCTTGACGCGCACCTCGACCGTCCAGCAGGCGGCGATGGTGATGGGCATGAGGAAGGTCGTCAGCATCACGAACAGGACCGAGATGCCATCGACCCCCATCTTGTACTTGAGGCCGAGGATCCAGTCATATTCCTCGACAAACTGGAACCCGGTGTCGGACGGGTCGAACCCGAACAGCACGAAGAGCGACACGAGGAAGGTCGCCGTCGTGGCCAGCAGCGCCAGCCACTTGGCATTGCCCTGCGCCGCCGCATCGTCGCCGCGCAGGAACAGCGCAAGGATCACGGCCGCGACCAGCGGGATGAAGGTGATGATGGACAGAAGGTTTTCCATGATGCGCGCTCCCCTTACTCAGCGCCGCCCGAAAGCGTCATCCAGGTAACGAGGATCGCGATCCCCAGGACCATCGCGAAGGCATAGGTAAAGACATAACCCGTCTGCGCCCGGCCAGCGAGGCGGGTGAAGAAGGGGATGATCCCCATGGCGACACCGTTGATCGACCCGTCGATCACCGCGCCGTCGCCACGCTTCCACAAGAACCCCCCAAGCCATTTGGCCGGCCTTACGAAGACCACATCGTAAAGCTCGTCGAAGTACCACTTGTTCAGCAGGAACAGGTACAGAGGGCGCTGGTTCTCGGCCAGTTTGGCCGGCCAGTCGGGGCGGCGGATATACATCTGCCAGGCCAGCAGGAAGCCAAGGAGCATTGCGACGAAGGGGCTGACCTTGACCCATTTCGGCACCTCATGCGCCTCATGAAGCACATGGTTGTCGGGGCCGAAGAACAGCGCGCCCTGCACCGGCGTTGCCACCGCATGACCGCCCTCGGGGGCGGCTGCACCCTCGGCTGCCTCGGCGCCGTGGCCTTCTTCCGTCGCGGTCGTTGCCGAATGGGTGTCGGCTGCCGGCTCTGCCGGCGCCTCGGTCGCCGTCGTGGCCGCCGCGTGGTCGCCCTCGGCAGCGGCCTCGGTGCCGTGGCTCTCGCCATGTTCGGATGCATGGGCCTCGGGCGGCATGCCGAACCAGCTGCGCACCTTGGCCACATCGCCAAAGAAGCTGTTGTACCAGATCATGCCCGAAAACACCGCCCCCAGCGCCAGCACCCCAAGCGGGATCAGCATGACCTTCGGGCTTTCATGGGCATGTTCATGGGTGTGATGGTCGCCCCGCTCGGTTCCGTAGAAGGTCAGGAACATCAGTCGCCAGGAATAGAACGAGGTCATGGCCGCCGCGATCACCAGCATCCAGAACCCGTACTGGCTGCCCACGAAGGCGCTTTCGATCACGGCGTCTTTCGACAGGAACCCGGCAAAGCCGATATGGGTCAGCGGGATGCCCACGCCCGTGATGGCCAGCGTGCCGATCATCATGGCCCAGAAGGTCAGCGGGATCTTCTTCCGCAGCGCGCCGTAGTTGCGCATGTCCTGTTCGTGATGCATCGCATGGATGACGGAACCCGCGCCCAGGAACAGCATCGCCTTGAAGAACGCATGCGTGAACAGGTGGAACATCGCCACCGAATAGACCCCTACGCCCGCGGCCACGAACATGTAGCCAAGCTGCGAGCAGGTCGAATAAGCGATCACGCGCTTGATGTCGTTCTGGACCAGGCCAACGGTCGCGGCAAAGAAGGCGGTCGTCGCGCCGATGACCGTGACAAAGGTCAGCGCCTGCGGCGCATATTCGAACAGCGGCGACATCCGGCAGACCAGGAACACGCCCGCGGTCACCATCGTGGCCGCGTGGATCAGCGCCGAGACCGGCGTCGGACCTTCCATCGCGTCAGGCAGCCAGGTGTGCAGGAACAACTGCGCCGATTTGCCCATCGCACCGATGAACAGCAGGAAGGCCGTCAGGTTGGCCGCGTTCCAGTCCGCCCACAGGAAGCGGATCTGGGTTTCAGCCAGCACCGGCCCGGCCGCGAAGATGTCGTCGAAGCGCACCGAGTCGACCAGGAAGAACAGCGCGAAAATTCCCAGCGCAAAGCCGAAGTCGCCCACCCGGTTGACGATGAAGGCCTTCATCGCCGCCGCACTGGCCGAGGGCTTGCGATAGTAGAAGCCGATCAGAAGATATGACGCGACGCCCACACCCTCCCAGCCGAAGAACATCTGCACAAGGTTGTCCGACGTCACCAGCATCAGCATCGCGAAGGTGAAGAACGACAGATAGGCAAAGAAGCGCGCCTTGTAGTGCTCGCCATGGTGCCAGTTGTCGTCATGCGCCATGTAGCCGAAGGAATAGAGGTGCACGAGCGCCGAGACCGAGTTCACCACGACCAGCATGATGGCCGTCAGCCGGTCAAGCCGGATGGCCCATTCGGCGCTGAAGCTGCCGCTGTCGATCCAGCGGAACAGCACCTGCGTGGGTTCCGACACGTCGGCCTGCAGGAAGATGATCCAGCTGAGGAAGGCCCCCAGGAACACCAGCCCGGTGGCGATCACCTGGCCAGCCGTCTCGCCGATCAGGCGCCAGCCGAAGCCGCAGATCAGCGCGCCAAGAAGCGGCGCGAAAAGAATGATCGTGGTCATCGGTTCAGCCCTTCATCACGTTGACGTCTTCGACGTCGATGGTGCCCCGGTTGCGGTGGAAGCAGACGAGGATCGCCAGGCCGATCGCCGCCTCTGCCGCAGCGACCGTCAGGACGAACATCGTGAAGACCTGCCCCACCAGATCGCCCAGGAAGGACGAGAAGGCCACGAGGTTGATGTTGACCGACAGAAGCACAAGCTCGATCGACATCAGGATCACGATCACGTTCTTCCGGTTGAGGAAGATGCCGAAAATCCCGATGACGAACAGCGCCGCCGCCACCGTCAGGTAATGTGTCAGTCCCACCATCGTCGTCCCTCCGGGCATCTGTCCCGTTGTCTTATCTCGTTGGTCCGCGCCTCTGCCGGGGCACGGCCTTGATCCTGCCGTGGCTCAGAGCCCCTGACCCGGCTTCACATCCACCAGTTCCATGGCCTTTGCCGGGTCACGGTACATCTGGGCCAGCACGTTCTGCCGCTTGACCCCCTTGCGATGGCGCAAGGTCAGCACGATCGCGCCGATCATGGCCACCAGCAGGATCAGACCCGCCGCCTGGAACAGGTAGATGTACTTGTCATAGATCAGCAGCCCCAGCGCCTTGGTGTTCTCCACCTCGGTCAAGGGCGGGGTCACGGCCTGCCGCAGTCCCAGCGCGCCTTCGGCTTGCACCCAGGCACCATAGGCCAGCGCGAACTGCATGAGCAGGATCACCCCGATCAACAGCGCCAAGGGCATGTAGCGCGCCATCTCGCCCTTCAGTTCCTCGAAATCGACATCCAGCATCATGACGACGAACAGGAACAGCACCGCCACCGCGCCCACATAGACGATGACCAGCAGCATCGCCACGAACTCGGCCCCCAGCAGCACGAACAGCCCTGCCGCATTCAGGAAGCACAGGATCAGCCACAGGACCGAATGCACGGGGTTGCGGGCCACCGTCACCATCAGGGCCGCGGCCACCAGAACGATCGCAAAGCCGTAGAAGGCATAATCCGCGATGGTCATTCGCTTTTCTCCCCGGTCTCGTCAAAGACGCCCTGCGCGATCTCCAACGCCTTGGTCATGGCGGGCACCCCGCCGAACATGCTCATCTGCCAGATCACTTCCGCAATCTCGCGCTTGGTGGCCCCCGCCTCCAGCGCATGGCGGATCGCCAGACGCAACTGCGGCTCGGCCTGGGCGCCCAGCACTGTCAGCGCCGCGATTGTCACCAGAAGCCGGGTCTTGGCATCCAGCCCCTCGCGGTTGAAGGTCTTGCCGAACCACATTTCCATCATGTCCTTGGACATGGTGGGCCAGAGGGTCTCGAACCCCTTCACCTGAAAATTCTCAAGCGCCGGGTTGAAGGCCCGGGCCATTTCCTGGCCCTGCTCAACCATGGACTTGAACAACTTGGTGAACTCGTCGGTCATCTGTAGGGCGCATCCATCTCGAGGTTGCGGGCGATCTCTGCCTCCCACCGCGCACCGTTATCCAGAAGCTTTTCCTTGGTGTAGAACAGCTCCTCGCGCGTCTCGGTCGAGAATTCGAAGTTCGGCCCCTCGACGATGGCATCCACCGGGCAGGCTTCCTGACAGAAGCCGCAGTAGATGCATTTGGTCATGTCGATGTCATAGCGCGTGGTCCGCCGGCTGCCATCCTCGCGCGGTTCGGCATCGATGGTGATGGCCTGCGCCGGACAGATCGCCTCGCACAGCTTGCAGGCAATGCAGCGTTCCTCGCCGTTCGGATAACGGCGCAGCGCATGCTCGCCACGGAACCGGGGCGAGAGAGGACCCTTTTCATGCGGGTAATTCAGCGTCGCCTTCGGCGCGAAGAAATAGCGCATCCCCAGGGCAAAGCCCTTGATGAAGTCGGTCAGCAGGAAATAGCGGGTGGCGCGGTTCCAGTCCATTTGGGTCATCGGATCAGCCTCCAATCGCCCAGCGGGCCCAGAACCCGCCAAACACTTCGAATTTCGCGAGGAACGCCACCAGCACCACCCAGCCCAGCGACAGCGGCAGGAACACCTTCCAGCCGATCCGCATCAGCTGGTCATAGCGGTAGCGCGGCACGATCGCCTTCACCATGGCGAAGAGGAAGAAGAAGAACGCCATCTTCGCCCCCATCCACAGCGCCCCGTCGGGCAGGCCGGGAATGGGCGACAGCCAGCCGCCGAAGAACAGCAGCGACATGAGTGCGCACATCAGGAAGATGGCGATGTATTCCCCCGCCATGAACAGCAGGTAGGGCGTCGAGGAGTATTCCACCATGAACCCCGCGACCAGTTCCGACTCTGCCTCGGGCAGGTCGAAGGGCGGGCGGTTCGTCTCGGCCAGCGCCGAGATGAAGAACAACGCGACCATCGGCAGGTGCGGCAGCCAGTACCAGCTGAACAGCCCATAGGCCCCGTCCTGCGCCGCGACGATCCGCGACAGGTTCATCGACCCGGTCGAAATGATGATCCCGATGATGATCAGCCCCAGCGACACCTCGTAAGAGATCATCTGCGCCGCCGACCGCAGCGAGCCGAGGAAGGGATACTTCGAGTTCGAGGCCCAGCCGCCCATGATCACGCCGTAGACCTCGAGCGAGGAGACGGCGAAAACGAACAGGATCGCCACGTTGATGTCGGCCAGCACCCAGCCGGGCGCAAAGGGGATCACGGCCCAGGCCAGGATCGCCAGCACGAAGCTCAGCATCGGGGCCAGGAAGAACACCGGCCGGTCGGCCCCGGCGGGCACCACGATTTCCTTGACCACATATTTCAGCGCATCGGCCACCGACTGCAGCAGACCGAAGGCGCCCACCACGTTCGGGCCGCGCCGCATCTGTACGGCGGCCCAGATCTTGCGGTCACCATAGACGAGGAACAAAAGCGAGATCATCACGAAGGCAATGATCAAGAGGCTCTGCGCCGCGATCAGCAGCGCCGTCCCTGCCCCTGTTTGCATGAAGTCAGCCATGATGCTTCTTGTCCCTCAAACCGTCGGTATCCCCTGCTCGCCGCAATCGCGCACCGTCACTTCGGCGTCGATCGGGGCCAGCCCCCGGGGCAATGTGGCCGAGATGGTGTAAACCGCATCTCCGCGCCAAACTCCACCCGTCTTGGCAACGTTCGTGCGCACATGGCGCGCGAAGCCGTAGCCCCGGATCAGCGAATATTGGGCCGCCGCGCAGCGGGCGTAGGCGGCCACGTCGTCATTTCCCCGGGCGCCCTTCATGGACACCCGGAAACTCACCAGATCATTGTCGAGCAGGATCGTCTGGATCCCCAGATACTCCGGCGCAAACACCTCTTCCTCGGCCACGGCGGCACGATCCGGCACATCGGCCGGGGCGCAGGCGGCCAGACCGCCCAAAGCCGCTGGAAGAAGGCTGCGCAGGATCATGCCTCCCTCACTCCGCCGCCAGCGGGGCCTGGTGGCGCTCCGCCGCCAAGGCCGACAGCTCGGCCATCAGGACCGAGGCGCGCGCGATGGGATTCGTCAGGTAGAAGTCTTTGACAGCATTGCGGAAATCAGCCTTGCCCATGTCGCGCAGGGCAACGGCCTCCCAGGCGTTTTCGGGCACCTCGTCGATCCGGCCGAGATGCGGCACCGCACCGATCAGCGCGCGACGCAGCGCGGCCAGGCTGTCCCAGGCCTGCGTCTTGCCCAACTCGGCCGACAGCGCCCGCAGGATCGCCCAGTTCTCCTTGGCCTCGCCCGGCGCAAAGCCGGCGCGCAGCGCCAGTTGGGCCCGGCCCTCGGTGTTCACGAACAGGCCGTTTTCCTCGGTATAGGCGGCGGCGGGCAGGATGATGTCGGCGCGATGCGCGCCCCGGTCGCCATGGCTGCCCTGATAGATCACCACCGGCCCTGCCGCTATCTCGGCCTCATCCGCGCCCAGGTTGTAGATCACCTCGGCCCCGTCGAGCGCGGCCTTGAGCCCGCCTTCGGTCACCGCGCCCACATCCATTGCACCCACGCGCGAGGCTGCCGTGTGCAGCACCAGCAGCTTGCAGTTGCCCAGTTCGGCAATCCGCATGGCATGGGCCAGCACCGCCTCGCCGTCGGCCTCGTTGATCGCACCCTGCCCCAGGATCACCAGACCGGGGGTCTCGGTGCCCTGCAAGAGGCCGGGGTCGTTCACCAGCGCGGCCAGCGCCGCGCGATCGGTGCCGGCATGATGGTAGTCATAGGTCAGATCGACCGGCTCGCCCACCAGCGCGATCTGCGCGCCATGGGTCCAGGCCTTGCGCAAACGCGCGTTCAGCACCGGCGCCTCGGTGCGCGGGTTGGTCCCGATCAGCAGGATGCGCTTGGCCTGGTCGATGTCGGCAATGCTCGCCGTACCGACATAGGCCGAGCGGTTGTCCGCCGGCAGTTTCGCCCCATCGGTGCGGCATTCGATGCGCCCGCCTTCAGCCTCTACCAGCGATTTCAGCGCGAAGACGGCTTCGACCGGGGCCAGATCGCCCACCAGCCCGACCAGCTTCCGCCCCTTGATCGCCGCAGCGGCGGCGGCCAGCGCCTCGGGCCAGGTCGCGGGCTTCAGCTTGCCCCCCACCCGCACATAGGGCCGGTCCAGTCGCTGGCGGCGCAACCCGTCCCATACGAAGCGGGTCTTGTCGCTGATCCACTCCTCGTTCACGCCATCATGGTTGCGCGGCAGGATGCGCATGACCTCGCGCCCCTTGGTGTCGATGCGGATGTTCGACCCCAGCGCATCCATCACGTCGATGCTCTCGGTCTTGGTCAGTTCCCAGGGCCGCGCGGTAAAGGCATAGGGCTTTGACGTCAGCGCGCCCACGGGGCACAGGTCGATGATGTTGCCCTGCAGGTTCGAGTCGAGCGTCTGGTTCAGGTAGGACGTGATCTCGGCATCCTCGCCCCGCCCGGTCTGGCCCATCTGGGTGATGCCCGCGACCTCGGTCGTGAACCGCACGCAGCGCGTGCAGGATATGCAGCGCGTCATCTTGGTTTCGACCAGCGGGCCCAGGTTCAGGTCTTCGGAGGCGCGCTTCGGCTCGCGGTAGCGGCTGAAATCCACACCATAGGCCATCGCCTGATCCTGCAGGTCGCATTCGCCCCCCTGATCGCAGATCGGGCAGTCAAGCGGGTGGTTGATGAGCAGGAACTCCATCACCCCCTCACGCGCCTTCTTGACCATGGGCGAGTTGGTCTTGACGACCGGCGGCTCGCCGTTCGGGCCGGGGCGCAGGTCGCGCACCTGCATCGCGCAAGAGGCCGCGGGCTTGGGCGGGCCACCCACCACCTCGACCAGGCACATCCGGCAGTTGCCCGCGATCGACAGCCGCTCGTGATAGCAGAACCGCGGGATCTCGACCCCGGCAACCTCGGCTGCCTGGATGATCGTCATCGCCGCATCGACCTCGACTTCGATCCCGTCGATGATGATCTTCTTGAGATTGCCGCTCATCAGCCTACTCCGCTGCCATTCCGGTGCAGTTGTGGGTCTTCCACAATTGCGCTTCCTTCAGATACGACCAGCCGAAGGCCTGGTCGCTGTCGCCATGCGCCTGCAGATGGGCAAGCTTCGCAAGCGCCCCGTCCAGCGTCGGGCGGTGCCCGGCGGGCACCCACCACATGACGAAATGCATCCGCCCCAGCACTTCGAACCACTCGGCCCGCCGCTCATAGAAGGCGCGGTGGACGGTGTTCCAGACGAAATGCTCCAGCGTCTCGACGCTTTCCCACACGGTCAGGTTCGACACGAACTGCGGGTCGCCGTCGATCTTCGCCTCGGTATTGCCGGTGCCCGGCTCACCCGAGCCCTCCATCATCCAGACAAAGCCCGGCATCCGCTTGCCGAGGCCGTTCACCCGGTCCAGCGCCGCCATGAACTCGGCGACGCGCGGGTCGTCCGTCGGCGCCAGCAGGCGGCCCACGTTCAACTCTGCAAGATGATAACCTGGCTTCAGCGGCATAGGTTCACGAACTCCCACACGCCATCGACCCGTGCCTCGATCAAGGTGGCGCCCGCGACCGGGGCCTTGCCCTGCTCGTCGCAGAACTGCTGGGCGACGGCCAGCGCCTTGTCGCGGTCGGTGACGAGGAAGGCCCCGCCCTTGCGCGCCACCGCCACCTTCGGACCGGCGGCATCGAGGCCAGCCGGCGTATAGGTCACGTCATAGACCGTCAGGTCGCGCAGGACCTCAAGGCTCATCGGCACATCGGGGCGGCTGGGGCCAGAGGACCCAGAGCCAGAGGAACTGCCGCCCTCGGCGCAGGCCACCAGCCCCAGCAGGGCGATCATCGGCAGAACGGCTTTCATGCGCAGACCCCCTCGAACAGCCAGGCGCCGGCCTGATAGCGGCCGATCGCCCCCGAATTCACCTGCCCGCGCGCCAGACCGCAGGCCTCTGCCGCCACGGCCTTGGCCGCGCGGCCCTCGTCATAGCCCATGGCGCCGCCCGCGCGGCGCACCTCGACGGTGCGGCCCTGCACCGGCACGGCGCCCCGCCGCGTCAGCATCTGCCCCGCAGGCCCCGGCCGCACCCGGGCATCGTAGGCCACGCCTTCAAAGGTCACGGCCAGATCGGCGGGGGCCGTGGCCGCCACGGGCCGGCCAGCGCCGCCCGGTGCGCTGCAGGCTGCCAGCAGCCCCGTCCCAACAATGCCGACCATCGCCGTCATCTTCATGCCTACTCAGCCGCCATGGCGCCCATGCGCCCGGTCTTCCGTGCCTTGATCCGGTCCTCGATTTCCTCGCGGAAGGCGCGCACCAGCCCCTGGATCGGCCAGGCCGCCGCATCGCCAAGCGCACAGATCGTATGGCCCTCGACCTGCTTTGTGACCGAGATCAGCATGTCGATCTCTTCCACCTCGGCCTCGCCGCGCACCAGACGGTCCATGACACGCATCATCCAGCCCGTGCCCTCGCGGCAGGGCGTGCACTGGCCGCAGCTTTCATGCTTGTAGAACTTCGACAGCCGCCAGATCGCCTTGATGACATCTGTCGACTGATCCATCACGATGACCGCCGCCGTACCAAGGCCCGAGCGCTGCTCGCGCAGCCAGTCGAAATCCATGATCGCATCGTCGCACTGCGCCTGCGTGAGCAAGGGCACCGACGAGCCGCCGGGGATCACGGCCTTGAGGTTCTTCCAGCCGCCCCGCACGCCGCCGCAGTGGCGGTCGAGCAGTTCGCGCAGCGGGATCGACATCGCCTCTTCCACCACGCAGGGGTTCACAACATGGCCGGAAATGCCGAAGATCTTGGTGCCCACGTTGTTCGGCCGGCCAAAGCTCGCGAACCAGTCCGCCCCACGGCGCAGGATCGTCGGCACGACGGCAATCGACTCCACGTTGTTCACCGTGGTCGGGCAGCCATAAAGACCCGACCCCGCCGGGAAGGGTGGCTTCATGCGTGGCATGCCCTTCTTGCCTTCCAGGCTTTCCAGCAGCGCCGTTTCCTCGCCGCAGATATAGGCCCCGGCCCCGTGATGCACGAACAGGTCGAAATCCCAGCCCGAGCCGCAGGCATTCTTGCCCAGCAGCCCCGCATCATAGCATTCGTCGATGGCGGCCTGCAGCGCCTCGCGCTCGCGGATGTATTCGCCGCGAATGTAGATGTAGGCCGTGTTCGCCCCCATCGCGAAACTGGCGATCAGGCAGCCCTCGATCAGCGTATGCGGATCATGGCGCATGATCTCGCGGTCCTTGCAGGTGCCCGGCTCGGATTCGTCGGCGTTGACCACCAGATAGGACGGCCGCCCGTCCGACTGCTTTGGCATGAACGACCACTTCAGCCCGGTCGGGAAACCGGCCCCGCCCCGGCCGCGCAGACCGCTGGCCTTCACCTGCTCGATGATCCAGTCACGCCCCTGCGCGATGAAACCGGCGGTGCCGTTCCACTGGCCGCGCTTCTTCGCCCCCGCCAGGGAGCGGTCATGCATCCCGTAGAGGTTCGTGAAGATCCGGTCCTGATCCTTCAGCATGTCAATTCCTCAACTCTCCCGGCGCGCGCGCCAGATACGGGCGGTCACGATCAGCGCCCAGACAAAGGCACCCAAAGCGGCCATGTCGAACAGGAAGACAAAGCGGGCCTGCAACCCCATCTGCCCCCCGAGCCACTGCGCGCCCAGCCACAGCACGATCGTGGCCACCAGCACGATCGCCACCAGGCGCGACTGGCGCGCCAGGTGCTCGTCCCGATCCTTGGGCGCGGGCGACATCTCAGTAATCGTTCGTCTTGGCCCGGCGGAGGAACTCCTCCATCCCGACCTCGAGGATCAGCTTGGCCTGCGCCACCCATTTGTCGCGGGTGACCCGGCCCTTGAAGCCTGTCAGGTTCTCGTCCACCCAGGCGATTTCCTCGGCGGTCCAGTTGGCGATCTGGTCGAAGTGGAAGAACCCAAGGCTGTGCAGCAACGCCTCGAGCTTGGGGCCGACTCCTTCGATGGCCTTCAGGTCATCGGCCTTGCCCTTGCGGGCGGCCTTCAGCACCTTGGGCTTCTTCATCGCGGCCACGGCCGCGGCAAGCGGCGCGCCCGGCTCTCCCATGGCGGTGCCGCCCTTGGCGCGGCCCGGCTTCACGGGCTTGCCCGTGGCCACCACAGGCGCCTCCTGCACGGTGACCCCGGTTGCGTCCGCCACGGCAGCCTTGCCGGGCTTTGGCTCAACCGGCGTGCCCTTCGCAGGCTTGGGTGTGGCCGGCTTGCCCAGCCAGGGCGTCAGCAACGGCACTTCCGTTCCGTCGATCCGCTTGACCGTGTCGCCGATATCCACCGCCCGCTGGGCCGAGCCGTTGAACTGCGTGCGGCCGCTCTCGAACTCCTTCAGGCTTGTCAGCCCGCCCAGGGGCTCCGAGGAATAGCGACCGTTCTGCGGACCGGGCACCGGTACCTCGCCCTTGGAGAAGCGGGCGATCAGGTCGCGCAGCTTGGCCGGTGTGAGGTCCTCGTAATAGTCCTTGCCGATCTGGGCCATGGGCGCATTGGTGCAGGCCCCCATGCATTCGACCTCTTCCCAGCTGAACTTGCCATCTGCCGACAGGACATGTGCCTTGGGCGCGATCAGTTCCTTGCAGACCGCGATCAGGTCCTCGGCGCCGCAGATCATGCAGGAGGTCGTGCCGCAGATCTGGATATGGGCAACCGAACCAACGGGTTGCAGCTGGAACATGAAGTAGAAGGTCGCGACTTCCAGCGCGCGGATATAAGCCATGCCCAGCATGTTCGCGACATGCTCGATGGCCGGGCGGGTGAGCCAGCCTTCCTGTTCCTGCGCCCGCCACAGCAGCGGGATGATCGCGCTGGCCTGGCGGCCTTCGGGATATTTGCTGATCTGGCCCTTGGCCCATTCGAGGTTCGCCGGGGTGAAGGCAAAGCTCTCGGGCTGGTGGGCGTGAAGACGGCGAAGCATTAGCGGTCGATCTCCCCGAACACCACGTCCATCGTGCCGATGATCGCGGATACGTCGGCCAGCAGGTGGCCCTTGCAGATGTGGTCGATGGCCTGCAGGTGCAGGAAGCCCGGCGCGCGGATCTTGGCGCGATAGGGCTTGTTGGTGCCGTCGGCCTTCAGATACACGCCGAATTCGCCCTTGGGCGCCTCGACGGCGGCATAGACCTCGCCCGCCGGCACATGGAAGCCCTCGGTGTAAAGCTTGAAGTGGTGGATGAGCGCCTCCATCGAGGTCTTCATCTCCGCCCGCTTCGGTGGCGTGATCTTGCCGCGCGCCAGCACGTCGGTCTGGGCCGCCGGTTCGCGCAGCTTGGCAATGGCCTGCAGGATGATCCGGGTCGACTCGCGCATCTCGGCCACGCGGCACAGGTAGCGATCATAGCAATCGCCGTTCTTGCCGACCGGCACCTTGAAGTCGAATTCGTCATAGCACTCGTAGGGCTGGGCGCGGCGCAGGTCCCAGGCCAGGCCCGAGCCGCGCACCATCACACCCGAGAAGCCCCATTGCTGGATCTCTTCCTCGGTCACCACGCCGATGTCGGCATTGCGCTGCTTGAAGATGCGGTTCTCGGTCAGCAGGCCCTCGATGTCGTCCACCACCTTGGGAAAGGCATGGGCCCAGGCCTCGATATCGTTCAGCAGATCCGGCGTCAGGTCCTGGTGCACGCCGCCCGGGCGGAAATAGGCGGCATGCAGCCGGGCCCCGCAGGCCCGTTCATAAAAGACCATCAGCTTTTCACGTTCTTCGAAGCCCCAGAGCGGAGGCGTCAGTGCGCCGACGTCCAACGCCTGGGTCGTGACGTTCAGCAGATGGTTCAGGATGCGTCCGATCTCGGAATAGAGCACGCGGATCAGGCTCGCACGCCGCGGCACCTCGACACCCGTCAACCGCTCGATCGCCAGGCACCAGGCATGTTCCTGGTTCATCGGCGCCACATAATCCAGCCGGTCGAAGTAAGGCAGGTTCTGCAGATAGGTGCGGCTTTCCATCAACTTTTCGGTGCCGCGGTGCAGAAGCCCGATATGCGGATCGCAGCGTTCCACGATCTCGCCGTCAAGCTCCAGCACAAGGCGCAAAACGCCATGCGCCGCAGGGTGTTGCGGGCCGAAGTTGATGTTGAAGTTGCGGATCCGCTGTTCGCCCGTCAACACGTCGTCCAAGCTGCCGTCCATCATCGCGTCACCCCTGCCATTCCCTGCATGCCATTGCCTGACACTTTACGCCTTGGCCTTGTCATCGCCCGGAAGGACATATTGCGCCCCTTCCCAGGGGCTCATGAAATCGAATTGCCGGTATTCCTGCACCAACTTCACCGGCTCATAGACCACGCGCTTGCGCGCTTCGTCGTAGCGCACCTCGGTATAGCCCGTGGTGGGGAAGTCCTTGCGCAGCGGATGGCCCCGAAAGCCATAGTCGGTCAGGATGCGGCGCAGGTCGGGATGGCCCGAGAACAGGATGCCGAACATGTCGAACACCTCGCGTTCAAACCAGTTGGCACTGGGATGCACCGTCACGAGCGAGGGCACCATTTCAGCCTCGTCCACCGCAACACGCAAGCGGATGCGCTGGTTCTGGTACATCGACAGGAAATGGTAGACCACGTCAAAGCGCGCATCGCGCTCGGGGTGGTCGACGGCGGTAATGTCGACAAGCGTCGAGAACCGGCACGTCATGTCGTTGCGCAGGAACTCGACGAATTCCACCAGCGAGGCCGCCGCCACATCCAGCGTCAGCTCGCCATGGGCGATCGCGCTGCCCAGAACGGCATTGGGGCGCTTCATCTCGATATGGCCGACAAGGTCGGCCAGTTGCTGCTGCATCTGGACCTTGCGCTCGGCGGCGGCGGTCAGAACGGCCTCGGACATGCGCGCCTCCTCAGCGGGTGATGGTGCCGGTGCGGCGGATCTTCCGCTGCAACTGCAGGATGCCGTAGAGCAGCGCCTCGGCCGTGGGCGGGCAGCCGGGAACGTAGATATCCACCGGCACGATCCGGTCGCAGCCCCGCACCACCGAATAGCTGTAGTGGTAGTAGCCGCCGCCGTTCGCGCAGGAGCCCATGCTGATCACATAACGCGGCTCGGGCATCTGGTCATAGACCTTGCGCAGGGCAGGCGCCATCTTGTTGGTGAGCGTTCCTGCGACGATCATCAGGTCCGACTGTCGCGGGCTGGCGCGCGGGGCGGTGCCGAACCGCTCCAGATCGTACCGCGGCATCGAGGTATGCATCATCTCGACGGCACAGCAGGCCAGGCCGAAGGTCATCCAGTGCAGCGAGCCGATGCGCGCCCAGTTGATGATGTCCTCGGTCGAGGTGAGGATGAACCCTTTGTCCTGCAGCTCGGCGTTCAGGGCCTGAACGGCGACCTCATGGTCGGCACCGGCCTGGTTGGCGGATGTGCTCACTCCCATTCCAGGGCCCCCTTCTTCCATTCATAGGCAAAGCCGACGGTCAGCACGCCCAGGAACACCATCATTGACCAGAAGCCGACCATCGACACATCCTGGAACGCCACGGCCCAGGGGAAGAGGAAGGCCACCTCGAGGTCGAAGATGATGAACAGGATCGACACGAGGTAGAAGCGCACGTCGAACTTCATCCGGGCATCGTCGAAGGCGTTGAAGCCGCATTCGTAGGCGGAGACCTTTTCAGGGTCGGGGTTGCGCACGGCCAGAACCGCTGCTGCCAGGATCAGCACAAGGCCAAGACCCACCGCCAGCGCCAGAAAAATGAGAATGGGCAGATACTCTCGGAGAAGTTCGTCCACGAGGGGCTCCTTCGGCTGGCGACAAGCTTGGCGCGCGGGCTGCATTGGCCCGCTTCCGGTTGGCACCCGTTTACTCCGCCCCCCGGGCGGGGTCAACCAAGGCCGGCCCGCCAAGACACGGAAATCCCGGTCCTTCGTGCTGTTTCGCCGTCCGATCCGCACCGCCCCTGCCCCTGCTGTGCGCCGGAATGCGGCAACGCAGCATCGGCCAGCGATTCTGGGGTGTGACGACCCTTCGGGACCGGCGACGATTCCCTCAGGCGCCGTCCTCGGCACCCTTTCGGATATGGCTCACTTCACGTTCGAGGAAATAGCTGATGGCCGACCGGATCGCGACAAGCAGCCCCAGGAACACCAGATCGGACAACTGCAGGCTCAGCGCCGTCTCGATGATGTCCGAGACGATGAAAAGCTCAAGTCCCGCAAGGATGTAGCGGCCCAGTTCGATGCGCGCGCCATCCAGCGCGGCCAGGCGTTGGCGGCCCGCGACCTCGGCCCGCAGGAAGCCCGCCACAAAACGCGCCACCCCCACCAGAACGACAAGGATCGCAAACAGGTCGATGCCGGCCTCGACCCAGGTCAGCCCTTCGACCAGGCCGGGGAAACGGGCATGCAGCAGGCTTTCCTTGCTGAAGGGCATCAGGCTGCCAAGGGCGCTTGTATCGCTCATCGCTGCATTCTGCTGTCTGCCCCGCCGTGGTCGGTCACGTGGTCGGCCATCGGGGGCGAAAGGTCAATCGGCCAAAGGCAAGGCAACAGGCACATCGACCGGCCCGCCCTGCCCCACGGCCATGACCTCCTGGCGCAGGATGCGGGCGATCTGATCCGCATCTGCCGGGCTGAAGGTCAGTGGCAGGCGCATGTCGATAAGGCCCGCCAGCACCCTGTCGGTCTGCGGCAGGGGTGCGGGGTTGGCATAGCGCCAATGTTCATAGCGCGAGGTAAAGGCCACAGGCTCGGGCGCGCCGAACCACTTGAACTCGACCCCCCTCGCCGCGCATCGCGCGATCAGCGTGCCGATCTGTTCGGCGGTCCAGTCGGGCAGCAGGAACTGGAAAGAGGAACCGACGAACTGTTCTTCTGCAGGTCGCTCGATCAGCCTCAGACCGGGCGTGTCGCGCAGGCCCGCCTCGATGCGCGCATAAAGCGTGGACCAGCGGGCGACGCGATCCTGCAGCGTGCGCAGTTGCGGGCGCAGGATGGCGGCACGCAGGTTGTCCATGCGCGAGGAAATGTTGGGCGTGTCCAGCCGAAGGCCCTCGAACACCTCGGGCGGGGGCGCGGCACGGTGGCGGGCATAGAGCATGTAGCTGCCCGACAGCAGGATCGCACGCGCCATCGCCCGCGGGTCGTCCGACACCAGAAGCCCGCCCTCGCCGGAATTGGCATGCTTGTAGGTCTGGGTCGAATAGCACCCCATCCGCCCGTGCCGGCCCGAAGGCACGCCGCGCCAGCTTGCCCCCATGGTATGCGCACAATCCTCGATCACGGTCAGCCCGGCCCGGTCGGCCAGCGCCATCAACCGGTCCATGTCGCACAGATGCCCCCGCATATGGCTGAGAAGCAGCACCTTTGCCCCGCTCGATGCCGCCTTGGCGGCAAGATCGTCGAGGTCGATGGTCAGGCTCTCGGTCACCTCGACAAAGACGGGCTGTCCGCCGACAGCGGCGATGGCACCGGGCACCGGGGCCAGCGTGAAACCGTTCGACAGCACGGGATCGCCCGGCCGCGCCCCCACTGCGCGCAGGGCCGTGGTCATCGCCGCACCGCCCGAGGCGACGGCAAGGCAATACTTCGCGCCCACCAGGGCCGCGAATTCCTCCTCAAGCAGCGCAGCCTCGGCCACTTCGCCGGGGGCTGTGTTGTAGCGGTGCAGCCGCCCGTGGCGCAGCACGGCCATCGCCGCCTCAATCCCCTCTTCGGGGATCGGTTCCTGCTGGGTGAAACTGCCGCTAAAGACCTCGGGCACCTGATGTCTCCGTCATGTCTCGGTCCGTGCCGCCGGTCGTCGCACGATGGCCAGGAACAAGACCAACGTACCGACAAGCAGCACCGCCGCCAGATTATAGGCGACATCAGGCGAACGGAAGGTCGAGTCCTCGGCCATGAAGCGCCCGAAGACCTGGGCAAAGGTCAGCGTACCGGCCAGCATCGCCAGGTTGGTCACCGCCGAGATGCCGCCCTGCAACTCTCCCTGCGCGTCGTCGGGCACGGCCTTGGACATCATCGCGGTCAGCATCGGGTGGACAAACCCCTCCGGTCCGTGAATGACAAGAAGCAGCAACACTCCCGTCAGCGTCGAGACCAGGCCATAGCCCGCCGCCGCCGCGATGGCCGCGATCAGCCCGATCAGCGCCACCCGCCATTCGCCGAACCGCGCCACCGCCGGGCCGGCAAGCAAGCCCTGAAACAGCGCCGTGATGATGCCAAAGGCGGCCAGCGTCAGCCCGACCATCGACGCGCTCCACCCGAACTTGGCGATGCCCCAGAAGGCCCAGATCGCCGGATAGACCGAGGAGGCGAAGAAGAACACCGTCAGCACCGTCAGCAAGGGCAGCACGCCCGAATAGCGGCGGAACACCGCAAGCGCGCCGAAGGGGTTCGCGCGCCGCCAGTCGAACGCGCGGCGCTTTTCGGGGGGCAACGTCTCGGGCAGGACAAACCAGCCATAGATGAAGTTGAGGCCCGACACCGCCGCCGCCACGAAGAACGGCACCCTGGGCCCGAACTCTCCCAACAGCCCACCGATCGCAGGACCCAGCACGAAGCCCACGCCAAAGGCCGCCCCCATCAGCCCATAGGCGCGGGCGCGGTCATCGGGTGCGGTCACATCGGCGATGTAGGCATTGGCGATGACATAGGACGACCCGCAAACACCGGCCAGCACCCGCCCCACGAACAACCAAAACAGCGTCGGCGCCAGCGCGCTGAACAGAAAGTCGAGCCCGAGGCCAAAGATCGCCAGCAGCAAGAGCGGCCGCCGGCCAAAGCGGTCGGACAGGTTGCCCATGAGGGGGCTGAAGGCAAACTGCGCCAGCGAAAAGGCCACGAACATCCACCCCCCGATGATCGAGGCTTGCGCAAGGTCCATATGACCCACATCCTCGATCAGCTTCGGCAGGACGGGCATGATGATGCCGAAGCCCACCATGTCGAGGAAGACGGTGATCAAGGCAAAGGTCACCGCATGGCGGGAAACACGGGGCGAGGTCATGAAAATGTTCCGGTAATGTTCGCAAACCGGACGCTAGTTTACGCTCCCGACCCTGTCAACCTTGGCCTGACCGCGCCCGGGTCAGGGCAGCATCCGGGCGGCGAGGGCCGGCAGGTGGTCGAAATGATCCAGCAAGGCCTCGGGCGACAGGCGCGCCACCCCCTGCCCCTCGGGGCCAAATGTCACCAGCACCACCGGCACGCCGGCGTTCAGGCCAGTCTTGCGGTCAGTCTCGGTGTCGCCGATCAGCAGCGCCTGCTCGGCCCGGCCCCCGACGCGGCGCAGCACCTCGTGGAGCGGCGCCGGATCTGGCTTGCGCACGGGCAGCGTATCGGCCCCGACCAAAGCCCCGAACAGACCCCGCACCCCAAGACGCTGCACCAGCGTCTCGGCCAGCATTTCGGGCTTGTTGGTGCAGATCGCGGTCGCATAGCCCTGTGCCCGCAGACGCTCCACCGCTTCGGCCGCGCCGGGGTAAAGGCGGGTATGCACGTCCAGCGCGCCGGCATAGGCCTCGAGCAGGATCGGATACTGCGCATCAACCTCGGCCTCGGTCCACTCTCCCAGGCGCGAGAAGCCCAGCCGCAACATGGCGCGCCCGCCGTGAAAGGCGGTCAGCGCGTCGGCGGGGCCCAGCAGATCGCCATGGCCCAGCCCGCGAAAGCAGGCATTGGCGGCGGCCAGAAGATCGGCGCTGGTATCGGCCAGCGTGCCATCCAGGTCGAAGACGACGGTGCGTCGGTCAAAGGCGGTGTGGGACATCTATGAAACCTGCCGTAAGACAGCGTGAACGCCGCACCCTTGCGGCCCGGCCCGCCCCGGTTAAAACGGGGGCCGATCGAAGGAAAGGGGTTCCATGACCGTTTCGTCACCCGTGTCGCTTGTCGTCCTTGCCGCCGGGCAGGGAACGCGCATGAACTCTGACCTGCCGAAGGTGCTGCATCCGCTGGCCGGCGTGCCGCTGTTGCACCATGCACTCAGCGCGGGGCGCGCGCTTGACCCGGCGCGGATCGTGGTGGTCGCGGGCCATGGCGCGGCGGCCGTCACCCGCGCCGCGCAGGATTTTGACGATGCCATCGAGGTCGTGCTGCAAGAGCCGCAACTGGGCACCGGCCATGCCGTCGCCCAGGCTGCGCCGCTGCTGGCCGGAACAAGCGGCGACACGGTGGTGCTTTATGGCGACACGCCCTTTATCCGCGCCGAAACGCTGGAAGCCATGCGCGAGGCGCGCGCACGCCATGCCGTGGTCGTGCTGGGCTTCCGCCCCGCGGATCCGGCCCGATACGGCCGGCTGGTGATGGAGGGCGACAACCTGCAAAGGATCGTCGAGTTCAAGGATGCAACACCTGAAGAACGCAGCATAACCCTTTGCAACTCTGGCGTTATCTGCGCCGATTCTTCGGCATTGATGACCCTGGTCGCCAAGCTGGGCAATGCAAATGCACAGGGAGAGTACTACCTGACGGATGTGGTCGAACTCGCCCGCGCCGAGGGGCTGTCGGCCGGCGTCGTGGTCTGTGACCCGTCCGAGACGCTGGGCATCAACACCCGCGCCGAACTCGCCGCCGCCGAGGCCGCCTTCCAGACCCGTGCCCGCGCGGAGGCGCTGGAAACCGGTGTGACCCTGACCGCGCCCGAGACGGTGTTCTTCGCGCTGGATACCGTGATCGGCCGCGATGCCGTCGTGGGCCCGGGCGTCATCTTCGGCCCCGGCGTCACGGTGGAATCGGGGGCCGAGATCAAGGGGTTCTGTCATCTTGAAGGCTGCCACGTCTCTCGCGGGGCCAGTGTCGGCCCCTTTGCCCGCCTGCGCCCGGGGGCCGAACTGGCCGAGGACGTGCATGTGGGCAACTTTGTCGAGGTCAAGAACAGCCTGCTGGGCGAAGGCGTGAAGGTGGGCCACCTGACCTATCTCGGCGATGCCGAAGTGGGCGAAGGCACGAATGTCGGCGCGGGCACCGTGACCTGCAACTTTGACGGTGTCTTCAAGCACCGCACCATCATCGGCAAACGCGCCTTCATCGGGTCAGACACCATGTTGGTCGCCCCCGTGACACTGGGCGACGAGGCGATGACGGCCAGCGGCTCGGTCATCACCGGAGATGTCCCCGCGGGCGATCTGGCGGTGGCGCGGGCAAGGCAGGTGAACAAACCCGGCCTTGCACAGCGAATGATGGAGCGCCTGCGCGCGCTCAAGGCCGCGAAGAAGGGGGCGCACTAATGTGCGGGATCATCGGCATCCTCGGCCAGCACGAGGTGGCGCCGCTGCTGGTCGAAGGGCTGAAGCGGCTGGAATATCGCGGCTATGACAGCGCCGGCATCGCCACCGTGTACGGCGGGCGGCTCGACCGGCGCCGGGCGGTGGGCAAGCTCGTGAACCTGTCGGACCTGCTGGTGCATGAGCCGCTGGCGGGCAAGGCCGGGATCGGCCATACCCGCTGGGCAACCCATGGCGCGGCGACGGTGACCAATGCCCATCCGCACAAGGCCGGACCGGTCGCGGTGGTGCATAACGGGATCATCGAGAACTTCCGCGAGTTGCGGGCCGAACTGGCCGCCGCCGGCTATACCCCTGAATCCGAGACCGATACCGAAACCGTCGCGCTGCTCGCGCAGATGCACATGGCCCGCGGCCTGGCGCCCGCCGAGGCAGCGCAGGCCACGCTTGCCAGGCTGCACGGCGCTTTTGCCCTGTGCTTTCTCTTCGATGGCGAAGACGACCTGATCATTGCCGCCCGCAAGGGCAGCCCGCTGGCCATCGGCCATGGCGAGGGCGAGATGTTCGTGGGCTCGGACGCGATTGCGCTTTCGCCGCTGACCGACCGGATCACCTATCTGGAAGAAGGCGACTGGGCGGTGGTGCGCCGTGCCGGGGCCGAGATCTTTGACGCCGAGGGGCGCCGCGCGAACCGGGCCGAAACGCGCATCCAGATCGATGCGACGCGGATCGAGAAGGCCGGCTACAAGCACTTCATGGCCAAGGAAATCGCCGAACAGCCGGTTGTCCTGGCCGATGCGCTGCGCCATTACCTGACCGCAGATGGCAAGGGCCTGCGCCTGCCCGAGGGCATCGACTTTCGCGGGGTCGACCGGCTGACGCTGGTCGCCTGCGGCACGGCCAGCTATGCCTGCCATGTTGCGAAGTACTGGTTCGAGCAGATCGCCCGCCTGCCGGTCGAAGTCGATATCGCCTCGGAGTTTCGCTATCGCGAGCCCCCCTTGTCGCCCACCGGCTGGGCGCTGTTCGTCAGCCAGTCGGGCGAAACGGCCGACACGCTGGCCGCGTTGCGCTACGCGCAGGGCAAGGTCGCGCGGGTGGTCAGCGTGGTGAACGTGCCCACCTCCTCGATCGCGCGGGAAAGCGACCTCGCGCTGCCGATCCTTGCAGGGGTCGAGGTGGGCGTGGCCTCGACCAAGGCCTTTACCTGCCAGCTTCTGGTGCTGGCGCTGCTGGCGCTCAAGGCCGGGCATGACCGCGGGGTGCTCGACGACGCGACACTGGCCGGCCATCTTGCCGCCCTGCGCAACCTGCCGGGGTTGATGAACCATGCGCTCGGCCTTGCCCCCGAAATCGCCGCCATCGCCGAACGGCTGGCCGAGGCGCAGGATATCCTGTTCCTCGGGCGCGGGGCCATGTATCCGCTGGCGCTGGAAGGCGCGTTGAAACTCAAGGAAATCAGCTATATCCACGCCGAAGGTTACGCGTCGGGCGAACTCAAGCACGGGCCCATCGCCTTGATCGATGCCCATGTGCCAGTGATCGTCATGGCCCCTCGCGACGGGCTGTTCGACAAGACCGTGTCGAACATGCAAGAGGTCATGGCGCGGCATGGCAAGGTGCTGCTGATGTCCGACGCCGCCGGGGTGGCCGAAGCCGGGGCGGGCTGCTGGCGCACGCTGACCCTGCCCGAGGTCGCGCCCGAGGTGGCCCCGATCCTCTATGCCGTGCCGGCCCAGCTTCTGGCCTATCACACGGCCATCGCAAAGGGCACCGACGTGGACCAACCCCGCAACCTTGCCAAATCCGTTACGGTGGAATGATGGGAAAGCGCTTTGACGCCCTGCAGCCGGACCAGATCGCTTTTATCGCCGCGCAGAAGGTCTTCTTCGTCGCGACCGCTCCGGCCACGGGGCGGATCAACCTGTCGCCCAAGGGGATGGATGCGCTGCGCGTGCTGACGCCGAACCGCATCCTGTGGCTGAACCTCACCGGCTCGGGCAACGAGACCGCCCCGCATCTGGCTGCCGATCCGCGGATCACGTTGATGTGGATGAGTGTGACCACCCGACCGATCATTCTGCGCGCCTATGGCACGGCGACAGCGATCCACCGCGACGCGCCCGGCTGGGATGCACTTGCCCAGGCCCTGCCCGACCTGCCGGGGGCGCGCCAGATCGTGGACGTGACGATCGATCTCGTGCAAAGCTCCTGCGGCTTTGCCGTTCCTCTGATGGACTTCCGCGAGGAGCGCCCGGTGCTGCGGTCCTGGGCGGAACAGAAGGGCGAGGCGGGCCTGCGCGCCTACTGGGCCGAGCGGAACGCCGAAACGATCGACGGCGCGCCGACCGAATTCCGGCACAAGCCATGACGCCGGAACAGGCGCTGGCCATTCTGCGTGCCGAGGCCGACCCGACCCGGGCCGCCGAGATGGCCGCCTATCACAAGACCTCGCGCGAAGTGCTGGGCATCGCCGTGCCACGCCTGACCGAACTCGCGACCGACTGGCGCGCAGAGGGGGCGCTTGAGGATCGGCTCGCGCTGGCCGCGGGCCTTTGGGATGCGAATATCCACGAAACACGCGTTGCGGCGGCCAAGCTTCTGACACAGGCCCGCATCCGGCCCGACGAAGCCGTCTGGCAATTGATCGTCAGCTGGGTGCCCCAGTTTGACGGTTGGGCCATCGCCGATCATGTCTGCGATGCCGGGCGGCGGCGGCTGATGGCCGATCCGCGCCGGCTCGACCTTGTCGAGAGCTGGACCACCGACCCCTCGATGTGGGTCCGTCGGGCCGCACTGGTGATGACCCTGCCCTGGGCCAAGCTGACCCATCCAAAGCCCGACCAGACCGCCGAGCGCGAGCGGATCCTCGGGTGGGCGGCGTCCTATGTGGCCGACCGCGACTGGTTCATCCAGAAAGCAATCGCGTGGTGGCTTCGCGACCTGTCGAAGCATGACGCCGACCGCACCCGCGCCTTTCTGGCGGCGCATGGCGCAGGCATGAAAGCGTTTGCCCGGAAGGAAGCGGCGCGGCATCTGCCCATGTGACGGCCTGCCCTTCTTTTGTTCCCGGATATCCGCGGGTTAGGTTCTGGGGAGGGGCAGACAGCCCCTCCCCAGCGGCCGCGGCATACCGACCTTGGTCTGCCCGGGGGCGAACGCCCTTGTTCCTTGCCCCGCCAGAGCCTAATCTTTGCCCATGACCCTGCATGCCCCCCTGATCGATCCCTTCCAGCGCGCGATTTCTTATCTGCGCGTTTCGGTCACCGACCGCTGCGATTTCCGCTGCGTCTACTGCATGTCGGAAAACATGACTTTCCTGCCCAAGGCCGAACTTCTGACGCTGGAAGAGCTGGATCGCCTCTGCTCGACCTTCGTGCGGATGGGGGTGCAGAAGCTGCGCATCACCGGGGGCGAGCCGTTGGTGCGCAAGGGAATCCTGACCTTCTTCGAGGCGATGTCGCGCCATCTGGCGGACGGCACGCTGAAGGAGCTGACCGTCACCACCAATGGCTCGCAGCTGCGGCGGCATGCGGCAGACCTGGCTGCCTGCGGCGTGCGGCGGATCAATGTCTCGCTCGACACGCTGGACCCGCAGAAATTTGCCGCCATCACCCGCTGGGGGCGACTTGCCCAGGTGCTGGACGGGGTCGAGGCTGCACGGGCCGCTGGCATGCGGGTCAAGATCAATGCCGTCGCGCTCAAGGGCGTGAACGAGGATGAACTTTTCACCCTGACCGAATGGTGCGCGGCCGAGGGGCATGACCTGACCTTCATCGAGGTCATGCCGATGGGCGATCTGGGCAATGAGGACCGGCTAGACCAGTACTGGTCGCTCAAGGATCTGCGGGCACGGCTCTCCGAGCGCTTTACCCTGATCGATCTGGCCGAACGAACGGGTGGACCGGCCCGTTATGTTCGGCTGGAAGAGACCGGACAGAAGGTCGGCTTCATCACGCCGCTGACCCACAACTTCTGCGAAAGCTGCAACCGCGTACGCCTGACCTGCACGGGTGAGCTGTACATGTGCCTGGGGCAGGAAGACATGGCCGACCTGCGCGCACCCCTGCGGGCCAGCCCCGATGATGCGGCGCTGGAACAGGCGATCCGCGCGGCCATCGCGCGAAAGCCCAAGGGGCACGACTTCGACTATGGGCGCCAGAAGGTGGCTGGCCAGGTCTCGCGCCACATGAGCCATACGGGCGGCTGACGCGCGCCCCTCGGGCGAGGCGTGGCGAGCGGTCGCAGAGCATCTGTCGGCGGATGCGCTATCTGCTAGGCACAAGGCAAGGTGAGATCATGGATACCCTTCTTCTGTCGCGCATCCAGTTTGGCGCCAACATCTCGTTCCACATCCTGTTCCCGACGATCACCATCGCATTGGGCTGGGTGCTGCTGTTCTTCAAGCTGGCCTATAACCGCACCGGACAGCAGGCGTGGATGGACGCCTATATGTTCTGGGTGAAGGTCTTTGCCCTGAGCTTCGGGCTGGGTGTGGTGTCGGGCATCACCATGTCCTTCCAGTTCGGCACCAACTGGCCTGGCTTCATGGAGACGGTGGGCAATGTCGCAGGCCCGCTGCTGGCCTATGAGGTGCTGACGGCCTTCTTCCTGGAAGCGGGGTTCCTGGGCATCATGCTGTTCGGCGCGAGGCGCGTGCCGGGGTGGCTGCACACGCTGGCCACGGTTCTGGTGGCCGTGGGCACAACGCTGTCGGCTTTCTGGATCATCGTGCTGAACAGCTGGATGCAGACCCCCGCCGGGCATGAAATTCGCGATGGGGTCGTTCATGCGGTCGACTGGATGGCGATCGTTTTCAACCCTTCGATGCCCTATCGCCTGACCCATATGCTGCTGGCCTCGGGGCTGACGGTGGCCTTCCTGATTGCGGGCCTGTCGGCCTATCGCTGGCTGCGGGGCGACCGCAGTGCCTCGGTCCGGCTGTCGCTGCGCACCGGCTTGACGCTGGCGGCGGTGCTGATCCCGATCCAGATCTTCGTGGGCGACTCGCATGGGCTGAACACGCTGCAGTATCAGCCCCAGAAGGTTGCGGCGATGGAGGGGAACTGGGAAACCGGTCCGTCCAAGCCGCTGCTGCTGTTCGCGATTCCCGACGAGGCCGAGCGGCGAAACCTGTACGAAGTGCCGATCCCCTATGGCGCCTCGCTCATCCTGACGCATTCGCTGGATGGCGTGGTGCCGGGGCTTGACCAGTTCGTGACGCCCGAGGGCGAGGTGCTGCACCCGCCCGTCGCGCCGGTGTTCTTTGCCTTCCGCATCATGGTGGGCATGGGCGTGCTGATGCTGCTGGTCAGCTGGTCTGGCCTGTGGCTCATGCGGCGCAAGCGGGGCGGGGTCGAAGGCCTGCCGCGCCCCTTCCTGTGGTTCCTTGTGCCCATGGGCTTTGGCGGCTGGGTCGCCACGCTCGCGGGCTGGTACACCACCGAGATCGGGCGCCAGCCCTGGCTGGTGGACGGTGTGCTGAAGACGGAAGACGCCGTTTCGGCAGTTGCCGCGCCGATGGTGCTTTCGACGCTGATCGTCTATCTGGCGCTCTACGTGGTGTTACTTGCAGCCTATATCGTCGCGCTCTTCCACCTGGCCGGCAAGGCCGCCAAGGGTCAGCCGCTGCCGCCCGATCCGCGCACGGCGGCAGAACCCAACCTTCAGCCGGCGGAGTAGGCCGATGTTCAACGACCCCGCGATCTGGCTGCCGCTTGTCTTTGCCGGGCTGATGGGCCTGTCGATCCTGATCTATGTGGTGCTGGACGGCTTTGACCTTGGCGTCGGCCTTCTGTTCCCGCTGGGAGACGAGGAAGAACGCGATGTGATGATGAACTCGATCGGTCCCTTCTGGGATGCGAACGAAACATGGCTCGTGCTGGCGATCGGCCTTTTGCTGGTGGCCTTTCCCGTGGCGCATGGCACGATCCTGACCGCGCTTTATCTGCCGGTCGCGCTCATGCTGTTCGGGCTGATCCTGCGCGGCGTGGCCTTCGAGTTCCGCCACAAGGCGCCGCCTGGACAGAAATGGCACTGGGGCATGGCCTTTTTCGGCGGAAGCCTGCTGGCGGCGGTTTCGCAGGGCTACATGCTTGGCCTTTACATCATGGGGCTGGTGGTCACGCCGGCAACGCTGGGCTTCGCTCTGGTGACGGGGGTGTTTCTGGCGGTGGGCTACAGCTTCATCGGGGCGACCTGGCTGATCCTGAAGACCGACGGCGCGTTGCAGCGCAGGGCGGTGGGCTGGGCCCGGGGCGGGATCTGGGGCGTGGTACTGGGCCTGGGCGCCGTGTCGCTGGCAACGCCGCTGGTCAGCCCCCGCATCTTCGAGCGCTGGTTCTCGATGCCGGCAATGTTGTATCTGCTGCCGTTGCCGGTGGTCTCGGCGGCCCTGATCGTCTTTCTGTGGCGGGCGCTGCGCCGTCTGCCCCGAGAGAACGACCGCCGCGCCTGGGTGCCGTTTGCCACGACGATATCGCTGTTCACCCTCGGCTTCGCCGGGATGGCCTATTCCTTCTATCCCTATGTGGTGCCCGAACGGCTGACGGTGTTCCAGGCGGCCTCGGCGCCGGAAAGCCTGATGATCATCCTGGTCGGCGCTATTGTCGTTCTGCCCATGATCGTGGGCTATACGGTGCTGTCCTATGCCGTGTTCCGCGGCAAGGCGCGCGAGATGGACTATGGTTGAGGCCGCTGGCCCGGCCGCCTTGGGGCCGGGCCAGTGACCGCAGTCAGGCGGAGGGCATGCGCGCCTCGACCATGCCGGCATACCAGCTTGATCCGAAGGGGATCGCGTTGTCGTCGAAATTGTATTCGGGATGGTGGACCGAAGCGGTATCGCCATTGCCCACGAAGATATAGGCCCCGGGGCGTTCGTTCAGCATGAAGCTGAAATCCTCGGCCCCCATCAGCGGTGCGGTATCGGTATCGACCTTGCCCGATACGGCCAGCGCAACCTCGGCAGCGTATTCGGTGTTCTCGGGGGTGTTGATCGTCACCGGATAGCCGCGGCTGTAATGCACCTCGCCGCGCGCGCCCATGGCCAGCGAAACACCCGAGACGATCTCGCCGATGCGCTTCTCGACATAATCCTGCACGGCATGGTCCATCGTCCGAACCGTGCCCTTCATCTTGACCACCTGCGGGATGACGTTATGCGCCGGGCTGTCGGTTTCCACCACGCAGACCGAGACGACGACCTGCTTCAGCGGATCGACATTGCGGCTGGCGATGGTCTGCAGCGCGATGATGACATGGGCGGCGATCACTGTGGTATCCACGCACTCATGCGGCTTGGCCGCATGGCCGCCCTTGCCGGTGATCGTGATGTCGAACTGGTCGGCCGCGGCCATCATGGCACCGGGGCGGATGGCGAATTCGCCAAGCGGAATGCCGGGCATGTTGTGCATGCCATAGACCTCCTGCACCCCGAAGCGGTCCAGCATGCCATCGGCCACCATCTCGCGACCGCCGCCGCCGCCCTCTTCCGCCGGCTGGAAGATCATCACGGCGGTGCCGTCGAAATTGCGCGTCTCGGCCAGGTACTTGGCCGCGCCCAGCAGCATGGCCGTATGGCCGTCATGGCCGCAGGCATGCATCTTGCCTGGGGTCTTCGAGGCATAGGGCAGCCCCGTCTGTTCGCGGATCGGCAGCGCATCCATATCGGCGCGCAGGCCGATCACCCGGCCGCTCTGATTGGTCTTGCCCCGGATCACGCCGACAACGCCGGTGCGCCCGATGCCTTCCACCACCTCGTCACAGCCGAACGAGCGCAGCAACTCCGCCACCTTTCCGGCCGTGCGATGCACGTCGAACAGAAGTTCCGGATGCTCATGAAAATCTCGCCGCCAGGCGGTGATCTCGGGCAGGAGTTCAGCGAAACGGTTCTTCACGGGCATCTTGGCTTGTCCTTGGCTGTTCAGCACCCCGCCCACCGGGCGCCGGGAGTGGCGCAGGCAAAGGGCGGCGGTGACGGGATCGTGGTCCCATTCGGGGCCGGCTGCAACCCCCGTCGCCTGAGGGAACGCCCTCTCGGCGGCGGAACGCGCGGGAACGAAAACGGCCGCCAGGCGGAACCCGGCGGCCGAAGACGTTCTGCGCGGGCGATCTGCTTCAGGCGAGATCGAAGCGGTCTGCGTTCATCACCTTGGTCCAGGCGGCGACGAAATCCTGAACGAACTTCTCGCGGCTGTCGTCCTGGGCATAGATCTCGGCATAGGCGCGCAGGATCGAGTTCGAACCGAAGACCAGGTCCACCCGGGTGGCGGTGAACTTCACCGCGCCTGACTTGCGATCGACGATGTCATAAAGGTTCGTGCCCTTCGGGACCCACTTGTTCGACATGTCGGTCAGGTTGGTGAAGAAGTCGGTCGTCAGCGCCCCCACCCGGTTGGTGAACACGCCATGCGCCGTGCCGCCGTAGTTGGTGCCGATCACCCGCATGCCGCCGATGAGTGCGGTCATCTCGGGTGCGGTCAGGCCCATGAGCTGCGCCCGATCCAGCAGCAGTTCCTCGGCACTGACCACATAGTCCTTCTTCATCCAGTTGCGGAAGCCGTCGGCCAGCGGCTCGAGCGGGGCGAAGGACTCGGCATCGGTCTGCTCGGCCGTGGCATCGCCGCGACCCGGTGCGAAGGGCAGCTCGACGGCAAAGCCCGCGGCCTTCGCTGCCTGCTCGACCCCGAGGTTGCCGGCCAGCACGATCACATCGGCGATCGAGGCACCCGTCGCGGCGGCGATGGGTTCCAGAACCGACAGCACGCGGGCCAGACGGGCGGGCTCGTTGCCTTCCCAGTCCTTCTGCGGGGCCAGCCGGATGCGGGCGCCATTGGCTCCGCCGCGGTAGTCCGAGCTGCGGAAGGTGCGCGCGCTGTCCCAGGCGGTGCTGACCATGTCCGAAATCGACAGGCCCGAAGCCGCGATGCGGGCCTTGACCGCCGCCACGTCATAGCCGGTGGAACCGGCGGGGATCGGGTCTTGCCAGATCAGGTCTTCGGTCGGCACGAGCGGGCCGATGTAGCGCGCCTTGGGTCCCATGTCGCGGTGGGTCAGCTTGAACCAGGCGCGGGCGAAGGTATCATCGAAATAGGCCGGATCGGCCATGAACCTGCGGCAGATCGCGTTGTAGATGGGGTCGACCTTCATCGCCATGTCGGCATCCGTCATCATCGGATTGTGCCGCTTGGTCGGATCTGATGCATCGACGGGCTTGTCCTCTTCGCGGATCGACACCGGTTCCCACTGCCAGGCACCGGCGGGCGACTTGCGCAGTTCCCATTCATGGCCGAAGAGCATGTCGAAATATCCCATGTCCCAGCGGGTGGGATGGGTCGTCCAGGCGCCTTCCAGGCCCGAAGTCACGGCATTGGCGGCCTTGCCGCCCAGGCTCGGGTTGATCCAGCCCAGGCCCTGCTCATCGACCGGGGCCGCTTCCGGCTCACGCCCTAGGGCCTGTGCATTGCCGTTGCCATGGGTCTTGCCCACGGTGTGGCCACCGGCGGTCAGGGCGGCGGTTTCCTCGTCGTTCATGCCCATGCGGGCAAAGGTCTCGCGCACCTGAGCGGCAGTCTTCATCGGGTCGGGTTGCCCGTTCACGCCCTCGGGGTTCACATAGATCAGGCCCATCTGCACGGCGGCCAGCGGGTTTTCCATGGTGCTCGGGTCGGCGACATTCTCGTAGCGGCTGTCGGACGGCGCGAGCCATTCCTTTTCCGCACCCCAGTAGACATCCTTTTCCGGGTGCCAGATGTCGGCCCGGCCAAAACCGAAGCCGAAAGTCTTCAGCCCCATGGATTCGTAAGCCACATTGCCGGCCAAGAGCATCAGATCGGCCCAGCTGATCTTGTTGCCGTATTTCTTCTTGATCGGCCACAGCAGACGTCGCGCCTTGTCGAGGTTGGCATTGTCCGGCCAGGAGTTCAGCGGCGCGAAGCGCTGGTTGCCGGTGCCGCCACCGCCCCGCCCGTCGGCCGACCGGTACGAGCCTGCGGCATGCCAGGCCATGCGGATCATCAGGCCGCCGTAATGGCCCCAGTCTGCCGGCCACCAATCCTGACTGTCGGTCATCAGGGCCCTCAGGTCGGCGACCAGCGCATCGACGTCCAGCGACTTGACGGCTTCGCTGTAGTCGAAGCCCTGCAGCGGGTTGGTCTTGGTGTCGTGCTGGCTCAGGATATCGAGGTTGAGCGCATTCGGCCACCAGTCCGTGACGGACGAACCGCTTTCGGTGATGGCGCCGTGCATCACGGGGCATTTGCCCGCGGGCTTCAGATCGTCTCCGTCCATATCATCCTCCGGATTCTGGCAATTGTGCTGGATGGACCGAGCAGCGCTGCGAGGCGACTCGCGGCCGGCCGACCCGGTCCTGTTCTGGCGGGATACCATGACGTTTCCATAAATGAAATTTGCATTTTCTAATCACAGTTATATCCTGAGATTATGATACAGATCTCGATCCGCCATCTTCGCTACTTCGATGCGCTGGCCCAGCACGGCCATTTCGGGCGCGCGGCCGAGGCCTGTGCCATCTCGCAGCCCGCGCTTTCGGTGCAGATGAAGGAGTTGGAAGAAATCCTCGGCGCGCCGCTGATCGAGCGGGGCGCGCGCCAGATCCGCCTCACCGCCATTGGCGAGGCCTTTGCGCTGCGGGCGCGCGACATCCTGCGTTCGGTAGACGAGTTGGCGAACCTGGCCCGGGCGGCGCATGGACCGCTGACGGGGCGGCTGCGGATCGGGGTGATTCCCACCATCGCCCCCTATCTGTTGCCGCGGCTGATCCAGGCGCTGTCGGCCCGCTTCCCCGACCTTGACCTGCGCCCGCGCGAGGCGGTGACGCAGAAGCTGGTCGAGGATCTGATCGAGGGGCGGCTCGACATCGCACTGGTCGCATTGCCGATTTCGGAACCCTCGCTGGTGGAACACCCGCTGTTTTCCGAGGAATTCGTGCTGGTCCGCCCCGAAGCCGACGCCGACCGGCCCGTGCCCTACCCCGAGACGCTGCGCACGATGCGGCTTCTGCTGCTGGAAGAGGGGCACTGCTTTCGCGACCAGGCCCTGTCCTTCTGCAAGATGTCGCCCAGCGTTTCGCGCGACCTGATGGAGGGCAGTTCTCTGTCCACGCTGGTGCAGATGGTGGGCGCGGGCATCGGGGTGACGCTGATCCCGCAGATGGCGGTGGACATCGAGACGCGCACGGCCCCCGTCGCGGTCGCCCGCCTGCGGGATCCGCGGCCCAGCAGGACGATAGGCCTGGTCTGGCGCCGGTCAAACCCGCTCAGCGGCCAGTTCGCTGGGCTGATCGACCTGCTGAAGGAGGTCGCCCGACCAGGGCAGGACATAACGGCAGTCTGAACCTGATCCGTCCAGGCGCAGGCCACCAGAAGCGGCCATCAGACCGCCACGGCGCCGCCATCGGGCAAAGCCGGATCATTGCCACCGCAGAAGGACCCATCGGCCAGACGGGCAACGCCCGAGGGGCAGGCGTAGAGTTTTGGCATCACCACATTGCCGGAAACCTCAAGCCGGTATTGTGTGGCAAGCCGTTCCAGCACCGCCTGCCCCAGCCGCGGATCCGCCCGGACCGTTCCCCGATGCGAGGCATCGAGACGCGGCGAATGCAGCGCCTCTTCCAGGGACAGGCCGAAATCCATCATCAGCGCCGCAATCTGCGACACACAGGGCATGATCAGATCGCCCCCCGACGCGCCAACCGCGAATTGCGCGATGCCGCCGCGCACCGCAATGGTCGGCACCATGTTCGACGAGTTGATCCGCTTTCCCCCCACCATCGAGGTCCGCAGGTCCGGCCGGGGGTCGAAGTAGCTGACGCCGTTGTTCAGCAGCAAGCCGGTCTTCGGCAGAACGATCCCGGCACCGAAATGATCGAGAAGCGTGTAGGTCAGGGCGACCATGTTCCCCTCGGCATCCACCGCCGACAGCGAGGAGGTGGAGCTGCCGACCTCTGACAGGGTGCCGTTGCGCTGACGGTGCGCGCGCCAGGCGGCCTCGAGCGCTTCGGCATAGACAAGCCAGCTTTGCGGATCGGGTTGGTGCGGCGGAACGGCCAGTCGGGCCACGATATGGGTCAGAAAATCGCGTTGGCGCAGGCCGCCGCTTTGCTCGCCGGGCGTGAACAGACGATACCCCCGGTGGCGCGCCTCCATCGGAGTGTAGTCCTGCACCGCGTATGCGGCCAGATCCGCCGCCGAGATGCGGCTGCCGCGGGCGGCCATCTCGGCCACAATGTCCCGGCCCAGCTCGCCCTGATAGAGGGCCGCCGCCCCGCCCCTGGCAAGCCGTCGCAGGGTTTGAGCCAGACCCGGGATCAAGAGCCGCTCACCCGGTTGCAGCGGAACTCCCCCAGGCAGGAAGATCGCGGCAGCGGCGGGATCCTTGCGCAGGATTGCCATTTCGGAGGCGATCATCAGCGTGCAGAACCAGCTTGCCGCTATCCCCGCCTCGGCCAGGTCGATCGCCGGCACAAGGGCTTCGCCAAGCGTGAGCGTCCCGTAGTTGCGCAGCGCGTGATCGAACCCTGCGACCGCGCCCGGCACTGTGGCCGCGGTGGCCCCTTGCGTATTCGCAAAGTTCCTGACGGCCGGGAACCCCATCGAGGTGGTGGGCAGACCGGGGTCGATGGGATAGTCAGCCGCGGTCAGCGCGGCCGGCAGGACGCCCTGAAAGTCAAGCGCGATGGCCCGTTCGGCCTTGGCCAGCCAGATGACCATGAAGCCGCTGCCGCCGATGCCGCACATCCAGGGCTCCACGGGCGCAAGCGCCAGGGCAGCGGCGACAGCGGCGTCAACCGCATTGCCCCCCTGGCGCAACACGGCAGCGCCCGCGCGCGATGCCTCGATATGCTGGCTGGCCACAACGCCCCTCGCGCCAACGGCCATCGGCTTTCGGGTGATCCACTGATCGGCGGATGTGGACATGCACGTCTCCTGCGCTGGCGGGCATCTTGCCTGTTGCCCGAATCGAGTATATCGTAAATATATTCTAAGTATATCCCTCGAGGGACAAGAGATGACCCAGCGCAAGAGCGACGAAGCCTATGCCGAACTGCGCAGCCGGATCATGATGGCGATCCTGCCGCCGAACGCCGTTCTTGACGAAAAGCGGTTGACCGAAGACCTGAACATCGGCCGGACGCCGCTGCGCGAGGCTGTCCTGCGACTGGAGCAGGAAGGGCTTGTCGTCTCGATGGGCCGGCGCGGGTACATGGTCGCCAGCGCCACCCCTGCCGACATGATGCGCGCCTATGAGCTGCGTCGCGAACTGGAGTGCTTCACCGCGGGCCTGGCCGCGGAACGGCGCAACCTGGCAGACCTTGAAAAATTCGATGCCTTCCTGACCCGGATGGACGCCGAGATGGAGGCCCATCGCGACGATGTCCACTGGCAGCTTGCCGCCGATGAAGAGTTTCACCGCATCATCGCCGAGGCGTCGGACAACCGCTTTGCCCAGCAATACCTGAGCTTCCTCTTTGGCCTGTCGGTGCGCAGCCTCTATGTCTCGCGCGTGCCCGTCACGCTGGTGCAGGAAGAGATCGACAACTATCGCTCTGTCCTGACGGCGATCCGCATGCGGGACGTGGCAGCCGCCAGTGCCGCGATGGGGCGGCACCTGACAATCAACCCAATGCAGGCCATGGCCGACAGCCTGGCCGCCGGACGGCGTCAGGTGCTGTGATGCGGCGTGAGACCCGCCAAAGGCTCGAGATCGGCGCGATGCTTGCCCCTTCGGTAGTGCTGCTGGCGCTCTTCGTGCTGGTGCCCCTTTGCATCGTGGCCGCCTACAGCTTTGCGCTGCGGGATTCCTACGGGGCCGTCCTGCCGGGCTTCACCCTGCAGAACTATGCCGACCTGTTCCAGAGCGTCTATCTGCTGGTCTTCGTGAACTCGCTGGAGCTTGCGGCCTCGACCACGGTTCTGTGCCTGCTGATCGGCTATCCCGTCGCGTATTACATCGCCTTCAAGGCCGGGCGCTGGGCGCCCGCACTGCTGCTTCTGTTGCTCATTCCCTTCTGGATCAACTTCCTGATCCGCATTTCGGCCTGGGTCGTGCTGCTGGGGCGCGGAGGGCTGATCAACCAGGGGCTGGTCTGGTCGGGCATTCTCGAGGTGCCGGTCGGCATGCTGGGCACCTATGGCGCGACGCTTGTGGGCATGGTCTACGCCTTCCTGCCGCTGACGGTCTTTCCGATTTATGCCGCGCTTCAGCCGATGGACCGCAAGCTGATCGAGGCGGGGGCCGATCTGGGTGCGGGGCCCGCCGAAACCTTCTTCCGCATCACTCTGCCCTTGTCGCTGCCCGGGGTTCTGGCGGCCGCGCTGTTCGTCTTTGTGCCGTCGATGGGGGTCTTTGCCATCCCGGTGCTGCTGGGCGGTGGCAAGGACATCATCCTGGGCAACCTGATCGTCCAGCTGTTCCTCGAATTTCGCAACATTCCCCTCGGCGCGGCCGTCTCGATGCTGCTGCTCGCGCTGGCGGGGGTGGGGATCGTGCTTTACATGCGCGCCCTGCGCTGGGTGGAGCGGATGCAATGACCGCGCGCCGCCGCCCGGGCTGGGCCACCCGCACCTTCCTGCACGGGATCTCGGGCTGGGTCACGCTGCTGACCTATCTGTTCATGCTTGTCCCGATCGTCGTGCTGATCGCCTTTGCCTTCAACGCAGGGAAATCCACCGTTGTCTGGACAGGCTTCTCTTTCGACTGGTTCGTGAAGGTCTGGAACAACCGCAATATCGTCAGGGCATTGCATGTGAGCCTGATCGTCGCGGTCGGGAGCGCCGCCATCGCCACGGCCATCGGCGCCCTGGCCGCCGTGGCGATCACCCGGCGCCAGTTTCCGGGCCGCGATCTGCTGGGGGCCGCACTGGCCGCGCCACTGGTGCTGCCCGAGATCGTGCTGGGCGTTGCGCTGCTTGTCTTCATGACCTTCGCGGGCGTCACGCTGGGCTATGGCAGCATGATCATCGGCCATGTGCTGGTGTCGATCCCGTTTGCCACGCTGATCATACGTGCGGCAGCGGCGACGCTCGATGTGCGGCTCGAGGATGCTTCGGCCGATCTGGGCGCGAACGAATGGCAGACCTTCCGCATGGTCACGCTGCCGCAACTGATGCCCGCGATTGCCACCGCCTTCATCCTGTCGGCGACGCTGTCCTTCGATAACCTGGTGATGTCCACGTTTACCTCGGGTGTCGGCACAACGACACTTCCTTTGCGCATCTACTCGATGCTGAAGCTTGGAATTACCCCTGAAATCAATGCGCTGGGCGCAATGATGGTCGTGGCGAATGTCGCGATCCTGCTTCTCGTGATGGGGCGCTACCTGCCCCTGATGCTCAAATCCAACCGGCGGTGAACAGCCGGATCATGTCCACCTAGGAGTTGACCCATGACCAGACTTTCCCAAACCCTTGCCGCCTCGGTGCTTGCCCTCGTGGCAGCCTGCCCCGCCTTGGCGGAAGAACTGCGCATTTATGGCTGGGCCGGCGAGATGCCGGACGAAGTGCTGCAGGACTTCGAAGCCGAAACCGGCATTGCCGTGACCTTCGACACCTTCGACAGCAATGAATCGATGATCGCCAAGCTTGATGCCGGAGGCTCGGGCTATGATCTGGTGAACCCGTCGCAATACGCGGTCCAGATCCTGATCAACCGCGGCAAGATCATCGAACTCGACCATTCCAAGATCGAAACCTATGACAATATCGGCCCGTCCTTCAAGGAAGTGTCCTATGACCCGGGCAACAAGTATTCGATCCCCTATGTCTGGGGCACGACCGGCCTTGCTTACAACAAGACCTGCGTCGAGCAGCCGATCACCAGCTGGAAGGCGCTTTTCGACGAAAAGTACAACGGCCGGGTCTACATGCTCGACAACATGCTGGCGGCCTACATCGCCGGGCTGCAGGTGAACGGCTTCAGTGCCAACACCTCGAACCCTGACGAGATCGCCAAGGCGACCGAAACGCTGATTGCGCAGAAACCGATGCTGGCGGGCTACAACAGCACGAACTTTGCCGATCTGGTGTCCTCGGGTGAGGCTTGCATCGTGCAGAGCTGGTCGTCCTCGGTCCTGCAGGCCATCAAGGATAACCCCGATGTCGTCTATGTGCTGCCCGAGGAAGGCGGCACCATGTGGATCGACGGCTACTCGATCCTGAACGACGCGCCGAACCCCGAGGCCGCCTACAAGTTCCTGTCCTACATCCTGCGTCCGGAGGTGGCCGCCAAGACCACCGAGCTGACCCAGACGGCCACGGTCGTTCCGGCGTCGAAGGCGCTGTTGCCGGCGGATCTGGCCAGCAACTCGGCCGTCTTCCCCGATGAGAAGACCATCGCCAATGCCGACTTCATCCTCGATCTCGGCGACGCGATGAAATTCTACCAGGATGGCTGGACCCAGGTGAAGGCGGCCCAGTAACCCGAACACTCCCGGGCGCGGGATCCCCCGCGCCCGGTGAAGATGCAAGGCGACACCATGCAAGATCAGACCCCTGCCCAACCCGCCGTGGAACTGCGCGGCGTGGCCAAGCGTTTCGGCACGATGACGGCCATCGACAGGCTCGACCTGACGATCCGCTCGGGCGAGTTCTTCACCCTGCTCGGCGCTTCGGGTTGCGGCAAGACAACCACCCTGCGCCTGATCGCCGGGTTCGAACTGCCAACCGAAGGGCAGATCCTTATCTCGGGGCAGGATGTGTCGGAAATCCCGGCCTATCAGCGGCCGGTTCATACCGTGTTCCAGAGCTATGCGCTGTTTCCGCATCTGACGATCCTCGACAACGTGGCCTTCCCGCTGCGCGTGCGCCGTCTGCCCAGATCAGAGCAGCGTGCCCGGGCGATGGCTGCGCTCGACATGGTGCAGATGGGGCGGTTTGCCGATCGCAAGCCCTCGCAGCTCTCGGGCGGCCAGCAACAGCGTGTGGCCCTGGCGCGGGCGCTGGTGAACGAACCGCAGGTGCTGCTGCTTGACGAGCCGCTGGGGGCGCTCGACCTCAAGCTGCGGAAGGAAATGCAGCTTGAACTGAAGGACATGCAGCGCCGGTTGGGGATCACCTTCGTCTTCGTGACCCATGACCAGGAAGAGGCGCTGACGCTCAGCGACCGCATCGCACTGATGCAGGGTGGCCGGATCGTGCAACTGGACACGCCCGCCAATCTCTACAACGCGCCCCAGTCGCGGTACGCCGCCGAATTCATCGGCGAAACCAACCTGATTCCGGCCCGCGCCGGTCACGGCATCGGTCTGGTAGAGGCCCTTGGCCAGACCTTCGTGGTGGATGGCATGGCCGCACAACCCGGCGCCCCGCTCACGCTGGCCGTGCGGCCCGAGAGGGTGCGGCGGGGGCAGGAAGGCGCCGGTCCGGTGGGAGAATTGGCCGAGATCGACTTCATCGGAACCGACCTGCGTCTGACCTATCGCATGGCGGACGGTAGCAAGGTCGTCCTGCGCCAACAGAATTCGGGCGGCGCGCCCCCGCTTCTGGGCGAAAGGACCACCCTTGCCTTTGAGGCCAACAGCCTTCGTGTGTTTGCGGACTGAACCAGAAAACGAGAGTGAAATGAGTGACATCTATCGCATCGAGCCCTTGCCGGCACAGCTGTCCCCCGAACGGGCGGCGCGGCTTGCCAGGGTAGAGGCCGCGACGCTGGGCCACTACTTGCACGCAGGATTTGTCGACCTTGGCATCCGCCCGCTTCTGGGGGATGCACGGGTGGCGGGGGCCGCCGTCACGGTCCAGATCGCAGGGGCAGATTCCACCCTGCTCTATCACGCGATGGACCGTGTGCGGCCTGGCGACCTGCTGGTGATCGACAGGGCGGGCGACCGGACCCATGCCTGCTGGGGCGGTTTCATGGCGGCGGTGGCGAAAATCCGCGGCCTGGCTGGCGTGATCATCGACGGGGCGGTGACCGACCCTGCAGCGATCATCGCAGCGGGCGTGCCGACATGGGCGCGGCAAACCTCGGCCATCACCACAAAGCTTCTGAACCTGGGCGGCGGCTTCAATGTGCCGGTGTCCATCGGCGGCGTTGCGGTGACCCCGGGCGATGCCGTGCTGGCCGATGACTGCGGGGTGGTGGTGATCCCGCAAGCGCGGATCGACCGGCTGACCGAGATTGCGCTGAAGGACCAGGAAGAGGAAGGCGGCTGGATCGAGCGGTTGCAAAAGGGCGAACGGTTGCAGGATCTGGTCGACATCCGGGCCATGCTGGCCCGCAACGGGGTGGAGGGTGCCGGTGTCTGAGCTCTCTCCGCATGCCGTCTGGCTGTCGACCCCGCATCACCAGCTGGTCGAGATCGCCTTTGGTCTTGGTTGCCGCAAGTTCGTGCTGGACATCGAGCATGGCTACTTCGACCTCGACCCCACCGACAAGCTGGTGGCGCTGATCCGGGCGCTTGGCGCCGAGGTTTATGCCAAGGTGCTGGGCCCCGAAACGATCCCGATCCAACAGGCGCTGGACATAGGCTGCAACGGCGTGATCATTCCGCATATCGGGTCGGTCGAACATGCGCGGCGGGTGACACTGGCCGCCAAGTATCCGCCGCTTGGCACTCGCAGCTTCTCGGGCACCCGTCCTGCACGCTACGATGCCGTAAAGCAGGACTACTACACCCGCGAGAATGCCCAGACCTTGTGCCTACCCATGGTCGAAAGTGCCGAGGCCCTGGCGGATATCGAGGCGATCCTCGCGCTGCCCACGGTGGATGGCGTCTTCGTTGGCCCGTCCGACCTGTCGCTCAGCCGCGGGCGAGGCGCCTATGCCAAGACCGAGGCCGACTTCGCCGATCTGCGCCGCATCGCCGCTGCAGCCAAGGCCGCCGGCAAACCCTGGATCATGCCGGCCTGGGCTCCGGTCGAGCGCAGCCTGGCGCGCGATCTGGGCGCGGACTGGCAGGTGACCGTTGATGAATACGGGGCGCTCTGGACCGGGATCGAACAGGGGCTGACGGCCTGAAGGAGAAACGAATGTCGATCGTGGTCTATCTGGGCGATGACGAGGAAACCCGTGACTGGGTGCGCCTGCTGTCGGGCCTGTTGCCAGAGTTCGAGGTGCGGGATTTCGATGATCCGGGCGACCGCGCGGCGGTCGAATATGCTGTCGTCTGGGCCCCACCCGCCGGAGGCATCGCCAGCTTTCCCAACATGAAGGCCGTGGTGTCGGTCGGTGCCGGGGTGGACCATGTGCTGCGCGACCCCGCGTTGCCGAAACACCTGCCGATCCTGCGCACGACGGGCCCCGACATGATTCAGCGCCTGCGTGAGTATGTGGCGCTGCATGTCCTGACCCATCATCGCGACCTGTCTGTCACGGATGCCTTTCAGGCCCGCGCGCATTGGCAGCAGATCGTGACGCCCGTGGCCGGCAAGCGCCGGGTGGGCATCATGGGGATGGGCCAGATCGCCCGGGCCTGTGCGGCAACGCTCGTGTCGCTGGGCTTTGACACGGCGGGCTGGTCACGGTCCGGCGGACAGGTCGAAGGCGTGACGGTCTTTGCAGGGGCCGAGGGCCTGCCGGCCTTCCTCGCGCGCACCGAGATCCTCGTCTGCCTCTTGCCGCTGACGCCCGAGACAAAAGACATCCTGAATGCCCGCACCTTTGCGCAACTGCCGAAAGGGGCGCGGCTCATCAACGCCGGCCGCGGCGGGCATCTGGTGGAGGCCGACCTGCTCGCCGCGCTGGAAAGCGGCCAACTGGCGGGCGCGACGCTTGATGTCTTCCGCACCGAGCCCTTGCCGCCCGACCACCCCTTCTGGCGCCATCCGGCCATCCGCGTGACGCCGCATATCGCCTCGTACATCGACGCGGGCACAGGGGCGGGCGTGATCGCCGAGAACATCCGCCTCTTTCAGGCGACCGGCACCTGCGAGGCCATTGCCGACGCAGGCAGGGGCTATTGATGCAGGAATGCCTTGCAGCGCTGCGCGATGGCCTCGGCGCAGCAGGCGTTGCAACCGATCCGCAGGCCATGGAGCCCTATCTGACCGACTGGCGACGGGCCTTTCACGGTCAGGCCATGGCCGTCCTGTTGCCAGGATCGACGGAAGAGGTCGCCGAGGCAATCCAGATCTGTGCGCGTCATGGGGTCGGCGTGGTGCCGCAGGGGGGCAACACCGGGCTTGCGGGCGGAGCGACGCCCGCGGGGCCAGCCCCACAGGTCGTTCTGTCATTGGCCCGGATGCAACGGCTTCGCAAGATCGACCCCATCGGCCTGACCATGGAGGTAGAAGCGGGCATGCCGCTGGTCACCGCCCGGCGGATCGCCGCCGAGGCGGGTCGGGCCTTTCCGGTCTCGATCGCGTCGGAAGGCACGGCGACAGTCGGCGGCATCATCGCCACCAATGCAGGCGGCGTGAACGTGCTGCGCTATGGCATGGCACGCGACCTTGTTCTGGGGCTGGACGTGGTCCTGGCCGACGGCGCCCGTCTGAACGGCTTGAGGCATCTGCGCAAGAACAATGCAGGGGTTGACTGGAAGCAGCTTTTCATCGGCAGCGAGGGAGCGTTTGGCGTGGTCACGGCGGCGGTCTTGCGGCTGGTTCCTGCCCTGCGCCATCGGCGCGTCGCCTTGCTGACCCTGGCCGATCTGGAGGCCGTGCTGGACCTCTTCGGCCATGTCACCGAATGCTGCGGCGAGGCGCTGACGGCCTTTGAGCTGATCTCTCCACAGGCCATGGAGCTTGTCGCGCGCCATATGGGGCGGGCAGCGCCAGTCCAGGCCACCGGATGGACGGTACTGGTCGAGTTCGGATCCTCTCTACCGGGTCTCGATTCGGCGCTGGATGAACTTGTGGAAGGCGCCTTCAAGCGGGGCCTGGTGCAGGACGGCACGCTGGCAAACTCGGAACGGCAGGCCGCGGAATTGTGGTCCCTGCGCGAGAACATCACGATGGCAGAAGCTGTTGCCGGCCCGAGCCTGAAGCATGACATTTCAGTGCCGATCAGCAGCCTGCCGCAGTTTGTCGCCGGGTTCGAAAGCACCCTGCGCAGCATCGACCCGGAGGCACGACCGAACCTCTTCGGGCATGTGGGCGACGGGAACCTGCATGCCAATGTCATCGGCTATGCCCCCGACAAGGCCGCACAGATCGCCCGCGCGATCCATGATCTGGCCTGGGGGTTCGGCGGATCGATCACGGCCGAGCACGGGCTCGGCCAATACCGGCTGTCTGAGTTTGAACGGCTGGCCCCGCCCGAGGAGCAGGCAATCCTGCGCCGCCTGAAGACGGCGCTCGATCCTCTGGGGCGGCTGAACCCCGGCAAGGCCATTCCGCGCCAATAGCTCGGCCGGCGTGGCGGCCTGCTGCGCCGACGCGTGACTGGGGGCAAGGGCAGAAGTGGTACCGCCTCCCCGGCTCGAACGGGGGACCCCCAGATCCACAATCTGGTGCTCTAACCAACTGAGCTAAGGCGGCACTGGCGGGGGATTTACCCCCCCACCCGGATGATTGCAAGGGGCTAGCAGGGCTATTCCGGCGGGGTTAGCGCGAACTCCCAGTGCTGTTCGACCAGGTCTTGCCCGAAAGAGCGCACTGGCCGCGCGCTGGCCAGGTGAAACCCCGCAGCGGCGTAAAGCGCGCAGGCTGCACGGTGGCTCTCATGGGTCCAGAGCGTCATGCGTCGGTAGCCCGCGTCTCGTGCAAAGCCGAGACAGTCGTCCAGCAGTCGGCGGCCCAGCCCCTGCCCCCGCGCGGCAGGCTCCAGCAGGAACAGCCGCAGCTTGGCCACCTCGTCACCAGCATCCACGCAAAAGACGGTTCCCAACCGGTCACCCCTGCGTTCCGCCAGAAACCCCCGCTCGCGCCGAGGGTCATGCCGGGGATACCACTCGGCAAGGATGCTGGCGACCAGTGGGCCAAAGCTTTCGTCAAACCCATCCTGCTCGGCGTAAAGCGTGGCATGACGCTCGACAATCCAGTCGAAATCGTCAGGCGTGACATGGCGGATCGAGATGTCGGTCATCTGCGGTTCTTCCCCGGGGCGGAGTGAAACAGGCTTCGACCGGCAGGGCAAGCCCGGGCAGCCCTTGCCAGACTGGCAGAACGGCGCTAGGCCAACTTCAAGCGTGGAAGGGGCAAATCATGGGCATCGACAAGCAAAGCGACATCGCGGCGAACCTGCAGATCGGTCCGACCAGCCTTGGCATGGTGCGCATCTATGTCGAGGCAGAGGGCATGGAACTGCCGCTGGATTTCGACCCCGAAGAGGCCGAGGAGATCGCCGAGGAACTGCGCGCAGCCGCCGAACGTGCTCGCGCGATGGGCAGCCCCGCGCCGGCCAAGGGCCCTAAAGGCCGGAAGGGCTGATCGCCGGGTCGCGCAGCGCCTGAAGCCGCAGCGCGGCATGGCGGGCGAACTTCTGCACCAGCATCTTGCGCCGCGCCCCGGCCAGCAGTGTCTCTGGGCCCATCCGCAGGATCTCGGCATCATAGCCATCGGCCAGGATCAGGCCCGTGCCCTCGGGCAGAAGCTCGGTCGGGAAATCCGCGTCAACAGCCCAGAAGAACCGGTCGCACCACTCCAGATAGCCCTGCCACTTGCGGTCGGTCAGATAGTCGGTGCGGCTCGACTTGCACTCGACCACCCAAATCTCGCCCCTGGGCCCCAGCGCCATGACATCGACCCGGAGCCCCGGTGCCGGCACCACTTCTTCCAGTGTCACGAAATCATGGCCGAGAAGGTGCCGGCAAACGCCCCGGGCCAGAAGCTGGCCAGGCATCAGCGCGCGTTGCACGGTATCAGGGGCAAGATGGTTCATCCCTCGAATATGAACGAAAGATGAACATCGCGCAAGCCTTGCGCCAGCTCTGCCGGCGGCCTATCTGTGTAGGCGGCGGGTTCTGCCCCTCTCGTGCGAGGCTCTTTTTCCAGTGGCCGATAAGCACTTCCGAGGGAGCTGGCTCTGCCGGGATCCTGGTCCCGGTATCTGGCACCCACCTGGTCAACCAGGCTCTCGGGAAACTCATGTCTCCACGGTTGCCGCGGTTCCCGCCACCCCAACCATCTTTTCAAATGAAAAGGCCCGCACAGGCGGGCCCTCGATCTATCCGGACGTGCGCAACGATCAGCGGCGACGCACGTGGCGCGACGTTGCCTCGACCCGCACCGGGATTGGACGCAGGGTGGCCACCGGATGACGGCGCCCCCCGCGCGGACCACGGTCGTCTTCTGCCAGGCGCATCACGGCAATGCCGAACTGGACGCCTGCAAACAGGATCCCATTGGCGAACCACAACATCACGAAGGCCAGATAGCCGCTGTCTGTCTCAAGCACGAGATGGCGCAATTGGGCAACATCCAGAAGCACAAGCCCGACCGCGAAGGCCATGGCGATCGCAAAGCCGATCAGCACATTCACGATATACAGGCGCACAAGTTTCGGCATGTTTCGACTCCCATCACGCAATAAACATACACCTCCCATTCAGGCATGCCAGAGGCAAAACCGTGCAAAAGCGTCGCATCTCGCTGCAGCCGCAAAAAACGGATACAATCGGCGGATAGCCGCACGATTGTTTACGGCATGCCCGCGGGCCCTGAGGTGCAGTTGCCCAAATTTTCGTCAGTAGCCGAACGTGAGTCGAAAGTTCAGAAGGCTTCGGGCCGCGCCTCGCGCGCCATGTGATCGAGCACTGCGTTCACGAACTTCGGCTCTTTCCCATCGGGAAAGAAGGCTTTGGCGATATCCACGAATTCGGTGATCACCACCTTGGGCGGCGTTTGCGTTTCGAGCATTTCGCCGCCGGCCGCCCGGAACAGGGCGCGCAGGACCGGGTCGATCCGGTCGATGGGCCATTTGGCGACCAGTGCCCGGTCGGTCATCTGGTCGATCTTTGCCTGATAGTTCACGGCATGGTCGATCAGCGTGCGGAAATGGCCCACATCGCCTTCGGCCATCTCGACGTCTTCGAAGACTTCGCCAAAGCGATGGGTCTCGAACTCTCGCGTCACCGCCTCGACCGTCTGGCCCGAGGCTTCCATCTGGAAAAGCGCCTGCACGGCATAGAGCCGCGCGGCCGATTTCATCTGCCGCTTGTCGGGGCGCGCGCTCATGCGGCACCACCGGTCAGGGGGCGAAAGCCCAGTCCGCCCTTGGGCGTCGACCAGCGCCGCGCCAGCGCGATCAGGTGCAACGCCGCAGCCGCCGCCCCCCCGCCCTTGTTCTGACCTGCAGGATCAGCGCGGACTTCGGCCTGCGCCTTGTTCTCGACCGTGAGGATTCCGTTCCCGATGCAGGCCCCCTGCAATCCCAGCAAAGAGATTGCGCGTGAACTGTCATTGCAGACCGTGTCGTAATGGGTCGTCTCGCCCCGGATCACGCAGCCCAGGGCCACATAGCCGTCATAGCGCGCCATGCGGTCGGCCATGGCGATGGCGGTCGGCACCTCGAGCGCGCCGGGCACCTCGACCAGGTCCACCTCGGCACCGCAGGCGGCGGCGGTGGCACGGGCGCCGGAAACCAGGTCATCGGCGATGTCGCGGTAATAGGGAGCGACCACGATCAAGAGGCGCACAGGCTTGTCAAAGGTGGGGAGTGGCAAGGTGTAATGCTGCTCGTTCGCGGCCATGCCTCAGACCTCCGGGATCGGGCGCGTGCCCGCGATGTTGAGGCCGTAGCCCTCCAGCCCGATCACGCGTGGCGCAACCGAGTTTGTGACGAGGGTGATATCGGTCAGCCCCAGCGAAGACAGGATCTGCGCCCCCACGCCATACTGCCGCAGCGTCTGCGGCGAGGCCTCCCCCTCGGTCACCAGCTTCATGGTCGTATCGCGCAAGAGCACCACCACGCCCCGCCCCTCTGCCGCGATGACGCGCATCGCCCCGTGCAGGTCATGGCTGTGTGCGGCGCCGATACCCAGCACGTCTTCCAGCGGATTCAGCGCATGCATCCGCACCAGGACCGGGGCCGAGGTGGTGATGTCGCCCTTGGTCAGAACGATATGCTCGGCGCCCTGCGTCTCATCAGCGAAAATGCGCATCAACCAGTCACCGCCATGCTCCGAGCGGACCGATTTCACCGCCGTCTCGGACACCAGGTTGTCGTGGCGCCGGCGATAGGCGATCAGATCGGAAATCGTTCCGATCTTGATGTTGTGCTTCTGGCCAAAGGCAATCAGATCCGGCAGGCGCGCCATCGTGCCGTCGTCGTTCATCACCTCGCAGATCACGCCCGAGGGATTGAGCCCGGCCAGGCGCGAAACATCGACCGCCGCCTCGGTATGGCCGGCCCGCACGAGGACACCCCCGTCCCGGGCGCGCAGAGGAAAGACATGGCCCGGCGAGGCGATGTCGGCGGCACCCTTGGTCGGGTCGATTGCCACAGCGACCGTGCGGGCGCGGTCGGCGGCCGAGATGCCTGTCGAGACCCCCTCGCGCGCCTCGATCGACATGGTAAAGGCCGTTTCATGGCGGCTGGAGTTCTTGGGACTCATCAACGGCAGGCCGAGGGCGTCGATCCGCTCACCCGGCAGGGCCAGGCAGATCAGCCCGCGGCCATGCGTTGCCATGAAGTTGATATCCGACGGGGTGCACATCTGGGCCGGGATGATCAGGTCGCCCTCGTTCTCGCGATCCTCGTGATCGACAAGGATGTACATGCGCCCGTTGCGGGCGTCCTCGATGATCTCCTCGATCGTCGAGATGGCATCATGAAACTCGCTCGGCGCGCTGTCGGTCATGGTTGGTCCATCGTTGCGTTGCGTGGTGGCCGCCATCGGTGGGGCCACGCCCCTGGGGCGCTCGCGCCCGAATAGCGCGCCTTCCCGGCAAAGGCCAGAGGTGAGCAAGGGCTTTGGCCCTGCGGTGCCGCACCGTCGCTGTTCGCCATCGCGGGTGGTCTGCCGCGCCGGATCAGCCGGCGGGGAAGAACCGCTCGGCCGGCAGGTAGGCGGCGAGACTGCCGGCGGCGCACCATTCGCTTTCCAGGGTGGTATCACCTACAAGGATGACCCCGTCGCCAGGACGCCCGCCAAGCGCCCGGCGGATCGCCTCGCGGCCCATGCGCCAGGTCGCAAGTGGCGCAGGCGCCGGGTGCGCCTGGTCGATCAGCCCGCCGCCCAGGGCCAGAAGCGTCTCGGGGCTAAGGCGGCCCTGCGCCAGCGCAACGCGGCCACAGCGCACGATCGCGGCCAAGCGGGCCGCTCGGTCTGGTGGCAGCGGGGTGCCCGGGGCCATGACCCGCAGCGCGTTCGACGAAAAGAGAAAGGCGACCACGTCGTGCCCGCTGGCGGCACGGACCGAGGCATAGGTGCGGTAGTCGAGCCCAAGCTCGGCCGCGCGACGGACCCGCGTGCGCAGCACTTCAAGCGGCAGATGCGGCAGCAGGTCGGCCCTGGCCCGGCCCCAGCAATGCCGCCGCCAGCTCTCGCCCGGCGCGACCGAAGGGCCGCCATTGTGCCCGATCAGGCTTGTCACGCGTTCCACTCGCGCAGGCGCGCGACATAGCGCGCCATCGTATCCACCTCGAGGTTCACCGCCTGCCCCTCGGCCACGGCGCCCCAGGTGGTGGCCTTTTGGGTATGGGGAATGAAATTCACCCCAAAGTCTGCGCCATCGACCTCATTCACCGTCAGTGACGTGCCGTTCAGCGCGACCGACCCTTTCTGCGCGATGAAGCCCGCCAGCATCAGCGGCGCGCGAAACGTCACCCGCAGGCTGTCGCCCTCCGGCCGCACCCGGATCACCTGCGCCAGACCGTCGACATGACCCGAGACGATATGGCCGCCCAGTTCATCTCCCACCCGCAGCGCGCGTTCCAGGTTGATGCGATGCCCCTCGGTCCAGCCGCCGATGGTGGTCTTGGACAGTGTCTCACCCGAAACCTCGACATCGAACCAGTTCTGCGGCTGGCCGGCATGGGTCGCCCCGCTTCGGATCACGGTCAGGCACACCCCGTCGCAGGCGATGGAGGCGCCGATATCGATGCCGGCCACGTCATAGGCGGTGCCGATGCGCAGCCGCAGGTCGCCGCGCTGCTCAAGCTCCAGCACCTGGCCGATATCGGTGATGATCCCGGTGAACATGCTGTGCCCCCTTCGTGCCGTTACCTGCTGTCCGAGGTAACGGGCCGCGTCGACGGCTGCAAGGGCGGTGGCGGCAACCCGCCCGGAATGTCGCCCCGGACAGCGGAGTGCCGCCTTCCGGCTGTATTTCCGCCCAGCTTGACGGCAACACTGGGTTAAGCAAGCTGTGTTTGCGTGTTGCCGGACGTTCTGGCACCGAAGGACCCGCCATTTTGATCACGGGCAAGGATAGACGTTTCCTGTTCCTCCAGGGCCCGCACGGTCCCTGGTTCCGCAGCCTTGGGCGCATGCTGTGCCGGACGGGGGCCGAGGTCTGGCGCGTGGGGTTCAACCTGGGCGACCGCGCCTTCTGGCCGGATGGGGCAAGCTATATCCCCTATCGCGGCCGGCTGGAGGATTGGCCCGCGACGCTCGCCTCGCTGGTCGCGGACAAACGCATCACGGATATCGTGCTCTATGGCGACACAAGACCCGTGCATGCCGCTGCCCGCAGGCTATGCGGCGAGAGGGGGATCACGCTGCATGTCTTCGAGGAAGGCTATCTGCGCCCGCATTGGGTGACCTATGAACGGGGCGGCTCGAACGGCCATTCCAGGCTGATCGGGACGACGCTGGCCGATATGACCGCGGCCCTGGCCGACCGCGACGGCGACCTGCCCGACGCCCCCGCGCGATGGGGAGACATGCGCGAACATGTGTTCTACGGCGCACTCTATCATGGCTGCGTCGCCGCCGGCGGGTTGGCCTACCGCAACTTCCGCCCGCACCGTGCGCTGACTGTCTGGCAGGAGTTCCGCCTGTATCTTGTCCGGCTTGCGCTTATGCCGCTGCATCACCTCGAACGCGGGGTCGCGCAATTCCGTATCCAGACGGGCGGATTTCCCTATCATCTCGTGCTCTTGCAGCTGGAACATGACGCAAGTTTCCGCGACCACGGCCCTTTTCCCTCGATGGCCGATTTCGTCCAGACCTGCATCGACGGCTTCGTGCGCGGCGCTCCGCCACATCACCATCTGGTCTTCAAGGCCCATCCGCTCGAGGATGGCCGCGTGCCGCTTGCGCGCGAAATCCGCGCCCGGGCCCGCGCGGCGGGGATCGCTGGTCGCGTGCACTTCCTGCGCGGGGGAAAGCTTGCGCGGCTGTTGAGCCATGCCCGCAGCGCCGTCACAGTGAATTCGACGGCCGGCCAGCAAGTGCTGTGGCGCGGACTGCCGCTCAAGGCCTTCGGTGCGGCGGTCTATGCCAAGCCCGAGTTCGTCTCGACCCAACCCCTGGCGGAATTCTTCGCCCAGCCCACCCGCCCCGACAGCCGCAGCTACCGCGATTTCCGCCGCTACCTGCTGGAAACCAGCCAGGTCTCTGGCGGCTTCTATTCGGCCCGCGGGCGCCGCGCGCTGTTGCGCCAGGTGGTCGACATGATGCTGACGGCGGAAGATCCCTATGATGCGCTGACCTGCGGCACAGCGACTCCAAGGCAACAGTTGCGCCTTGTCACCTGACGCCAGCGGCACGGTTCTGGCGTTTTTTCTTTCTCCCCGCTAGGGTTGCAGTCAAAATCTCAGAAAGCTTCCGACAGAGGAGCCGAGCAGTGAGCGTATCGACCTATCGGGGGGCCAGCAGGCTCGCCCTTCTTGTTGCGGTGGCAAGCCTTGCCGCCTGCGGCCTGCCACGCACCGGCCCGACCAAGAATGAAATCTTCCAGGGGTCGGTTCTGGAACAGGGCGATGCCTTTGTGGTGAGCGTCAACGACCGGGTGACGCGTGCGACCTCGGTAGTTCCGGCCTATGGCTTTGGCTCGGCCTTCCGGGGCGCTGACGTGCTGGGTTCCGACCTGATCGCACCGGGCGACCTTCTTAACCTCACCATCTTCGAGAACGTGCGGGACGATCCACTTTTGGGCAATACCGGCCAGCGCGTCTCGGGCCTGACCGAAGTGCAGGTAGATGGCCAAGGGTATATCTTCGTGCCCTATGCCGGACGCATCAAGGCCGCCGGACTGACGCCGGAGGCGCTGCGCGACACCATCACGCGCAAGCTCGACCCGCAGACACCCGACCCGCAGGTGACGGTCCAACGGGTGGCCGGCAATGGCTCGACCGTTTCGGTGTCGGGCAACGTCGGGGCGCAAGGTGTCTATCCCATCGAACGGCCCACCCGCACGCTGAGCGGGATGCTGGCGCAGGCCGGCGGTGTGGTGATCGAACCGTCGGCGGCGATGGTCACAGTCTCGCGCGGAGGGAAGACGGGCCGCGTCTGGCTGCAGGAGTTGTATGACAACCCCGCAAACGACATCGCGCTACGCCCCGGCGACCGGATCGTGGTCGAACGGGACCGGCGATCTTTCGTGGCCCTTGGCGCGACGGGCCAGCAAAGCCGCATCCCCTTCGAGACGCAGACGGTTTCGGCCATCGAGGCCATCGCGCAGGTGGGGGGGTTGAACACCAATCTCGCCGATCCGACGGGCGTCTTCATCTTCCGCAATGAACCTGCCGAGATCGCGAACGTCGTGCTGGGCCGCAACGACCTGACGGGCGATCAGCGCATGGTCTATGTGCTGAACCTGACCGCGCCGACCGGAGTCTTCGATGCCCGCGACTTTGTCGTGCGCGATGGAGATACCGTCTATGTGACCGAAGCGCCCTGGGTGCAGTGGACCAAGACCCTGGCCGCGCTGAACGGCACCTTCACCTCGGCCAATGCGATCGAGGGCCTGAGCACGGGCAACTGATGGCGGCTGACGTCGGCCCCTCTGGTCAGCCGGGGCGGCGCCTTCTTGCCTTCAACGGAGGGCTCCTGCGGCCTGGCCGGGTGCGGCGTATCCTGACGCTCGCCGGGCTGCCGCCCCGTTTGGGGCGACCCGGCCCCGATGATCTTGTGGGCGTCTGGGGCCGCAGCCCCTATGCCGCCCGGGGCGAGGCGATGGCGGCGCGTGGCGGCGCCCGGCTCGTGCGGATCGAGGATGCCTTCCTGCGTTCGATCCGCCCCGGGCGGCTGGGCGACCCGACGATCGGCCTTCTGATCGACCGCGAAGGCGTGCATTTCGATGCCTCCGCCCCGTCTGCGCTGGAGCGCCTGCTGGCGACCGACCCGTTCGATGACCACGGACTTGTCTCGCGGGCGCGCGACGGGATTGGTCGGCTCGCCGCCCTGGCAATCTCGAAGTACAACCTGCACGACCTTGACCTGCCGCCCCCGCCGGCGGGCTATGTCCTGGTGGTGGACCAACTCCGCGACGATGCCTCGGTACGTTTCGGGGGCGCCACCGCGCAAACCTTCCGCGAGATGCTTGTGCGCGCCCAAGAGGACCACCCCGGGAGGCGGGTGCTTATCAAGAGCCATCCCGAGACCGTCGCGGGCAAGCGGCCGGGCTTCTATGGCCCAGCCGACGCGACCGACCGCGTGCAACTTCTGACCGAACCGATCGCTCCCCACGCGCTTCTCGACGGGGCGATTGCCGTCTATACGGCAACCTCTCAACTGGGGTTCGAGGCGATCCTTGCCGGGCATCGACCCCATGTCTTTGGCACGCCCTTTTATGCAGGCTGGGGCCTGACAGACGATGAGCAGGCAATCCCCCGCCGGCGGCGCAAGCTGACAAAGGCCCAGCTTTTCGCCGGCGCGATGATCCTGGCCCCCACCTGGTACGACCCCTGCCGCGACCGGTTGGCCAGTTTCGAGGAAGCCGTCGATCAGCTCGAGGCCGAAGTGAGGGCCTTTCGCCAGGACCGTGCGGGCCATGTGGCGCTTGGCATGCGGCTGTGGAAGCGCCCGCGCCTGCAAGAGGTCTTCGGAAGGCAAAAGGCGCTGCGCTTTGCCGATGACCCGGCGCGCGCCGCAACCCTGGCCCAGGCCGAGGGGCGCCGCGTTCTGGTCTGGGCCAGCAAGGCCCCCGCGGACTTTCCCCTGCCAATGCTGCGCGTCGAAGACGGGTTCCTGCGCTCGAAAGGCCTTGGGGCCGCGCTGGTGCCGCCGTTGTCGCTGGTGGCCGACGATCGGGGCATTTACTACGACCCCGGACGGGAAAGCCGGCTCGACAGACTGATCGGCGCGGGCCCGCCCCCTGGGGGCACGCAACGGGCCAACCGGCTGGCCGAACGCATCATTGCTGCGGGGCTTTCGAAGTACAATCTGGGCGGCGACCTGCCCGGCTTGCCGCCCGGACACCGCATCCTCGTGCCGGGCCAGGTCGAGGACGATGCCTCGATCCTGTTCGGCGCGGGACAGGTGCGGACGAACCAGGCCCTGCTGGAACGGGCAAGGGCCGATAACCCCGATGCCGTGATCCTGTACAAGCCTCACCCGGATGTCGAAGCCGGTTTGCGCCCGGGCGCGGTGCAGCCCGAGATTGCGCTGCGCCATGCCGACCAGATCCTGCCGCCCTGCGATCCGGCCGCCCTTCTGGCAGAAGTGCAGGAGGTCTGGACGATCACGTCGCTTCTGGGTTTCGAGGCGCTGTTGCGAGAGGTGCCCGTCACCTGCCTCGGCCTGCCCTTTTACGCGGGCTGGGGCTTGACGCGCGATGCTCTGCCGGCCCCGCCCTGGCGGCGCGGGCGGCCGGACCGGGCTGCGCTGATCCATGCGGCACTGATTGGCTATCCGCGCTATCTCGACCCTCGCACCCGCCGCCCCTGCCCGCCTGAGGTGATCATCGACCGGCTGATCGAGGGCAATGCGGAAGAGCGCAGGCCTGCGCTGCGCACCTTGTCCAGGCTGCAGTCCCTGCTGGCCAGTCAAGCCTTTCTCTGGCGATAGCGCCTTGTTGAATAATCACTCAACAAGATGTGCCCTGGAAGCGCTGCTGCTCCCGGAAAGACCGCGCAACAAGGATCACGTGCATGTTTGCTGCAAGCATCGCGTTCGTCATGAAGAACCTGCCGGCGATCCTGTTCGTGCTCGGCAACGCCATTGCGGCATTCAACAAGACCGAGCCCAATCGTCCGCTGTGCTACGTCAACTGGCTCTTGCGGCTGCCGACCGGTGTGGTTGGCGTCTGGGCCGGCGTCTTCCACTGGGTTAGGGGCCCGGCGCGTCTGCGAAAGTTCAGCAGCGTCGGTTTCAGTCAGCCCTTTCGCCAGCGCGTAACGACATCGCCGCCGATTGGCGACGTTTCCACCAGGCCAAAGCCCTTTGCATCTGCCAGATGACGCAGCCTCATTCCACCGACCGACGGAACGCCGTCCGAGCCGATGACCTTTCCGGCAGAGAAAGCAACCAGTTCGAAAACAAGGTCATGCGACAAAAGCGCTGCTGCAAGCTGTCCGCCGCCCTCGCAGAACACACGGGTCAGCCCCGCGGCCCCGAGCTTTGTCAGCGCGGCGACAAGATCAAGGTGGCCGTCCAGTTCAGCACATTCGACCAGCCGGGCGCCCGTCTCGACCCAGGACGTGCGGGCCTCTTGCGGGGCGGAATGTCCGTGAACCATCCAGAGCGGCACGTCATGCGCGCTCTTGCCCAAGCGGCTGCCCGTGGAGAGCGACAACCGGCTGTCCATCACGATCCGCACCGGTTGTCGCGCCGCCCCCAGGTCGCGCACCGTAAGGTCCGGGTCATCGGCCCGCGCGGTGCCCGAACCCACCAGCACCGCGTCATGTCCGAGGCGCATCGCATGGACGAGGCGCCGTGCGGCGGGCCCGGTGATCCAGCGGCTTTCGCCCGAGGCGGTCGCAATGCGACCGTCGATGGTGCTTGCGATCTTCAGCGTGACCAGCGGCAGGCCCGTGGTCACCCGAGAGAGAAACCCCTGGTTCAAGTGGCGGGCGGCTTCGGCCTCGACCCCTTCCACCACCTCGATCCCTGCCATCCGCAAAAGGGCATGCCCCCGCCCCGACACGCGCGGATCAGGGTCGGTCAGCGCGGTCACCACCCGTGCGACGCCGGCGGCAATCAGCGCCTCGGCGCAGGGCGGTGTCTTGCCGTGATGGGCGCAGGGTTCGAGCGTGACATAGGCCGTGGCGCCCCGCGCGCGATCCCCCGCCTGATCCAGTGCCATCTGTTCGGCATGCGGACGCCCGCCGGGCTGCGTCCAGCCGCGGCCCAGCACGCGCGCCTCCTTCACGATCACGCAGCCCACGGCCGGATTGGGCCAGACATTGCCAAGCCCGCGCGCCGCCAGGCCCAGGGCATGGCGCATGTAGCCGCGATCGCCCTCGACGGTCACTCGTCGGCAGGCTGTTGCGGCCGCAGTTCCGAGACAAACTTGTCGAAATCGTCCGCAGCCTGGAAGTTCTTGTAAACGCTGGCAAACCGCACGTAAGCCACAGTGTCGATCCTGGCTAGCGTCTCCATCACGATCTCGCCGATCACCTTGGACGAAATGTCGGTTTCGCCAAGGCTCTCGAGCCGCCGCACGATGCCGGAAATCATCTGGTCGATCCGCTCCGGCTCAATCGGGCGTTTCTGCATCGCGATGCGGATGGACCGCTCAAGTTTGGTACGGTCGAAATCCTCGCGTTTCCCGCTGGATTTGATGACCACGAGGTCGCGCAGTTGAACCCGCTCGTAGGTCGTGAAGCGTCCGCCGCAGGCGGGACAGAAACGACGCCTGCGGATCGAAACGTGGTCCTCTGCCGGACGCGAGTCCTTCACCTGCGTGTCGATGTTTCCGCAAAACGGGCAGCGCATCGCCCCTCCCCTTCGTTGTGCCGGACAGGTTATCCACAGCGACTATAGGAGGGGCGCAACAAATTGGGTAGGAAATAGTCACGGCGCAACATCTTGCGCGCGTCGCGCCGTGGTGAGTGAGTCACTTTCGCATCACTTCTTGCGCCGGGACGCGCTTTCGGCGCAAAGGCCCTGGGCAACACCTGCTTCCAGCGCGCCTGGCGTGCCGCCTTCGCTCGAAAGGCCGGTCGAGCTGACGGCGCCCGCCGCGCTGAGCGAGAAGGTAACCGCATCGCCCACCTTCGCCGGGGGCGCGGACGTGCGGTAGACCAGCGTCGCCCCCGACTTGTCGAGCCCGCGCATGACATAGTCGCCGGCAGCGCACCAGAAATCCTCTTCCACCGTTACCCCACGATAGGGAACGGTAAAGGTGCCCTCACCCGTCGCTTCGACGACCATGTCGTTTTGTGCCTCGAAGGCCAGGGCGGGCAGGCCTGCCAGCAGCAGGACCGGAACAGCTGCAATCAGTCGGACCATCGGGATACTCCTTGCATGGGGGTCAGCGAAAACGGCCAAACGGTGGCGGGCAAAGCGCAAAGGCGGTCGAGGCCGAGACGCTGCCGCGCGGCCCAGAAGAGACGATCGAGAGCCCCGTGCTTGAGGCAGCGCCTTCGCCGCTGAGCGAGAAGCGGATCCCTTCCCCGCCGCGCCGGGGCGGCTCGGACAGGCGAAAGATGCGGGTTCCCGCGGGCATGTTCAGGAAGTTGCGCACATAGTCGCCCGCCGCGCACCAGAATTCGCTGACGCCGGATCGGCCGCGGAAGGGAACGTTGAACGTGGTGGCGCTTTCCGGCTGCACCAATAATCCGTTTGTCGCGATATAGGCCTGCGCCGGCGCCGCGCCGGACAGGAGTGCGGCGACAAGTCCGACGGCGAGGAGGGGTCGTTTCATGTCACAGACTCCGTTTCAGGGGGGCGTTTCAGAAGAAGAACCCTAGGCCGGACCGGAAGCCGAAGGGGTATCGCACCGGACATAGGGCAAAGGCGGTGGTTGTCGAAATGCTGCCCTTCGGCCCGTCGGTCATCACCGCCAGACCCGTGCGCGAGGCTGCGTTTTCCGGGCTGAGCGAGAAGGAGATGCCTTGCCCCTGGCGGCGGGGCGGCTCGGAGGTGCGGTAGATGCGCGTGCCCGAAGGCATGTCGCGGAAGTTCAGCACATAGTCCCCCACCGCGCACCAGAAAGCCGGGTCGCCCGAAAGCCCCTGATAGGCCACAAACATATTGCCCTGACCATCATCCTGCACCACCAGGCCGTTGATGGCGATATAGGCAGAGGCAGGCGTCGCCGCGCCAAGGATGGCGGCGGCAAGGGGGGCAATCAGCAAGCGGCGCAGGGTCATGTCAGGTCACCATTCGATGTGGGCCGGGCGGTCGGGACATGGGTCCGACCCCGGTGATGTTCCTTCAGAACATAGGCCCATGGACGCCCGAAGAACAGCGCCCTGGAGGGCTTTTTCGACAACCCTACCAGCTGTCCCTTGTCCCTGAGGCCGCGTCTTCCGGCAAAGAGGAAAGTCACGTCACCTGTCATGACTGTGTTACCATTCCATGCATGCAAAGCCGACTCACCCTCCTTGCCTGTTGCCTCATGGCGTCTCCAGCGCTGGCCACGTCGCCCATCGCCGAAGTGATCTGCGCCCCCCGCAGTGAACTCGTGTCACAACTCACGCGCCTCAAGGGCGCCGAGATGACCGGCATGGGCCTGCGCGACGTGGAGACGGTGATGGAAATCTGGACCTCGCCGCGTGGGGATTGGACGCTGGTGCAGAGCTACAGCGACGGGCGCGCCTGCATCCTGGCGATGGGCGAGGCTTGGGACATGCCGGCCCGCGCCGACAAGGGCTAGGGCGCCTGCCCCTCGATCCGCTGCACGAACAGGCCAAGCTCGGTGCCATAGCCACCAAGAGTGACCGATGACCCTGGGGCCAACGGCACGATACTCTCAGCCGGCAGGCCGCAAACCTCGTTGATCAGAACGGGCAATCCCCGCAACTCGATCCGGTTGCGACAGCGCGCGCTTGCGCCCACCTTGGCGCGCTCGACCTCAAAGACCATCGTCATCGGCTGCCCAGCCCAGGCCGCGCGTATCATCGGATAGCCAAGCATCACCAGTGCGCTGCCGAGAAACCAGAAGAACACCGGGATGAACAGGATCATGCCGATTGCACCGGGCGTCCCGATCCGCTCGCCGCGTTGAACCATGTCAACCGCAAACAGGATCGTGGCCAGAACCGCCGCACCAAAGCAGAATGTCGAGGCGAAGCCAGAGGTCCGGGTAACCCAGGCCTCGCTTGGTACGAAATCGAGATGGAAGGCCTTGAGCGCAATGGGAATTGCACCAAGGAAAAACACCACGGCCAGCCCCAGCCACAGACCCCTCACCATGCCTCTTGGGCGCGGTTCCGGTTCGCGGGCGGGGCTGGGGGCGCTCATGTCCTACTGATCGAGGAAGCTCCGCAGCTTGCGCGACCGGCTGGGATGCTTCAGCTTGCGCAGCGCCTTCGCCTCGATCTGGCGGATGCGCTCGCGGGTGACGCTGAACTGCTGTCCGACCTCTTCCAGCGTGTGGTCGGTGTTCATCCCGATGCCGAAGCGCATCCGCAGCACGCGCTCTTCCCGCGGTGTCAGAGAGGCGAGGACGCGGGTCGTTGTCTCCTTCAGGTTCTCCTGAATCGCGCTGTCGAGCGGCAGGATCGCGTTCTTGTCCTCGATGAAATCGCCAAGCTGGCTGTCTTCCTCGTCACCGATCGGGGTTTCGAGCGAGATCGGCTCCTTGGCGATCTTCATCACCTTGCGGACCTTCTCCAGCGGCATCTGCAGCTTTTCGGCCAGTTCCTCGGGCGTTGGCTCTCGGCCGATTTCGTGCAGCATCTGGCGGCCGGTGCGGACAAGCTTGTTGATCGTCTCGATCATATGCACCGGGATACGGATCGTCCGGGCCTGATCTGCGATAGACCGGGTGATCGCCTGGCGGATCCACCAGGTGGCATAGGTGGAAAACTTGTAGCCGCGGCGATACTCGAACTTGTCGACGGCCTTCATCAGGCCGATATTGCCTTCCTGAATAAGATCAAGGAATTGCAGGCCGCGGTTCGTGTATTTCTTGGCAATGGAGATCACGAGACGCAGGTTCGCTTCGACCATCTCCTTCTTGGCCTGGCGCGCTTCCTTTTCGCCCTTCTGCACCTGGTTCACGATGCGTCGGAATTCGCTGATGTCGACGCCGACATACTGGCCCACCTGTGCCATCTCGGCCCGCAGGTCCTCGACCTTGTCGCGGGAACGTTCCATCAGCGCCTGCCAGCCGCGGCCCGACTTGGCCGCCATGCGGTCAAGCCAGGTCGGGTCCAGCTCGTAGCCCTGGTACTCGTCGATGAACTCCCGCCGATTGATCCGCGCGGCATCGGCCAGCTTCACCATGTTCGAGTTGATCGACATGATCTTGCGGTTGATGCCGTAGAGCTGGTCGATCAGCGCCTCGATCCGGTTGTTATGAAGGTGAAGTTCGTTCACGAACACCACGATTTCGCTGCGCAATTTCTGATAGGCAGCCTCTTCGGCCGCGGAAAACCGCTGCGCATCGCTTAGCGTCGCGTTCATCCGCAGCGCCTGCATCTCGGCAAGCTTGGCATAGTCACGCGCGATCAGATCGAGCGTTTCCAGAACCTTGGGTTTCAAGGCGGCTTCCATCGCGGCGAGCGACATGTTCGAGGCCTCGTCGTCCTCGTCCTCTTCCTCGGCCCGCATGATCGGATTGCCATCTGCGTCAAGCTCGGGCTCGTCACTGGCAGCCCTGCGGGGCGCAGGGCTGGCGGCCGGCATGTCGACCTCTTCCAGGCCCGGGCCATCCATCTCGCCATCGCCATCGAGCGACCGGCCAAAGGTCGCCTCCAGGTCGATCACGTCGCGCAGCAGGATGTCTTCGGACAGAAGTTCGTCGCGCCAGATCGTGATGGCCTGGAAAGTCAGCGGACTTTCGCACAGGCCCGCGATCATCGTGTTGCGGCCTGCCTCGATGCGCTTGGCGATGGCGATCTCGCCCTCGCGGCTCAGCAGTTCGACCGAACCCATCTCGCGCAGGTACATCCGCACAGGATCGTCGGTGCGGTCCAGCGTTTCGCTGGTGGTGCCCGCAACGGCCACTTCGCGCGAGGTCGAGGTTTCGACCAGTTCGCCGACCGGCTCGCCTTCCTCGGCCTCGTCATCCTCGATGACGTTGATGCCCATCTCCGACAGCATCGACATCACATCTTCAATCTGCTCCGACGACACCTGCTCCGGAGGCAGGACCGTATTGAGCTGGTCGTAGGTGATGTAGCCCCGCTCGCGCGCGTCAGCGATCATCTTCTTGACGGCCGCCTGGCTCATGTCGAGCGAGACTTCGGCCTCCTGCTCATCCGGTTTGCCGTCGTCGGTGTCCTTGAGTGCCATGCCTGCTCCTCGGGTCGTCAGCGAATCAGTCGGTCGAATCAGTTAGCCGTGCAACGAATCAATAGCGTGCCCAGCGGTGGGGAAAAGCGCCTCAGCCCCTTTTCTTTACCCAGATCTGGTTATCGATCATGTTTTGCAGCTGCTTTGACAGGGCAGCGCGGTCTTCGCCCATGTCATTGGCCATCTCCAGGTTCAGGCGGGCCGGTCCCTGCAACGCCTCGGCGGCTTTGCTCAACCGCCACGTCAGCCCTTCGTCAGCGAGGCCTGTCAGGTCTTCCATGGCATCCTCGATCTCTCGGCGGGCGCCCCGCCGGGCGTCGAGCTTGGCAAGCGCCTCTGCCGTACACATCAGCGCCAGTTCCGTATCGGTAGCATTGCGCACGGGCGGCGCCGAGTTCACATGGCGCTGCGCAAAGAGCGTTTCAAGAAGCCCCCCTGCGTCGTCCCGGATTTTTCCCGCCAGTGCCGGACCTTCTTCGCTGTGTGATAGGCGCAGCATCAGGTCGCGCAAGCGGGCGTGGTCGGGGTGATGGAAGTCGAGCGCCTCCAGATCGGCCTCGAAGCGGAGAATGAGATCGGGATGGGTGACCAGGGTGGCAAGCAGCACCGACTCGAGCACCTCATCCTCCACCGCCTGCGACGGGCCTCCGGTGGCCAGGGCCGAGCCCCGGGTTGCGGTGACGGGGGCCGCCGTCTCGCCCTTGCGCGGTCCGCCGCGGGGCACGAAGGGTCGCGAGCCGGGCCGGGTGCCGAACAGTTCCCACCGCAGCCGCTTGATCTCTTCGCCGTAGTGCCCCCGGATCGAGGGATCCTTGATGCGCAGCAAGGCCGTGCGCAGTACCTTGTCCAGCGCGGCGCGGCGTTCGGGGCTGTCGAAAACCCGCCCTTCCGTCTCGCGCTGCCACAGCAGGTTGACCATGGGCTGCGCCCCGTCCAGCACGGCCTGCATCGCAGGGGCGCCGCGTGCCTTGATCAGATCGTCGGGGTCAAGTCCGTCAGGCAGCAGCGCAAAGCGCAGACCCTGCCCCGCCTCGAGCAGCGGCAAGGCCAGGTCAACCACGCGCAGCGCGGCATTGATGCCAGCCTTGTCGCCATCAAGTGCCAGGATCGGCTCGTTATGCAGCCGCCAGATCAGGCGCAGTTGATCTTCGGTGATCGCAGTGCCGAGCGGGGCGACCGTGGCTGGAAACCCTGCTTCGGACAGCGCGATCGTGTCCATATAGCCTTCGGCCACGATCAGCGGGCGGTCCTTTCCGGCGGCCTCGCGGGCGCGGGCGATGTTGAAAAGGCTGCGCCCCTTGTCGAACAGTTCCGTCTCTGGGCCATTGAGGTATTTCGCGCGCGCGTTCGGGTCGAGCGCGCGGCCGCCCAGGCTGATCGCCCGGCCGCGCCCGTCGCGGATGGGAAAGATCACCCGTCCGCGGAACCGGTCATAGGGCGCGCCACTGTCATCGGGCCTTGCGCAAAGGCCGGCATCCACGATCAGATCAGGCGCGAAACCCTTTTGAGTGAGCGCCGTGAACAGGCCTTGCCGCGCATCAGGGGCAAAGCCGATCTCCCAGCGTTCCTGCGCCTCGGGCGACAATCGCCGGCGTGCAAGATAGTCGCGCGCCGCGGCACCGTGGCCCATGCGCAGTTGCAGGCGCAAGTGCTTGACGGCCTCTTCCATTACCTCGGCCAACTGGGTGCGCCGGTCGGCCCTTTGCGCCGCCTGTGGGTCGCGGGCGGGCATCGGCATGCCGGCCTCGCGCGCCAGCATCTCGACCGCCTCCATGAAGGACAGGTTCTCGGTTTCCTTCAGGAAGGTCAGCGCATCGCCTTTGGCGTGGCAGCCAAAGCAATAGTAAAAGCCTTTGCGATCATCGACATGAAAGCTGGCCGACTTCTCCTGGTGGAAGGGGCATGGCGCCCACATGTCGCCCTTGCCCTGGTTTGACTTGCGCAGATCCCAGGTGACCTTGCGCCCCACAACCTGTGAGAGCGAGATCCGGGTGCGAAGCTCGTCAAGAAAACCGGGGGGGAGACTCATGGGCTCAATATCGGCCCTTCCCCCCCTGCTGTCCAGTCGCACCGGCGGGCTTGGGGGCTGGCTAGGGTGTGCGAGTTGGCACGTCCCGCAATGGCGCGGGGTGTTTCCCCGGCACGGTCGCCGGGCCGAGGCCATCGCGCTGAAACTGTCGGGGCCGGGTCAGCGGTCTTGGCGATGAGCCTGTAGGACGGCTGGCAATCTGTCGGCAGGGCCCGCGGGCCGGGACGCCCGCTACCTTCCGCCTGGGACAGTCGCTTCGTCTGACGGCGGCTGGAACAGGACGGCCCGCCCCCGCCCTTCGCGCTTGGCGGCGTAAAGCGCCGTGTCGGCATCCGACAGCAGCCGGTCCGGTTCGGGCCGCCTGTAGAGGTCCGATACCGTCATGCCGATACTGGCGGAAACCCGCGCCTCTGCGTCGCCGATCGGGACCGGGCGCTGAATCCGCTCGATGATCCGCGAGGCGATCAATGACAGACGCTCGCTCTCTGTCAGGCCCGGGAACAGCAGCACGAATTCGTCGCCTCCGATGCGCGCGACCAGATCGCCCGCGCGGGTCTGGCTGCGCAGGACGCGCGCCACCTCGACCAGCACCTGATCGCCCGCGGGATGACCAAGTGTGTCGTTCACGGTCTTGAACCAGTCGAGGTCGAGGTGCATGAGGCCAAAGGTCCGCCCGCGCAGGCACAGGCCCGCCAGCGCAAGTTCCAATGCCCGACGGTTGCGAAGCCCTGTCAGCGGATCGGTCAGCGCCTGTTCCTCGGCCGCGGTCTTGGCATGTTCCAGCCGGTGGTTCATCGCGCGAAGCTCAGTCATCACGGCCGTCTTCGCCTCGATCAGATACAGCAGTTCCACCGCAAGATCGGTCGGCGCAAAATCGGTGTCGGTCAGATCGTGCTCGCGCACCGCCTCGGCAACCGAGATGCCAAAGGACAAGTTGAACAGCCACCCGCCCCCGGCCAGGGGAACCGCGAGGCCCCGAAGGCCGGTCCGCAGCCCCTCGCACAACTCAAGGTGCAGCCGCTCGCCCGCACGCGCGGCCAGGGCGGCGACCGTGGTCATCTCCCCGGGGCGCAGGATGCGGAACAGCCGGAAGAAATCCAGGCCCAGGCCCCCCGCCCCGGGCAACAGCTTGGCCAGCGTGGCCCCCGCCGACGTGATCTTGCCCTCCGCCGACAGGCACAGATGCATCGGCATCAGGCGGTTCAACCAGGCCGGGTCCAACGTAACCCCCGCAGAAAGACCCCGTCCGTCCATCTCACACCTGGTCCACAAGGTCGAACCGCCGCCCCTCGGCAAAGCGGGACTCGAGCAGATGAATGGCCACGACCTCTTCGCCGCGGCCCGGGTCATCGCCGAGATGCTCCAGCACGGCAAGGGCTCCGTAGTCATCGGCCATGGCGCGCAAGAGCCCCACCATCACATGCCCCGTACCGGGCACAGGCGAGCGGCACCGCAGGCAGAACCGTTGCGGCCCCTCCTCGGCAAGTTCGAGGTCCGGCAGGTCAAGATCGGCCAGCGCCAGACGCGCCCGGTCGGGCAGATCGTCCAGCGAGTGAAGAAACTCGACGAAGCCGGTCCCGCCAAAGCGCAGGAGCCGGCGCAACCCCTCGCGGTTGGGATGCGAGACAAGGTAGGTTCCCAGATCCTCCAGCACCGTCTCGCGAGGGCGGCGCAGCACGGCGGCGGCGGCCTCAATCAGCAGGATCGTGGTGCGGTCGTCATAGCTCAGCAAGGGTTCGAACCCGTCGGGCCCGATCCCGGCCCGCCCGGCCACATCGACCCAGACGGCAAGTCCATAGGCATCGCCCAGAAAGCACTGGATTGCCCTGTTCAGAAGTCCGTGCATCCGCCCCGCGCCACCGCCATAGGTCTCGAGGTCAGCCTAGGGGCCGTCCGTTAACGAATCCTCACCAGGCGACGGGATGCCAGGCCGCGCCTCAGAAATCGGTTGGCGCCCCGCCCTCTTGCTTGCGGCGGGCGACAAAGCGGCGAAGCTCTTCAAGGTGGTCGCCATTCATGGGCGGCGGCTCGAACTCGGCCAGGATCGACTTGTAGATGCGATGTGCGCGCTCGGGTGTCTCGACCCCGCCATCCAGTTGCCAGGCTTCATAGTTGCGCCAATCGCTGACGAAGGGGGCATAGAAGGCGGTCGTATAGCGTTCCTGCGTGTGCTGGCAGCCGAAGTAATGCCCACTCGGCCCCACTTCGCGGATCGCGTCCAGTGCAAGATCGGCCTCGGTGGTGGCAAAGGTCGCTTCCTCGAAATAGCGCTGGATCATCTGCAGCACTTCGCAGTCCATTACGAATTTCTCGGGGCTGGCGATCAGCCCGCCCTCCAGCCAGCCCGCGGCGTGATAGACAAGGTTCGTGCGCGACTGCACGGCGGCCCAGAGGCTGTTCGAGGTCTCCCACATCGCCTGGCCGTCGGGAATGTTGGCGGCACAGACACCGGACGACCGCATGGGCAACTTGTAGAACCGCGCAAGCTGACCGGTCATCTGGGTTGCCCGCATGTACTCCGGCGTGCCGAAGGCGGGCGCACCCGACTTCATGTCGACGTTGGAGGTAAAGGTGCCGATCATGACCGGGCAGCCCGGGGCGATGTATTGCAACAGGGCAATCGCCGCGAGGCCTTCGGCCAGGCTCAGCGCGACGGCCCCGGCCATGGTCACCGGCGCCATGGCGCCCGCCAGCGTAAAGGGCGTCACCACCACCGGCTGGCCCCGCCGCGCCAGCCGCATCGCGCCGTCGAGCATGGGGTAGTCGTGCTTCAGCGGGCTGACCGAGTTGATGTTGGTGTACATCCGCGGCTTGGCGCGGAACTCCTCCTCGGTCAGTCCCGCCGCAATGCGGGCCATTTCCATCACATCCTCGACCCGCTCGGCGCCGAGGCTGTAGGCATGCACGACCTTGTCGGTCAGCGTCAGCTTCTCGAACAGGCAATCCAGGTGCCGGACAGAGGGGTGGATGTCGATCGGCTCCACCGGATAGCCGCCAGCCACATGGATGCAGTTGAAGTACTGCGTCAGCTTCATGAATTCCTTGAACGTCTCGAAATCGCCCGAGCGTTTGCCGCGTTCCAGGTCCCAGGCATTGGGCGGTGAGGAGACATTGACGAAGACCATGTGCTTGCCGCCCAGAACGATCTCACGTTCGGGGTTGCGGGGGGTGATGGTGAATTGCTCGGGCGCGCGGCCCACCATCTCCATCACGAAATCCTCGTCCATGCGGACATTGGTCCCCTCGACCCGGCAGCCCGCCTGCTTGAGGATCGTCACCGCCTCGGGGTTCAGGAATTCGATCCCGATGTCACTCAGGATGGTCATGCAAGCGCGGTGGATCGCCATCACGCCGTCCATGTCCAGCGGCTCGGTCGGACGGTCGGGGTTGACCGGGATGCGCCAGGGCATCTGGTCGATCGTGGCGGAACCGGCCCGGATCTTGTTGCCCGCGCGGCCACCGGCGCGACGCTTGCGCTGAACATCCTCGATCATTGGTTCACCCCTGCACCTATGGCCTGTCCTTGCGGCCAATCTGGCCGATCCCCTTCGGCCGGGGAACAATTTTTGCGACCAGATCGGGTCGTTTTTGGAGTTTCTCTTCCGTCAGGCCGCCCGCTGCGCGTCGATCCAGGCTGGCAGGGCGCCGATGTCGGGCAGGACGACCTCGGCCAGGGGCGCAAGATCGGGCGCCCGGGCGGGTCCCGTAAGCACGCCCACGGGCCGCATCCCCGCCGCCCGCCCGGCGGCCAGGTCATGCGTGCTGTCGCCGACCATCAGCACCCGTTCCGGCGCCAGGCCCTGGCTTGCGGCAAAGGCCAGCAGCATGCCCGGACCGGGTTTCGCGCCATGGCCGGAATCGCAGCCCGCTATGAAGTCGAACAGATCATCCACCTCATGGTCGCGCAGATGCGCGCGGGCCGCCGCCTCGACATCGTTGGTGGCCAGCCCGATCCGCAGGCCGCGCGCGCGCAGCGCGTCGAACAGCGGGCGCAGCGGCACGGCGGGAGTCATCTGCGCCTCGACCGCCATCTGGTTCAGCCGTGCCATGAGCGCCTGCTGCGTGGTGCCGGGCAGATGGGGCAGCATGGCCTCGGCAATCTCATAGGCCGTGGCAGCCACGACCGGGCTTTCCGGTTCGAAATCGCCGCTGTCCGGGTCGAACCCCAGCGCCTCGGCCATGGCGGCCGAATGATCCTCATCGCGCGACAACCGAGCCAGGATCGTGCGGGTCCAGCGTCCCCAGCTTTGCCGAAAGTCGAAAAGGGTGCCGTCCTTGTCGAAAACGATGCCGTCGATCATGTGCCTTCCTCCCTGCCCGACCGTCCTAGCGGCATCCTGACCGTGATGGCCAGCATTAAACGCCCTTTGCGAGTGCTGCCGGACAAGGCAAACCATGTCCGGTCCCTGCAAGAGAGGAAAGGGGCGCCGTTTACCCGCTGTACCGCCGGCGGAATTGGCGGCACTCAGGCCGTACGGCAGGGTTTGAAGGTGAAGGCGGGGGTGCGGAGCTTGGCGGCTTCGAAACTCGGCGCTGCCTTGGCCGCCCCCACCATCTTTGCGGCTTGAGGGGGGGGGGACAAGGCCCGTCCGGGGGCAGCTTCAATCGAACGGCGGCCCGTTTCAACCCCTGGGTGTGTTTCCGGCCTCAGGTCCAATGATGGTCGGCGCCGCCAGACAGGACGGCGCGGGCCTGCAGCGGCAGGGAATAGGCCAACCCCTCGGCATCGCAGAAGGCGACAACCCAGGCGTCTTCCAGCACCAGAAAGTCCAGTACCGCCCGCAGGAAGGCGGGCTCGCCTGCCCCGCGCGCCAAATCCGGCAGGCTGGCCCCGGTCGATCCCAGAAAGACGGGAAGCAGCTCTTCCTGGGCCGCGAGCCACCCGAGGGCCTGAAGAGCGACAGTCTCGGCGGAATCCTGCCTCACGTTTGCGATACCCCTCTTTCGCAGATCGCCTTCCCCTGCTGGGGGAAAGGTTTTGTTAACCATTCGCTCGCCAGACTGACGCGGACAGTAGCGCAGGTAAAGCGGTCCAGGCACGGCATGGCGGAGCGGATTCTCATCGTAGACGAAACGGCGACCAACCGCATCCTGCTCAAGGTGCGGCTGGCCGAAGCGAGCTATGACACTGCGCTTGCGAAATGCTGTGACGCCGGTTTGCGCGCCCTGCGCGATGGCGCACCCGACCTGGTGCTGCTTGACATCGGGGCGGAACGGGACCGGGGGCTGTCGCTTCTGCGCCGGATGCGGGCCGAACCCGCGGGACGCGACTTGCCCATCCTTGCCAGCGTGGCGCCGGGGGGCGAGGCGGACCGGCTCGCAGCACTTCAGGCGGGAGCCGACGATCTGGTGGTCAAGCCGGTGGATCAGGCCTGGCTTCTGGCGCGGCTGCGCGGCCTGTTGCGCGCGCGCAGCGCCACGCGCGACCTGCAGGGACGCGGGCCTGTCTCCCCTGCCCCGGGCTTCGCCGAGGGGACTGAGGACTTTGACCAGCCCGGCCGTGTCGCCCTGGTGGCCGACCGGCCGGAAACGGCGCTGCGCTGGCGCAAGATGCTGGCCCCGCGCATGCCCGACAGGATGGTGCCCGTGCTGCGCGATGACGTGCTGGCCGGTCTGGCGGGGAATGCGGCCCACGCCCCCGATACCTATCTGCTGGAAGCCTCCACCACCGCCGACCTGCGCCTCGTGTCCGATCTGCAAAGCCGGGCCGACAGCCGCCATTCCCCGGTCTTCGTGATGCTGCCCGGGGGCGAGGCGAAACAGTCACCGGAACTGGCGGCGATGGCCTTTGACCTCGGGGCCAGCGGCGTGCTCGACCCAACCTGCGGCGCAGAAGAGATCGCCCTGCGCCTGCGTCGCGCCATCCGCCAGAAGCGGCGCGACGACACGGCACGCGCGCGATTGCGGGATGATCTGCGACTGGCGCATCTTGATCCGCTGACGGGGCTGCACAACCGTCGCTACGCAATGGACGAACTCGCCCGGCTGGAACGGGCGCGGACGGCGGGCGGGACTGGCCTTGCCGTCATGGTGGTGGACATCGACCGCTTCAAGTCGGTCAATGACGCCCATGGCCATCCGATCGGCGACAGGGTGCTGGTCGAGGTGGCCCAGCGGCTGAAGGCCGAGCTCCGACCGTGCGACCTGTGCGCCCGGATCGGGGGGGAGGAGTTCCTGGTTGCCCTGCCGGACCGATCGCCGGCCGAGGCACGGGCGATCGCGGAACGGTTGCGCCAGGCCATCCCGGCCAGGCCGGTGCCGCTGGCCTCGGGCGGGGCAATCACGGTGACGGTTTCCATCGGCCTTGCCTTTGGCGAAGGGCCCCTGCCCCGGTCGCCGCTCGATACACCAGGATCGGTGTTTGACCGAGCCGACGGCGCCCTTCGCGAGGCCAAGGCCCGTGGCCGGAACCTTGTGACCGTCTGCCGCGCCGCCGCCTGACCGCGTGCCTTGGAACACCTGCCCTGGACGGGCAGCCGGTACGCAAGCCCGGTTTCGATGGCAGGCGTGCCTACAACGTCTGGGCGCCCACCCGGGAGCACCCGTTGCAAGGGCCCGGTCATGACCAAAGCCCCGCCACGTCCGGTCAGACCGACGCGGGCTGCTCGCCGGGGTAAACTCAGGGGCCGGTCTGGTCAGGTCCGGGCGGGCGCCGCAAGGCCTCTTCCAGCCGATCGGCAAAGGCGAGCCGTTCGGCCTCCGTCATCGCGACGATCCGCTGCATCAGCAGGTCCTGCCCCAGGGCGACACGTTCCTGCATCCGGTCTGCCTGCAACTCGGCCACCGCCTGCAGCGCCGCCGGATCGAAGGGTTCCACGCGAAGGATGGTGAGGAACAGCTCGAGATCAGCCCGCATCTGCCGCCAGCCGTCACGCATCGTGCCGGCCCGGTCCATGAAAGCCTGCCGCAGCGCACTGCGGTCTTCGCGCGTCAGCGCCCGGTCGAAAGGACCGAACCCGACGTCCCTTACCTCAAAGCGACGCGGCCCGTCGCCCGGGCCCAGAAAGACAGCGCCGGCCACGGTGCCCAGAACGAGCAGGTTCACCCCGAGCGAAGCGATGAGCGCGATCCGAAGCCGCCGATAGCGCCCCGCCAAATCTGCATCCTGGGGGTGGGAGATCGGAGTTTCGGGTGTGTTGCCGGCCATGGGTCAGCCCTCTGTCTGAAAGGGATCGAGCGATGGGATAAGCTCGATCTGGTCATAGGACATGGACAGGCCCAGCACTTCACCCAGGCTTGTCGTAAGGTTGGCCACCGGTTGCGGCTGCACGGCCCCCAGCCAGACCCCGGCCATCGCCGTGCTGGCCAGCCCGGCCATGACACCCGCTCCGCCAAGGCCGGCGACAAGCCGGGACCATAGCCCCGACCGCCTCTGCGCCGCGGGTTGCACCGGCCGGGCGCGGCGCTGCTGTTCGGCAAGCGCCTCTGCCTCGATGCGGGCCACCAGCTCCGCACGGGGCAGTGGCGCAGCCTCTCGCGCCGCCGAAAAGAAGCTTTCAAGATCGCTGGTCATGTCAGATCTCATCCTCATAGCCGAGCTCGTCTCGCCGACCGGCCAACACGGCGGTCAACGCCCGTTTGCCGCGCGCAACCAAACTTTCGACCGCCTCAACCCCGATGTCCATGATCTCGGCGATGTCGGGGTTCGCAAGCCCTTCCAGATGGCGCAGGACAACCGCCTGCCGCTGCCGCTCGGGCAGCGCCTGCAGTGCCGTCTCCAGTGCCTGCGCCCTGTCCGCCTCGATCAGGCGGGCCAGGGCGGCGGGGGCGCCATCCTCGGGCTCGGGCACCGAATCGATGTCGGCATGGCGACGCCGGCGCAGCCTGTCGGTACAAAGATTCGACACCACCCGATAAAGCCAGGTCGTCACCTTTGCCTCGCCCTGCCGCCAGTCCGGCGCGACGCGCCAAAGCCGCAGCATCGCCTCCTGCGCCACATCTTCGGCTTCGGCACGATCGCCCCCGAGGATGCGTGCCGCAAAGGCCAGGACGCGCGGTGTCATCCGCAAGGTCAACGCCCGGGCAGCCGCAGGGTCGCCATTGGCGTAAAGAACCAGCAGCGCCTCGTCCGAGACATCCGAAAGGGCATCGAGCGCCATGTACATCCTGCCGAAGCTCTAACTGCAAACGCGGCCACCTGCCAAGGCCGCCGCTCTGCCGGCCGCAGGGGGGCATTCAGCCGATGCCCCCCTTGACCCGTGCGCTATGGGATCAGTTGTCGCCGCCCCACCAGCCGCGCATCCAGCCGCCGTCAGGGCCGCCGCGTCCTTCGCCGTGTCCGCGCCCCTCACCGGGCCCGCGATGATCGCCGTGACGTCCGCCCCGGCCTTCGGCCATCCGCGCCTGCGCGGCTTCGACCTCGGCCTTGGTCACGCTGCCGTCCCCATCCACGTCGATCCGTTCGAAGATCATCTCGGGGCCCGGGCGCGCAGCCATCTCTTCGACCGAAATCAGGCCATCGCCGTCCACGTCCATCCGCTCGACCATCCGGGCGGCACGGTCGTTGGCCATTTCGGTCATGCGGGCGATCTCGCGATTGGCCAGTTCCTCGACCGACAGTTTGCCATCCTTGTTGGCATCGACCCCAAGAACCTCGGCCTGCCGGAAGGCCGCGAATTCCTCTGTGGTGATCGTGCCGTCCTTGTTGGTGTCGATCCGGTCGAACATCATGAGGATCATCCCGCCGCGCGGCCCCATCTCTCCGCCGGGGCCCATGCCACCGCCCGGACCCATGCCCTCTTCCGGCGCCCCGATCGGCGGCTCGGCCGGCGCAGTCTGCGAGGCCGCTGGCAGCGCTGTCGACAGGGTTGCAGCTACCAGAGCGGCCATGGTCAGCGCGGTGAAGCGTTTGTTGGTCAACATCGTCTTTCTCTCCTACCATCCGGCGCAGCCTGTGCAGCGCCTTCATGACCTACAAACGGGCAAGGGCAGGACTTCCGTCGCGGTGGCGGAATGAATTTGCGACATCCGGCCGCAAGGTGACTCTGCCCCTAAACATTTCCGGCGGTTTGCGGTATCGATCGTCTCAGTTGAAAGGCCATTCATCATGACAGATCTGACGCTGGCACCGGACGAAGATCGCCCGCTCCGCCCCGCGATGTTGCGCGGCTGGAGCCGCCGTTGCCCGAATTGCGGGTCCGGTCCGCTGCTGCGCGGCTACCTGACTGTGCGGGAGAGTTGCCCGGTCTGCAGCGAGCCGCTGCATCATCAGCGCGCCGATGATGGGCCGGCCTATCTGACCATCCTGATCGTGGGGCATCTGATGGCCCCGGCTCTGCTGTTCGTGTTCTTCGAGTTCCAGCCGGATCCGCTGCTGCTGGCGACCGTGTTCTCTATCGGTACCGTGGCGCTGTCGCTTTATCTGCTGCCGCGCCTCAAGGGCGTGATGGTTGCGATCCAATGGGCCAAGCGGATGCACGGGTTCGGTAGTGGCGACTGAGACCGGCACAGCGCCGGAGCCGCAGGGTGTGGGCATCCGAGATGCGGCCAGCATCATCCTGCTGCGCCAGACGGGTGCAGGCCCAAAGGTCCTGATGGGCCAACGGGGGTCCCGCGCCGCCTTCATGCCCTCGAAATATGTCTTTCCGGGCGGGGCTGTCGATCCGACCGATGCCGATGTGGCCTTGGCCGAGGGGCTGCATCCCGTGTGCCGCGCACGGCTGGAACAGCCCGCCCCCGACAACCGGCCCGTCCCCCCCGCCTCGGCGCTGGCCGCCGCCGCGATCCGCGAGCTTTGGGAAGAGGCGGGCCTTGCCCTGGCCGTCCCTGGCGCCGTGTCTTGCCTGCCGCCCGACTGGCAAGGTCTGGCCGCACGTGGCCTTGCGCCCTCGGGCCATGGGCTGCGGTTCATCTTTCGTGCGATTACCCCGCCGGGTGGCCCGCGCCGCTTTGACGCGCGCTTCTTCCTGGCCGACGCCGCAGCGGTGGCTGGCGATCTGGACGATTTCTCGGCCGCATCGGACGAACTCGGCCACCTGCATTGGCTGCCCCTATCCCAGGCGCGTCGCCTGGACCTGCCCTTCGTCACCGAGGTTGTGCTGGCCGAGGTGGCGGCCCTTATGGGGCGCGAAGGTCCACCGCCCCCGGTGCCTTTCTTCGACAATTCCGGCCCCAGGCCCGCCTTTCGCCGGATCGCCTGACGGGCCTCAGGCCACCGCCACAATCCCGATGATGCCCGCCGCCAGCAGCCCGATGCCAAGGATTTCCCGCGGGCGGATACGCTCATGGAAAACCAGCATCGAGACGGCCAGGGAAAAGACCAGTTCGATCTGGCCCAGGCTGCGCACATAGGCCGCGTTCATCAACGCGAAGGCCACGAACCAGCCAAGTGAGCCCAGCATCCCCGTCAAACCCACCAGCGCCGTTGACCGCCAGGCGGCAAGCACCCGTCCCGTCTCAGCCGGTTCGCGCCAGGCAAGCCAAAGCCGCATCGCAAGGGTCTGAAAGACGCTGACAGCGGCAAGCGCGACGGTCGCCCGGAACAGGGCCGAGTCCGCGGCAACCTCGAGCGTTGCGCCGCGATAGCCGATGGAGGACAGGCCAAACAGGGCCCCTGCCGTCAGCCCCAGGGCCATCGCCCGGTCGGCCCGCAAATGCCCCCAGCCCTGCGCGGGACGTGAGAGGACCAGCACTCCCGCCGTGCCGACAAGTATGGCGACAAGCCCCGCGGGCGACACAGGTTCCGCCAGGATCAACGCCGAAAAGAGTGCGACGATCACCGTCTCGGATTTGGTGAAGGCGATGCCCACGGCAAAGCTGCGCTCCGAAAACAGGGCGACAGTGCAGAAGGTCGCGACGATCTGGCTGACCCCGCCCACCACGACAAATCCCCAGAAGGCCGCCGTCGGCATGGGCAAGGTCTGACCGAAGGCCAGTTGCAGCCCCAGCCCTGCAAGCGCGAGAGGCGCTCCGAAGAGAAAGCGCGAGAAGGTCGCCCCGCCGGTCGACAACCCGAGCCCCTTCAGCCGCTTCTGCAACAGAAAGCGCAAGGTCTGCACCGCCGCAGCGGCCAGCGTCACGATCACCCAGAGATCCATCGCGCCTGACTGCCAGCGCAGTCCCGCCACTGCAAGGCCGTTGGCACTATTCCGCCGCCGAAGACCCCGCTTGTGGCCAGAGCGGATGCGGCACCGGATCCTTCGCCTTGAGCAGATGCCGACCGAAAATCTCGGCGTAGGAGCCGTAGACGTAATGGTCGTTCCGCCTCTGGTAATGTTCGCGGTTGGCGCGATAGGCGGCCGGCAGCCGATACCAGGGCACCTGCGGGTGCATGTGATGCACCACATGCAGGTTGTTGTTCAGAAACAGCAGCGCCAGCGGCCCGCGATCCTCGATCAGCACGGTGCGCGCCCGCGGCGCCTCATGCGCGCGATGCTCGAGATAGGTCCGGATCTTGAGCAGCGCATGGCCGATATAGGCCGCCACCAGATAGGCCCAGATTGGCATAGCGCCCACCCAGAAAAGCCAGCCCAGCACCAGCATCACGCCCAGCCCATGCCACAGCCAGGCCCGCGCCACGGTCCGGTCCCCCGCCCTGATCAGCCGAAGGTCGCCCGCGATGAAACAGGCCGTGCCGATGAAGGGCCCCAGAAGGATGCGTCCCAGCAGCGTGTTGTTCGCCCGCATCAGCGCCCGCCGCGGGCGCGACATCGCCGCCCAAATGGCAGGGTCGAGGTAGTTCGACTCCGGATCGTCATAGGGGTCGGTCAGGATCGGGTCATGGTGATGGGCCAGATGCGTGTCGCGAAAGCGCTGATAGGGAACGACAATCGTCAAACCCGGAAAGACCAGCGCCTCGTTCAGCCCCTGGTGCGCGAAGGGATGGCCATGCAGGACCTCGTGCTGCAGCGACGAGAACTGCGCGACGGCGACCCCGGTCAGAACGATCCCCAGCGGCAACCACAGCGACGAGGCCCAGGTGGTGCCGATGCCCCAGACGGCGTAGGTGACGACCAGCAACAGGATCGTCGGCCATTCGAATTCTGCTTTGTTTTCTGGCGTCTTGGCGCGCATGTTTCAGGTCTGCCTCGTTCTTTCCTGCACGATAGCGCTTGCGCGACTCGTCCGGAATTCGGAACATGCGCAACATATAACAAACAATGTTTTGCAAATGCCGCCAATGATGCGCACATCTGACAAGAGAGATCTGGCCGGCCTGTTCCGCGACCGGCTCTCGCAGGCCATCGCCACACGCGCGACCAGCCAAAGCGCACTGGCCCGCGATGTGGGCGTGGATCGCTCGACCATCTCGCAACTGCTCGAACCGGGCTCGACGCGCCTGCCCAATGCGCAGGTCGTCGCGGCCTGTGCCGCGACCCTCGGCGTCAGTTCAGATTGGCTGCTGGGCTTGACCGACCAGCCCGACCCGGTGGAACAACGCCTGGCCGAGGCGCTGCGCCTGACTGTGGCGCCCCGAGCGCTGATCGACGACACGATCTTCGGTTGGCACCGCGAGGCCGCGGGCTACAAGATCCGCCATGTGCCGGCCACCTTGCCCGACATGCTGAAGACCGGCGAGATGCTGGAGTGGGAATATGCCGGCGAACTGGGCGAGGCCGCCCCCGCGGCCATCGGCCAGACGCTGGCGCGGCTGGACTGGATGCGCGGCGCGCGTTCGGATTACGAGATCGCCCTGCCCCTGCACGAGCTGGCGACCTTTGCCCGGGCCGAGGGCTATTATGCGGGCCTTTCGCCCGACCTCCGCCGCCGCCAGATCGACCGGATCCTGGCGCTGATCGACGAACTTTATCCAGCACTGAGGCTTTACCTATTCGATGCGCGCCACGTGTTCTCGGCGCCGATCACGGTCTTTGGCCCGCTGATGGCCGTCGTCTATCTGGGCCAGCACTATCTGGCGTTCCGCGATGCGGAACGGGTCGCCACCCTGTCACGCCAGTTCGACGGCCTGGTCCGCGACGCCGCGGTCGGCGCGCGTGAGATGCCGGATCACCTCCGCCGGCTGCGCGACGCGATCGTCTAGGGGTCAGCGCGCCGCAACGGGCCGCAGGCGAGAAAGATCGTAGCCGTTCCAATCAAGGATCTCGCGTGCCGCCGCCAGCCGGTCGGGCGGCAAGGCCGCATCGCGGTTCAGGATCATGCCGAACTGCCCCGAAGGCGTGCCGACGACCAGCGTGCGATAGCCGTCATCGACCCAAAGCACCCACCATTCGGCCCCCAGCCCTTCCGGATCGGCCCCGAGCAGCGTCACCCGGCCCGGCCCCGTTACCTCGGCCTCGCCGTTGTAGCGCACGGGTTTCCCGCCGAGGCACAGGTCGGCCTGCAGGGCCAATCGTGTGGGGCTCTGGGGCGTGATCCCCATGCCCGAGGCCGCACAGGCGGGGGCGGAGCCGGGTGCGAACTCCGCCACCTGAACCCAGCGGCCCGCAAGCCGCTCGGGCTGAAAGACCGCGTTCGAATAGATGCCCTTGGCTGGGTCGCGATAGCCAGCCGAAGGGGGGGCGGGCGCTGCGCAGGCAGCCAGAAGCCCCAGCGCGGCCAGTCGGGCAGCCAAACTTACTGGACGCATTCCGTCACCTCCCGCCCATCCTGCTGCAGGACCTGCTGGCAACCGAACAAGGGTGTAATGGGCGAGCAGGTCCGGGACCGCGCGAGGCAGGCGCCCTCACAATCGCCCTCCTTGCGGCAGGATTTCCCTGCATCCCTGGTGGTGCGCACACAGGCATGCACCGTGCTGCCGGCAACCGTCGCAAAGGTGCCCCCCCGTTTCTCGCAGGCGATCTGGGCGGGGGACTTCAGCTCGGCCGGAACTTCTGTCTCTGCCGGAACGGCCGCGTCCGCAGCGGGGGCGTCCGGGGGGCCGGCATCCTTCCCGGCCTCCGGTGCGATCTCGGCTTCCGTCATTTGGGGTTCAACCGGGGCGGCGGGTGCCCCACCAGGCTCCGCGGGGGCCGTTGCGGCCGTTGTCTCGCCACCCCCTCCCGGTTCAACGAGCGCTGCGTCCTCGGGCGCGGCCGTCGCCGCGCTGCCCCCTTCAGTCGTCCCAGTGCCCCCGCCTTGCGGCAGGGCCAATTGACACGCCGCAAGCAGGCTCAGGGCAAGCACGAAACCGGCCCGGCGCAGCGGGCGGCAGACGGAAATGAGGCTCGGGACGAAGGGCATGGTCGGATCAGATGGCCCGACCAGGGCCGGGCGCGCAAGTCGTTTTCTGGAGACGCCTTCGCAGACGCCCCCTTCAGAACGGCGCCGGAAAGGCCCGGTGAACCGCCGCGATCTCGGCCATCACTTCGGGCGAGAGCGTGATCTCTGCCGCGCCGATATTGGTGCGCAGTTGCTCCAGCGTGGTGGCCCCGATGATCGGGATGGTGGGGAACGGACGCGTCAGGCAGAAGGCAATCGCCATCTGGCTGGGGTCGAGACCATGGCGCACCGCCACGCCCAGATATCCCGCGACAGCCTGAAAGGCCTGCGGCGTGGCCCGTCCGCTCAATGTCGGGTTCAGGCTGCGGCGCGACCGCTCGGGCGTCACGTCTCCCGCGTACTTGCCGGTCAGAAGCCCTGTCGCCAGCGGCGAAAAGGCCAGAAGCGGCATATCCTCCAAAACCGAAAGCTCGGCCCAATCGCTGTCGAACTGCCGGCAGAGCAGCGAATACTCATTCTGAACCGAAACCATGCGCGGCAAACGATGCTCTTCGGCCAGTTGCAGCCAACGCGCCGCCCCCCAGACGGATTCGTTCGACAGCGCAATATGGCGGATCTTCCCCTCGGCGATCAGCGCCTCGGCGGTTTGCAGCATGTCGATCATATGCGCCGTGATCTCGGCCCTGTCCCCGCCGCGCGGATCAAAGCCCCAGATATCGCGAAAGTGATAGCTCGTCCGGTTGGGCCAGTGGATCTGGTAAAGGTCGATGACATCTGTCCTCAGCCTCCGCAACGATCCCTCGACTGCCGCCCGCATCGTCGCCCCGTCAAGCGGCGCGCCGTTGCGCACGGCGGGTTGCCCTTCGCCCGTGACCTTGGTGGCCAGCACCACCTCGGACCGGCGCCCTGTGCGGGCGAACCAGGTGCCGATGATCTCCTCGGTTCGGCCCACGGTCTCGGCCCGCACGGGATTCACCGGATACATTTCCGCGGCATCCCAGAAGGTTACGCCATGGTCCATCGCCAGATCCATCTGGGCATGGCCTTCCGCCTCGGTGTTCTGGCTGCCCCAGGTCATCGTGCCGAGGCAGATCTCGGAAACCTGAAGGCCGGTCTGGCCAAGGGGGCGGGTTTTCATGGGCGGTCCTTTCCTGCGATCTTCCCGGGCCTGCGATCTTCCCGGGCGCTTCTCCCTCAACCCTAGCGGCGTGGCCGGGATTGACAAGACGGGGGCAGAACATTGGGCGAACCTGCGCGGAACGTCAAATCCACGGACGCGGCAAAGGTGCGCGACAAGATTGCATCCGCATTCGGCAAAAATCTGTGCAATAAACAGGGTTGAGGGGGATTCTGAATGTTGCGCACGACCCGATGGTTGGCACCTGCCCTTCTGATCGCGTCCCTCGGCACCGCCGAGGCCGCCCCCCTGAGTTATGTGCTTGAACCCGAGGCTTCGACCGTCGCCTTTGTCGCCCGGGCGGGCACGGGCAACATCACGGGGCGCTTTCCCGTCACCCGGGCCGACCTGACGCTGGACTTCGACCGGCTGGACCGCTCGACGGTCGCCGTGACGCTGAATGTCAGCAAGGGACAGGCCAACCTGCCTTTTGCCGTGCAGGCGATGAAGGGGGAATCCGTGCTCGATGCCGCGAACCATCCCGAGATCACCTTCACCTCGACCGCAATCCGCAGGGTGGGCGAAGGGGCAAAGGTTGATGGCGCGCTGACCATCCGGGGCGTGACCCGACCCGTGACGCTCGACGCGGTCATCTGGCGCCAGCAGGGCAGTGCAGAAGGCTCGCTTGACGAACTGACCGTACGGCTGACCGGCGCCATCCGGCGCAGCGACTTCGGGGCAACCGGTTTCAATGACCTGGTGGCCGATGTGGTCGAGCTGGACATCCTCGCCCGGATCGAACGAACCAACTGAGACACCTCCAGCTTGGCGGATCTGCCCTTTCCCTTGCCGCCAAAGGCAGACAGTGTGTGGCCAAGCCTGATGGATTGCCATGCGCCTGCTTGTCTCTTTCGCCGCCCTGTTCCTGTCGGTCATCCTGTTGCAACTGGGATCGGGCGGGGTCGCGCCACTTGACGCGATCTCGGGGGCAGAGCTTGGCTTCACCACCGGCCAGATCGGCCTGCTCGGCTCGGCGCATTTCTTCGGCTTCTTCATCGGTTGCTGGTGGGCGCCCCGCCTGATGGGCGAGGTTGGCCATTCCCGCGCCTTTGCCGCCTTCACGGCAGCGGGCACGATCGGGATCCTTGCCCATATGCTGATCATCGACCCCTATGCCTGGGCTGTGATGCGCATGGCGTCGGGCCTGTGCGTGGCAGGGTGCTACACGATCATCGAGGCCTGGCTGCAGGCCAAGGTCACCAATGCCACGCGCGGTCGCGCGATGGGCGTCTATCGCATCGTCGACATCACGGGCAGCCTGGGCGCGCAGCTGATGATCGGCGTGCTCGAACCCGCCTCCTATGTCTCTTACAACCTGCTGGCGCTCCTGTGTTGCGCCGCGATCTTTCCGCTGACCCTGACAAAGGCCGAGGCGCCGGAAACCCCGCTTGCCCCGCGCCTGCGACCGCGCCTTGCCTGGGAACGTTCGCCGCTGGCGGCGGTGGGGGTCGTGGTGTCGGGGATCACCGGGGCGTCCTTCCGCATGGTGGGGCCGGTCTATGGACTCGAGGTCGGGCTGCGGGCCGACCAGATCGCGCTGTTTCTGGCGGCCTATGTGCTTGGAGGGGCCTTTGCGCAATTGCCGGTGGGCTGGCTCGCTGACAAGTTCGACCGGCGATGGGTGCTGATCGGCCTGGCCGCCGGCAGCATCCTGGCCTGCGCGGCGACCATCCTGCTGGCGGATTCCGGCAGCGGGGCGGTCTTCCTGGCCGCCGCTGCCTTCGGCTTTGTGACCCTGCCCGTCTATTCGGTGTCCACCGCCCATGCTCATGACTTCGCTGTCACGCTCGAACGGGTCGAGCTTTCCGCAGCGCTCATGTTCCTTTACGCGGTCGGCGCCATCGCCAGCCCATGGGTCTCGTCCATGGTGATCGAGGCCTATGGTCCTTCGGGCATGTTCCTCATGATCGGTCTGGCCCAGGTGTTCCTGATCCTGTTCGGCCTGGCCCGGATGCGCGCCCGTCCGGCGCCGGATGCCCGCACTGCCTATACCTACGAACCCCGCACCTCGTTCCTGATCGGGCGGCTCTTGCGGCGCGGGCGCGACGAGGGCTGATCGGCCCCGCACGCTGAGGCGATGCAGGGCCTCTGGCCCTTTTGCCATTCGGGCGCTAAACCGGCGCCCGAACGGGACGAAAGGCTTTGCCATGGCGCGCATACTCATCACCTCGGCGATCCCCTACATCAACGGGATCAAGCATCTGGGCAACCTCGTGGGCAGCCAGCTGCCGGCAGACCTGTTCGCCCGCTACATGCGGGGACGGGGCAACGAGGTGCTGTTCCTCTGTGCCACAGATGAGCATGGCACGCCGGCGGAACTTGCCGCCGCCAAGGCCGGGCTGCCGGTCGAACAATACTGCGCCGAAATGCACGAGGTGCAGAAAGACCTCGCCGCCGGGTTCCGCCTGTCCTTCGACCATTTCGGCCGGTCGTCCAGCCAGCGCAATCACCGCCTGACCCAGCATTTCGCCGGCAAGCTGGCCGAACAGGGGCTGATCGAGGAAGTGTCGGAAAAGCAGGTCTTTTCCGTCGCCGACAACCGCTTCTTGCCCGACCGATACATCGAAGGCACCTGCCCCAACTGCGGCTATGACCGGGCGCGAGGTGACCAGTGCGAGAACTGCACCAAGCAGCTTGACCCGACCGACCTGATCAATCCGCGCTCGGCGATCTCGGGTTCGACCGACCTCGAAGTGCGCGAGACCAAGCACCTCTACCTGCGGCAGCGCGCGCTCAAGGACCGGCTCGAGGCCTGGATCGACAGCAAGACAGACTGGCCGATCCTGACCACATCGATCGCAAAGAAGTGGCTGAACGACGGCGAGGGTCTGCAGGACCGTGGCATCACCCGCGACCTGCACTGGGGCATCCCGGTACGCAAGGGTGACCAGCCCTGGCCGGGGATGGAAGGCAAGGTCTTCTACGTCTGGTTCGATGCGCCCATCGAATACATTGCCTGCGCCGCCGAATGGGTCGATGCCAACGGCCTGACCGAGGCCGACTGGGAACGCTGGTGGCGCACCGACAAGGGCGCAGGCGACGTGAAGTACTTCCAGTTCATGGGCAAGGACAACGTGCCGTTCCACACGCTCAGCTTTCCGGCCACGTTGCTCGGCTCGGGCGAGCCATGGAAGATGGTCGACTACCTCAAGTCCTTCAACTATCTCAACTATGACGGCGGCCAGTTCTCGACCAGCCAGGGCCGCGGCGTGTTCATGGACCAGGCGCTGTCGATCCTGCCGGCCGACTACTGGCGCTGGTGGCTTCTGTCCCACGCGCCGGAAAGCAGCGACAGCGAATTCACCTGGGAGAATTTCCAGGCCTCGGTCAACAAGGACCTCGCCGACGTGCTGGGCAACTTCGTCAGCCGCGTAACCAAATTCTGCGCCTCGAAGTTCGGCGATACCGTGCCGGCCGGCGGGGAGTTCGGCCCGCAAGAGGCGGCGCTGATCGCCGACCTGGGCGCCCGCATCAAGGATTACGAGGCCTGCATGGACGCGATGGAGGTGCGCAAATCCGCCGCCGAACTGCGCGCTATCTGGGTGGTCGGCAACGAGTACCTGCAGTCTGCCGCCCCCTGGTCGGCGGTCAAGACCGAGCCCGCGCGTGCCGAGGCCATCGTGCGGCTGGGGCTGAACCTGATCCGCCTCTACGCAATCCTGTCGCGGCCCTTCATCCCCGATGCCAGTGCCGCCATGATGGCGGCGATGGGATCGGACGACTGGACCTGGCCCGATGACGTGGGAGCGGCCCTGCGCACCCTGCCCGCCGGCCATGGCTTTGCCGTGCCTGAGAACCTCTTCCGCAAGATCACCGACGAAGAGCGGGTTGACTGGCAGACCCGCTTTGCCGGCGTGCGAACCTGAACACCGACCCAGCGCGGATTGAGAAAGGGCCCCGGGGAACCGGGGCCCTTTCTTGCCTTGTGCCCGGCCGAAGGCCCCTCAGGCCATGGGCCTTCCGCGAAAAGCTGGCAGGCTGTGGGGATGGTTCAGTCGGCCAGGGGAATGAAATCGCGTGCCGAGGCGCTGAGTTCGACCAGAGCGCCGATGGCCGGCGGCGGCGCATCGGGACGGTTGAACGTGTCCAGCGACAGCCGGTTCCCCTCGATATCGGCACGGATACGGATGACCGATCCCAGAAACTCGACCTCGGCGATACGGCCCTGCATGACGACCTCGCGCCCCGTTTCGCGGCCCAGACGCAACGCTTCAGGGCGCAGCGCCAACGCAATGGCCGCACCCTTCGCTTGCGCGAGCGGCTGGCCCAGCACGACGGTGGCGCCGCCCACGCGTACCGCGCCGCTGGCGGGGTCTTCGACCGTGCCCTGCAACTGGTTCAGCGTGCCGACAAACCCCGCCACGAACCGCGTCGCGGGGCGGTTATACACCTCGAAGGGCGTGCCGACCTGTTCGGCGATGCCGCCACTCATCACCACGATGCGGTCCGACATGGACAGCGCCTCTTCCTGGTCATGGGTCACGAAAATCGTGGTGATGCCCAGTTCGCGTTGAATCTCGCGGATCTCGGTGCGCAGGCTCACGCGGATTTTCGCATCCAGCGCCGAGAGGGGTTCGTCCAGCAGCAGCACCTTGGGACGCACCGCCAGGGCCCGCGCCAGCGCCACGCGCTGCTGCTGCCCGCCTGACAGCTGGAAGGGATATCGTCCGCCCAGCTCCGGCAGGCCGATCAGGCGCAGCATCTCGCTTACGCGCGTCTCGATTTCGGTCTTGGCAATTCCGGCCACCTTCATCCCGAAGGCCACGTTCTGGGCCACGGTCATGTTGGGAAACAGCGCATAGGCCTGAAAGACCATGCCGATGTTGCGCTGGTTCGGCCGCAGCGCCACGACATCCTTGCCGTCGATCCGGATCGCGCCGCCGGTGGGCGTCTCGAACCCCGCCACCATGCGAAGGACCGTGGTCTTGCCGCAGCCCGAGGGCCCCAGCAGCGAAACGAATTCGCCCTTCTCGATGCCAAGGTTGAAGTCCTTGACGACGCGGTTCGCGCCAAAGGATTTCTCTAGGTGGGCGATGTCGAGAAAGGCCATCAGCGTTGCGCTCGCGTGTGTTTCTGGAATCGGGTGACAAGCTGGATCAGCGCCATGCAGGCCCAGGTGATGCCAAAGGCAATCACCGCCAGTGCCGGCGGCTCATAGGCGCGGTTGGCGCCCAGAAGCTGCATGAAGGGGCCGAACGCCGGCCGGTTCAGTAGGGCCGCCATGGTGAACTCGCCGATGACGATGGCAAAGGTCAGGAAGGCCCCCGACAGCACGGCCACCAGCACATTCGGCAGGATGATGCGCGCCAGGATCGTGACCCACCCGGCGCCCAGCGATTGCGCCGCCTCGGTGAGAGTGGCGACATCGATCGTGCGCAGCCCGGTATCGACCGAGCGATACATGTAGGGCAAGGCCAGCGTCGCATAGCCCATCATCAGCAGGATGTTGGTTCCCGTGGTGGTCCCCGTCAGCGGCAACCAGGACGAGGTGTTGTACAGCCGGATATAGCCAAAAACGATGACGATGGCCGGAATGACCAATGGCAACAGGGTGATGAACTCGATCACGGGGCGGGCCTGCGGCAGCTTCAGACGCACCCAATAGGCGGTCGGCACCACCAGAAGCACCCCGAAGATGATCGTCGCTATGGCCAGAGAGACTGAGTAGAGAAAGGTCGCCTGGAACTGCGGGTCGGCCAGCACCTTGGCATAGGCGTCAAAGGAATAGACGCCGCGCCGCATCTTCAGGCTGAACTCTGTCATCCCCAGAAGCGGCAGGAAGAAGTACAGGCAGCCCAGCAGCAGAACGACCCAGGCGATGAAGCGGTTCATTTCAGCCACCTCTCGGACCGGGCGCGCAGCCAGATGTAAAGCGTGTTGGCAACGCCGGTGATCACGATCATCCCGAAGGCCAGCGCATAGCCGAGGTTGGGGTTGCCCAGCACATCGCCCCGGATCTGGGCGAAAAGCTTGATCGGAACGATGTTCAACTGCGGTCCGGTCAGCGCATAGGCCGTGGCCACTGCGCCGAAGGAATTGGCGAACAGCAGTGCAAAGGTGCCCAGCAGCGAGGGGAACAGGATGGGCAGCGCCACCATGCGCCAGTATTGCGCCCCCGTCGCCCCCAGCACCGCCGCCGCTTCGCGCCATTCCCGCTTCAGCCCGTCGAGCGCGGGTATGATGATCAGGATCATCAGCGGGATCTGGAAGAACAGATAGGTTACGACGAGGCCCCAGAAGCTCAGCAGGTTGAAGCCCATGGCACGCAGGTTGATCCCGAATTCGGTCTTGAGCCAGAGCGTCACCAGGCCTGCGGGGCCGAGCGTCGCGATAAAGGCAAAGGCCAGCGGCACGCCGGCAAAGTTGGACGCAACGCCCGAGAAGGTCAGCAGCGGGCTCCGCACAGCCTTGGGAAGCCCGCCGAACACCACCGCCGCCGCCATGCCAAAGCCCACAAGGCAACCCAGCAGCGCCGACAGGACCGACAGCTTGATCGACGTCCAATAGGCCGCAAGGATGGAGGGGGTATTCAGGTCACGGATGTTCTCCAGGGTAAAGCCGCCATCGGGCGTCTGGAACGCACCGACCACGATCTTCATCGTCGGCAGGATCAGGAACAGCAGCGCAAAGACCACAAACGGCAGAATTCCCAGCCATTCGAGCGGCAGGCGCGGTGTCCGGCTTGGGCGCGGACGATCGTCTTGAGCCATCACCAAGGGTCCCCAGGGTCTTTTGTGCCGGGGCACTTGCGGCCCCGTTCGAAATGGTACGCCCGCCCCGATCTTGCCCGGGGCGGGCGCGGCCTGTCAGATCACTCGACGTTGGCGCCGACCGTTGCGTCCCAGCCGCCGGTCACGGCCGCCTTGTTGGCATCGACCTCTTCCAGCGTCGGGAAATAGGCAGCCTCATAGGCCTCTGCCGGGGGCAGGCTTTCCAGCAGTTCGGCCGGGATCTTGCCGGCGGCGGCCATCGCGTTGAAGCGCGCCGGGTGGCAATAGCCCTTCAGCCAGCCCAGCTGACCTTCGTCGGAATAGAGGTACTCCATCCACAGCTTGGCCGCGTTCGGCTGCGGCGCATAGGCCGAGATCGCCTGCACATAGACGCCCGCCAGAACGCCCGACTTCGGCACCACGACCTCGACCGGCGGGTTGCCGGCCAGGGTGTCGCGCGCGGCCAGGGCGTTGTAGTCCCACATGATGACGATGGGCGTGGTGCCCTGTGCCAGCGTGCCGGCCTTGCCGATGACCGGCACGAAGTTACCCGCGTCGTTCAGCTGCTTGAAGAAATCGAGCCCGGCTTTGCCCGCAGCCTCGCCCGGGGCCGCGCCCGAGGCCATGCCTGCCGCCAACACTGCCAGAATCGCCTGGTTCGAGGCGCGCGGGTCACCGGCAAGCGCCACCTGACCGGCATATTCCGGCTTCAGCAAATCGGCCCAATCCTGCGGAACGTTCTCGACCAGATCCTTGTTCACCAGGAAGGACATGACGCCGTAGTAGTCGCCGTACCAATGGCCATCGGCATCCTTGATGCTGTCGGGGATTTCGGCCCAGGTTGCAACCTTGTGGGGCTGGGTCAGGCCTTCGGCCTTGGCGGCCGGGCCGAAGGCAAGGCCCACGTCCAGCACGTCGGGCGCCTGCGGGCCCTTGTTGTCCTTGTTGGCCTTCACGGCCTCGATCTCGTCCGCCGAACCGGCATCGGGGTTCAGTTCGTTGACGGTGATCTCGGGGTACTTCGCCTTGAACCCGGCGATCACGTCGCCGTAGCCGCACCAGTCATGCGGCAGCGCGATGGTGGTCAACATGCCTTCGGCCTTGGCCGCTGCCTCGATCTCGGCCAGCGACTGGGCGCTTGCCAGAGAGGTCGAGCCGAGGAGGGCCAGCATGGCCACGCTAAATGTCGTTGTCCTGATCATTGGTGTCTCTCCGTTGTACCAAATCTTGTCTGGCGCTCTCTTAGGACGCCTTGTGCAACCGTTCCGTGACAGTCGGGTCTTTTTTTCCGTTGGCCCGATCAATCCCGTTGGCCCGACCCTGTGCCGCTCCCGTTCCTCCCGGCAGGGGTTGCGACCAGCCTGCCGAAGCCAAGGCAGACACAAAACTGTTACAATTGGCAAGCGGGGAATCTGTCCGGCTGGTCAGATTTCAGTCTTGCGCCCCGTGTTGGCGCAGAAGATCCAGCAGATGGGCATGGACGGCAGGGCTGCCGGCCACAACGCGACCGTCCGAGCCAAAGCCGAGGGGCCGGCCCTGCCAGTCGGTCATCACGCCGCCCGCAGCCTGGACGATTGGAAGAATGGGAAGGAAATCATAGGGTTCCAGTCCGTAATCCACCACGCCGTCAATCCAGCCCGCAGCCAGTTGCAGGTAGGAGTAACAATCCGCCGCCTCGCGCACGATGCGGGTTGCGGACATCAGCGCGGTGGCGACTTGGGGTTGGGCGATCAGGGTACGGCGGAGTTCGTTTATGCAGATGAATGCCTCTGAAGGGGAGGCAATGGTGCGACAACGCAGGGGTTGGTCGCCGAGGAAGGCGCCAAGACCGGGGCCGCCCCAGGCGACTTCGCCGAGAACCGGCATCTGGATCGCGCCGAGGATGGGCCGGCCCTGATGCAGCAGGCCGAGCAGCATGCCCCAGAGCGGGTGGCCGGAAATGAAGCTCTTGGTGCCGTCGATCGGATCGATGACCCAGAGATATTCGGCCTCGGTTGCGCCGCCGAATTCCTCGCCATAGATACCATGTGTCGGAAAACGCTTGGAAATCTCGGCCCGCAGCCGCTCCTCGGTCGCGCGGTCGGCGCGAGTGACCGGGCTTTCGTCGGCCTTGGCCTCGACCTCCAGCGGCGCGCGGAAGTAGGTCAGAGGCACCGCGCGGGCGGCGGAGAGGATGGCACGGAGGTCGGCGGAAAGGGCAGCGAGATCGGGGGCGAGCATGGGCACCTGCTGAGGAAAGCGCGGAACCAAGCTGTCGCGCAGATCGGGCCCCTTGGCAACGGCGGACCCGGCCCCCTGCCCCGAAGACCGTAGCGTGCAGGTGTCGGGAAACCGTCTGGCATCGATATGGCAATCGTATGTAGACAGAAACACTGGGTCTTTGGGCCGTTGCCCCCGCCCGGACAGCCCGTTAAGCAGCAGATCGGACGCCTGAGGCCACGCACGGCTCGGCGCAAGGAGCGACAGAGATGGCGGGACTGGACCTGCAGACGATCCTGATCATTGCGGGGCTACTGGCCATCGCGGGCGGCGTGACGGGGGTGCTGGCGGGCCTCTTCGGCGTGGGCGGCGGGGCCATCGTGGTGCCGGTCCTCTACGAGGTCTTCGGCATGATCGACGTGCCCGACGAGGTGCGGATGCCGCTGGCGGTGGGCACGTCGCTGGCCATCATCATCCCGACCTCGATCCAGTCGGCGCGCGGGCATTTCAAGCGCGGCGCGGTAGACATGGCGATCCTGAAGAGCTGGCTGGTGCCGGTGGTGCTGGGCGTGGTGCTTGGGTCCTTCATCGCGAGCTTTGCCGACCCCTGGGTGTTCAAGGTCGTCTTCGTGCTGGTGGCGGGGACCAATGCGATCAAGCTGCTGTTCGGGCGCGAAAGCTGGAAGCTGGGCGACAGCCTGCCCGGCGGGATCGTGCGGCGGATCATGGGCTTTTTCGTCGGCCTCTTCTCGGCCCTGATGGGGATTGGCGGGGGCGCCATCTCGAACCTGCTGTTCACGCTCTATGGCAAGCCGATCCGCGAATCCGTGGCGACTTCGGCCGGGGTGGGCGTGCTGATCTCGATCCCCGGGGCGATCGGCTATGTGCTGGCAGGATGGGGCAAGGCGGGTCTTCCCCCCCTGTCCCTGGGCTTCGTCTCGGTCCTGGCCTTCGTGCTTCTGGTGCCGACGACGGTGCTGACCACCCGCATCGGCGTGCGGCTGGCCCATTCCATCCCCAAGCGGCGGCTGGAAGTGCTGTTCGGCCTGTTCCTGGCGGCAACCTGCGCGCGGTTCATCTGGGCGCTGGCTTCGCCCTGACGGGAGAGAGGGGCGCGACCTCCACCAAGGGCCGGGGGCAAGGGTCGGGCCTGGCGTTCGCGCCCGCTCAGAGCGCCGGTCCCGGCTCGATCTTCGATCCGTCGGAGAAGCGCGACAGGCGGAAGCGGTGCAGGTCATGCCCGACCGGATGGCCCGCGACAAGATCGGCCACCACCCGGCCGATGCCCGGCCCGATGCCGAAGCCATGGCCGCTGAGTCCCGTGGCGATGGTCAGGCCCGGGATCGAGGCAACCCGGTCGATCACCGGCACCACATCGGGCATGGTGTCGATCATGCCGGCCCAGGCGGCGCGCAGCGCGGGCTTGCCGATCCTGGGGAAGGCGCGGGCGAAGGCCGATTGCACCCGCCCGACGATGGCCATGTTCGGGGCGGGGTTCAGAACGCGCATCGCTTCGAAGGGTGAAGGGCGGTCGGGCGACCAGCGGCGCGGGGTGGTCCAGGCATCGGGAAAGCCCCGGGGCGCGGCGGGGCGGAACTTGGTGGAGCGGAAGTCCTTTTTCAGCACCGGCAGATAGACGCCCATGTTGCGGAAGGCATCGAGGCCGATGAAGAAGTCATGCTCGGCCCCGGGCGCAAGCGTATAGCCGCCGTCTGCGCGACGGCGGAAGGCGAACTCGCCATCCACCGCAGCCCCGTCGTAGATCATCGGCAGGGGTTCGGTGGCGGCAACGGTGGCGCGCACGGTCAGTTGCGGCAGCGCGACGCCTTCGGCGCGGGCAAAAAGCGAGGACCAGGCCCCGCCCGCCAGCACGACCTGATCGCAGGCGATGCGGCCCTGTTCGGTGAAGACACCGGTGATGCGGCCCCCTGCCCGGTCGAGCGCGCGGACGGCGCAGTTTTCCACCAGCACGGCACCGCGCGCCTCTGCCCCCGTGGCGATCAGCGGCAGCGCCACCCAAGGCTCGGCCCGGGCATCGGAGGCGGTATAGAGGCCCGCCGGCCAGTCGGCCGCCGCCCCGTCCATCCGCCGGGCAAGCTCGGCGCGCGAGAGCATCTGGGTGTCGAGCCCGTGCTCGCGGGCGATGGGGAGCCAGGCTTCGAAGCCGGAAACATCGGCCTGGGTATTGGCGAGGTAAAGCACACCGGTGCGGCGAAAGCCGAGCGCATCGCCAAACTCTTGCGCGAGGCCATGCCAGAGCCTGAGCGACTCGATCATGATGGGCAGTTCGGCCGTGTCGCGGCCCTGCTGGCGGATCCAGCCCCAGTTGCGGCTGGATTGTTCGCCCGCGATGCGGCCTTTTTCGCACAGCGTGACCTTGAGCCCGCGTTCGGCCAGGTGCCAGGCGGTCATCACCCCTGCGACGCCGCCGCCGATCACCACCACGTCGCAGGCCGCGGGCGGCGGGCCGGGAAAGCGGATCGGCGTGGCCAGCGAGATCGGAAAGGGCATCATCGGGCAAGGGTCTCCACAAGCCGCTGCACGAAGGCCCAGCCTTCGGCAAGTTCGGCAACTTCCAGATATTCGTCGGCCTGGTGGGCGCGCACGATATCGCCGGGGCCGCAGACCACGGCGGAATAGCCTTCGGCCTGAAACTGCCCCGCCTCGGTCCCGTAGCTGACGACATGGGTGCCGTTGTCGCCGGTGAGGCGGCGGGCCAGCGCCTCGGCCGCGCCCTGCGCCTCGGGGCGGAGCGGCGGGATCGAGAAGTAACGGTCGAGCGTGATGAAGGTTTCGGGGCGGACCGCCTGCATCGCGGCCTCGGCCCGGGCGACCTCGGCCCGGAAGCGGGCGACCCACGCCTCGATATCCTCGCCCGGGACGACACGAAACTCAAAGCTGAAGCGGCAGTCGGCGGCGGTGATGTTATGCGCGGTGCCGCCCTCGATCATGCCGACATGCAGCGTGGTGTAGGGCGGAACGAACAGCGCCGCGAGCGGTTGCGGCGGGGCGGCGGCATTGGCCGCATTCATCCGGTTGGCCCAGTCGAGGATGGGGGCGGCGGCCATGATCGCGCTGACCCCGGTGTGAAGGAGCGAGGAATGCACCTCATACCCCCGGACATGGGCGCGAAATCCGGTGCCCCCCTTGTGGCCGGTGACGACCCGCAGGCCCGAGGGTTCGCCCACGATGACGCCCGCCGCGCGCGGCAGGGTACGGGCCATTTCGGCGATCATGGCGGGGGCGCCGGTGCAGCCGACCTCTTCGTCATGGGAAAGCGCGAGTTGCACGGGGCGGCGTAGGCCACGCTCGAGCGCGAGCGGCAGGGCGGCGATGGCAAGGGCGACGAAGCCCTTCATGTCGCAGGTGCCGCGGCCGTAAAGACGGCCGTCGCGTTCGGTCACGGTCCAGGGGTCGGTCGACCAGGCCTGTCCATCGACCGGGACCACATCGCTGTGGCCCGACAGCACGACGCCGCCTTCGACATCCGGTCCCGCCTGGGCATAGAGCGAGGCCTTGGTGCGGGTGTCGTTCCAGACACGGTGGCAGGGGATGCCGAAGCCATCCAGATAGTCCTCGACCCAGTCGATGAGCGCGAGGTTGCTGTCGCGGCTGACAGTGGGAAAGGCCACGAGACGATCGAGAATCTCGCGCGGGGAGAGGGCGTTGGGCATGGGGGCTCCTTTGGCGGGCAGGCTGTGGCGGAGGGGGCGAAAGGTCAAGCCCGGGACCGACATGTTCTGCTGACCTCACGGCAAGGGGCCGCGAAAGGATATTGCGGCGATGGCAAAAACGGCTAACACTGACCGGCAAAGATGGGTGGGCAACGACCCCGGCCCTAAGAACAAGACAAAAACGACGCACTGGGGAGTGAAATATGCCCGATGGGGCTGCGCCCGTCCTTGATGTCAGGGGCCTCAAGACCGTTTTCCAGACTCGCGGCGGAGAGATCCACGCCGTCAATTCGGTGAGCTTTGACCTGCGCCCGGGCGAGTTGCTGGGGGTGGTGGGCGAAAGCGGGTCGGGCAAGTCGGTGACGATGATGTCGCTGATCGGGCTTCTGCCCTCGCCTCCGGCGGAGGTGCGCGAGGGGCAGGTGCTGCTGGACGGTCGCGATATCCTGCGGATCACACCGGCGGAGCTGCGCGATGTGCGCGGGGCCGAGATCGGCTTCATCTTCCAGGATCCGATGACCAGCCTGAACCCGGTCTTTACCGTGGGCTACCAGCTGATGGAGCCGCTGCGGCGCCATATGGGGATGAGCAAGGCCCAGGCCGAGGTGCGGGCGGCGGAGTTGCTCGATCTGGTGGGGATACCGGATGCCAAACGGCGACTGAAGGATTATCCGCACCAGTTCTCGGGCGGGATGCGGCAGCGGGTGATGATCGCCATCGCGCTGGCCTGCGACCCCAAGGTGCTGATTGCGGACGAGCCGACCACGGCGCTGGACGTGACCATCCAGGCGCAGATTCTGGAACTGGTGCGCGACCTGCGGCGCAAGCTGGGCATGGCGATCGTGTGGATCACGCATGATCTGGGCGTGATTGCCGGAATCGCCGACAGGGTGATGGTGATGTATGGCGGGCAGGTCGTGGAACAGGCGCCGGTGAAGGAGCTGTTCGCCGATCCCCGCCACCCCTATACGCGGGCGCTGTTGAAGACCATTCCGCATCTGGCGGGCGGGCGGCAGAAGCGGCTCGAGGTGATCCAGGGCCAGCCGCCGATCCTGGGCGCCGCGCCCACGGCCTGCCCTTTCCATCCGCGCTGCGAACATGCCTTCGACCGCTGCCGGGTGGAAAACCCGCAGCGCCGCCCGGTGGGCCACGGGCATGACGTGGCCTGCCACTGGACCCCGGAGGCCGCCCATGCTTGATGCCGGTCTTGGGTCAGGTGCGCCGCGCAAGCTCGTCGAGGTGCGGAACCTCAAGAAGTACTTCCCCATCCACACCGGCCTGCTGCGCCGCCACACGGGCGACGTGAAGGCGGTGGATGACATCAGCTTTGACATCTACGAGGGCGAAACGCTGGGCCTGGTGGGCGAGTCCGGCTGCGGCAAGTCGACCGTCGGGCGCACCCTGCTGCGGCTGTACGAAGTGACGGCGGGCCAGGTCGTGATCAATGGCACCGATGTGGCGAGCCTGGCGCCGGAGGCTTTGCGCCAGGCACGTCCCATGATGCAGATGGTGTTTCAGGACCCGCAGGCGAGCCTCAACCCCCGCATGACGGTGGCCGAGATCATCGGCGAGCCGCTGCAGGAACACACGAACCTGACCAGCGACGAGCGGTTGGCGCGGGTGTTCGAGCTGATGGACCAGGTGGGGCTGAACCGGGCCTTTGCCAACCGCTTTCCCCATGCCTTTTCCGGCGGGCAGCGCCAGCGGATCGGCATTGCCCGCGCCCTGGCGCTGAACCCGCGCTTCATCGTCTGCGACGAGCCCATCGCGGCGCTGGATGTCTCGATCCAGGCGCAGGTGGTGAACCTGCTGGAAGACCTGCAGGACCGTCTGGGGCTGACCTATCTGTTCATCAGCCATGATCTGTCGATGGTGCGCCACATCGCCGACCGGGTCGCGGTGATGTATCTGGGGCGCATCGCCGAGCTGAGCCCGCGCGACGCGCTGTATGACGACCCGCTGCATCCATATGCCAAGGCGCTGCTGTCGGCCGTGCCCGAGCCCGACCCCGAGCGCGAGGCGACGCGGCAGCGCATCATCCTGAAGGGCGACGTCCCCTCGCCCGCCAATCCGCCGAAAGGCTGCAATTTCTGCACCCGCTGCCCGGAGGTCTTTGACCGCTGCCGCAGCGAGGAACCCCAGTTGACCGAGGTGCGCCCGGGCCGGTTCGTGGCCTGCCACCTTGTCCAGCCGCAAACCGCGACAGCCGGGCCAACCGGCGAGACCGAGGCACAAGAGCGCAACCAACAAGGAGAGACCCCATGAAACTCAGATCCGCCCTGCTGGGCGCCACCGCCCTGCTGGGCCTGGCCGGAACGGCCCAGGCCGAGCGTGGTGCCGATGGCAATGTGAACATCCTGTATTGGCAGGCTGTTTCGATCATGAACCCCTACCTGTCCTCGGGCACCAAGGACGTGGAAGCGGCCTCGCTGGTGATCGAGCCGCTGGCGGGCTTTGACGAAAAGGGTGTGGTCTTCCCGCGCCTTGCTGCCGAAATCCCCTCGCTGGAGAACGGTGGCATCTCAGCCGACCTGACCCAGATCACCTGGAAGCTGAAGCCGGGCCTCCTGTGGTCGGATGGCACGCCGGTGACCTCGGCCGATGTGGCCTTCACGCATGAATACTGCACCCATCCGGAAGGCGGCTGCGCCCAGGCCGCGCGGTATGAGGGCATCTCGAAGATCGAGACGCCGGACGACCAGACCATCGTCATCACCTTTGACGGGCCGAAGCCGAACCCCTTCCAGGCCTTCGTCGGCGGCACCTCGCCCGTCCTGCAGAAGGCGCAGTTCCAGAACTGCCTGGGCGCCGCGGCCTCGACCTGCAACGATCAGAACACCAAGCCGATCGGCACCGGACCCTTCGTTGTCACCGATTTCAAGGTGAACGACGTGGTGACACTGGCCGCCAACCCGAACTACCGCGACCCGGCGAAGCCCGCCTTCGCCACCGTCACGCTGAAAGGCGGCGGCGATGCGGCCGCGGCGGCCCGCGCCGTGATGGAGACCGGCGAGTTCGACTATGCCTGGAACACCCAGATCAACCCCGAGCTGCAGACCCAGATGAACGCGGGCGGCAAGGGCAAGTTCGTCAACGCCTTCGGCACCCTGGTCGAGCGGATCGAGATGAACATGACCGACCCGTCGCCGTCGCTGCCGGAGGGCGAGCGTTCGACCGTCAAGCATCCGCACCCGATCCTGTCTGACATCAAGGTGCGCGAGGCGCTGTCCAAGGCCATCGACCGCAGCCTGCTGGTGGAAGTGGGCTATGGCGAGGCCGGCCGCCCGACCTGCAACCTGGTGCCCGCGCCCGAGATGTTCGCCAGCGACAACACGGGCTGCATCGCGCAGGACATGGAAGGCGCCAAGGCCCTGCTGGAAGAGGCCGGCTGGACCGACACCGATGGTGACGGCATCCGCGACAAGGACGGCAAGAAGCTGAGCCTGGTCTACCAGACCTCGGTCAACCCGGTGCGCCAGGACTTCCAGGCGCTGATCAAGGGCTGGTGGAACGAGCTGGGCGCGGAAGTGGAACTGAAGCAGATCGATGCTTCGGTCTTCTTCGGTGGCGACCCCGGTTCGCCCGACACGTTCCAGAAGTTCTATGCGGACGTGGAAATGTACGCCAACAACTTCGACGGCACCGACCCCGAGCCCTATCTGGCGCAGTATCTGTGCGACAAGATCCCCGGCCCGGACAACCAGTGGCAGGGCGAGAACATCAACCGCTTCTGCGACCCGGCCTATGACGCGCTGGTGGCGGAACTGGCCGTGACCGCCGACATGGCCAAGCGCGCCGAGATCGCCAAGAAGCTGAACGACATGCTGACCAAGGACAGCTTCGTCGTGGTGCCGCTGGTGGACCGCGGCCGTCTGTCGGCGGCCTCGAACACCCTGGGCGGCGTGATCCTGAACACCTGGGACACCGAGCTGTGGAACGCGTCCGACTGGACCCGCGTGAAGTGATCTGACAACCGGGGCGGCGTGGGGTTTCCCGCGCCGCCCTGCCCTTTTTTCACACCCCAGGCTGACGAACCGAGGCGCCGCCCATGTTCACCTTCATCGTCCGGAGGCTGCTTCTGGCCATCCCGACGCTTCTGCTCATCAGTCTTGTCATCTTCCTGCTGGTCGATTTCGCGCCCGGCAGCCCGATGGCCGATATTCCGCTGACCGTCCCGCCCGAGGTGCGCCAGAAGATCATGGACAGCCTTGGCGCGAATGACCCTGTCTGGGTGCGTTACCTGCTGTGGTTGCGGCAGTTTTTCTGGGTCGAGCCGCTGAACGGGATCGACGCGATCTTCGGGACGAGCTTTGCCGAAGGACAACAGCGCATCATCAGCTGGCAGTCACGGGCGCCGGTGTTCACCGTGATCGGCGAGCGGCTGCCGCAGACGCTGACGGTCGTTGGCTCGGCCTATCTGGTGGCCATTCTGATCGCGCTGCCGATCGGGGTCTATTCCGCCTATCGGCAGTATTCCTGGTTCGACCAGGTGGGCACCTTTGTGGCGATGGTCGGTTATTCGGTGCCGACCTTCTTTACCGGGGTGCTGCTGATCGTGATCTTTGCGGTGAACCTGGGCTGGTTCCCGTCGATCTATGACACCACGCTCGAGGTCACGGACTGGGAGAGCTTTCTGAAGCAGGTGCGGCAGATGGCATTGCCGGTGGCGGTGCTGGCGCTGTTCAACGCGGCCGAAATCAGCCGCTACACGCGCTCTTCGATGCTGGAGAACCTGGGCCAGGACTATGTGCGCACGGCCCGGGCCAAGGGCCTGGGCGAGGGCACGGTGGTGCTGAAGCATGTGCTGCGCAACTCGCTCATCCCGGTGGTGACCGTGGTCGCGCTGGGGCTGCCGTCGATCTTTGGCGGGGCCATCGTGACCGAGCAGGTGTTCAAGGTGAACGGGATCGGCGCGGCGCTGATCGGGGCGATCCATGGCAATGACCTGCCGATGGTGCAGACGCTGACCTTCATCTTTGCTGTCCTGATCGTTCTTTTCAACCTGGTTGCCGATGTGCTCTACGGCATCCTCGACCCGCGGATCCGCTATGACTGACGCCCCTGTTCCGCCCCCCGCAACCACGACCGTAGCGCTGGCCAAGCCACGCAGCCAGTGGCGCGACATCTGGGCCCAGTTCCGCACCCACAAGGGGGCGATGGCGGGGCTGATCGTGCTGGGCCTGCTGGTGCTGTTTGTGCTGGTGGGGCCGTTCATCTGGCGGGTGGACCCGACCTTCATCGAGCCGAACGCGGCCACGATGATCAAGACCCGGAACAAGCCGCCAAGCCTGCAATATCCGCTGGGCACCGACCAGCTGGGCCGCGACATGCTGGCGCGCATGATGGCGGGGGGCAAGGTGTCGATGGCGGTCGGGCTGGTCGCCATGATGATCTCGGTGCTGCTGGGCACGACCATCGGGGTGCTGGCGGGCTATTTCCGGCGACTGGATGGCGTGCTGATGCGGTTGACGGACCTGTTCCTTGCGCTGCCGCTGTTGCCCCTGCTGCTGGTGATGATGATGCTGTTCCGCGACGCGTTGTCGGGCAGTTTCGGCCCCGAGATGGGCACCTTCCTGCTGATCGTCTTTGCGATCGGGCTGACAAGCTGGATGCATTCGGCGCGGATCGTGCGGGGCGAGGTGCTGGCGCTGAAGGAGCGGGAGTTTGTGCTGGCCGCGCGGTCGATCGGGACGCCGTCGCGCCGGATGATCCTGCGCCATATCCTGCCCAACGTGATCTCGCCCATCATGGTGGCGGCGACGCTGGGCATCGCCAGCGCGATCATCACCGAAAGTGTTCTGAGCTTTCTCGGCCTGGGCTTTCCGCCGGATTTCCCGACCTGGGGGCGACTTCTGTACGACGGGGTGGATTACCTGCAGCAGTATCCCGAACGGGTGATCTGGCCGGGGCTGGCGATCTCGCTCACCGTGCTGTCGGTGAACTACATCGGCGACGGGCTGCGCGACGCGCTGGACCCACGCATCCGGGGCCGTTGAGGGCCAGGGGAAGCCGGAGGGCCGGGCATGCCCCGGCGCCGGAATCTGCTAGTCGATGTGCTTGCGGATGCGCGAGATCGCGAACCAAACGATCAGGATGACCACCGGCGTCAGCAGGGCCATGGTCATCCCATGCGACAGGTGGAAGGGTTCGGTGAAGGGATAGGCGGCATAGGCGGCCAGATTGACCGCGTAATAGCTGATCGCCACCACCGACAGCCCTTCGACAGTGCGTTGCAGCCGCAGTTGCAGATCGGCGCGGCGATCCATGCTTTCCAGAAGCGCCTGGTTCTGCGCGCTGCGTTCGACATCGACCCGCGTGCGCAGAAGCTCGGCCGCGCGCTGCGAGCGTTCGGCCATGCTGCGCAGGCGGCTTTCGGCGGATTTCACCGTGCGCATCGCGGGATCGTAGCGGCGCATCATGAACTCGCCGAAGGTCTGGCGCCCCTCGACCCGCTGTTCGCGCAGAACCTCGATCCGCTGGTTCACGATGGCCTCATAGGCATCGGTCGCGCCGAAGCGGAACGAGGTTTGGACGGCCAGCGTCTCAAGCTCGGCCGAGATGGCGAGCAACTGGTGCAAGGTCGCCTCGGCGCTTTGGGCGGGGCTGTCGAGCCTGCTGACCAGGTCGGACAGCTGGGGATCGAGCGCATTGAGCCGGGCCGTCAGCCGCCGCGCCCGGATCAGACCCAGCATCGACATGGCGCGATAGGTCTCGATCTCGCACAGGCGCTGGACGATCCGGCCCACACGCCGCCCGCCGGTGCCGGGGCGCACGAAGACGGCAAAGCGCATGATCCCCGAGGGGTCGATGCGGAAATCACCCGCCACGACAGCGGCCCCATCGACCACGCGCGAGCAGGCCAGGCTTTCGGGCACGAACCAGGACTCGAGCTTGTCGAGCATCTGGCTTTCGTCCTCGGGCAGCGGTTCGATCCGCACGATCAGTGCAACCAGCCGCTTGCCCGGGGCGGCGGCAACCCAGTCTTCTGGGAAGATGCGCATATCCTCGGGGTCGAAGGGGCGCGCGCTTACCCCGGGGGCGAAGGCCGAATAGGTCACGAATTCGGTGTGGCTTTCCCACTTGAGCGCGTGACGGCCAATGGTCGCGGCGAAATGGGTCGCATCGGGCTGCGGATGGGCGGCGCCGTTGCGGTCCAACAGGTCGAGCAGATGCGCCCGGTCCTTGTCACGGTCGCGGTTCGCGGCGTCGAGCGGTTCCTTGAAGGCCAGGAACACCGCCGTGCCCGGGACGGGGATCGTCGGGAAGGGACGGGCGTGCAGCTCGTTCGTGAGGGCGTAGCGCAGCGGGTGGTCTTCGATCGGCGGCATGGAATGTCCCTGTTTCACCGCAGATTAGCGCCCGGACCGGTATCGGCAACGCCGCGTTGATGCGGGCCAATGCATACAGCCGGATCCCGACTTCGCGGCCACACCCCCCAAGATGGCGAACCGCCCCGGCCTGGGGTCAGGCCGGGGCGGTGCAAAGGGTCAGGTTCGGGGATAGCCCCTCACTCGATCATCGGCAGGAGCGCATCGAGGCTTTTCTTGGCATCGCCGTAGAACATCCGCGTGTTGTCCTTGTAGAACAGCGGGTTTTCGATGCCGGAATAGCCCGTGCCCTGCCCGCGCTTGGAGACGAAGACCTGCTTGGCCTTCCAGACCTCGAGCACCGGCATGCCGGCGATCGGGCTGTTGGGGTCTTCCTGCGCCGCCGGGTTCACGATGTCGTTCGAGCCGATGACGATGACCACATCCGTTTCGGGGAAGTCCTCGTTGATCTCGTCCATCTCCATCACGATGTCATAGGGCACCTTGGCCTCGGCCAGGAGCACGTTCATGTGCCCGGGCAGGCGGCCAGCAACCGGGTGGATGGCAAAACGCACCTCCTTGCCCTTGGCGCGCAGCTTGCGGGTCAGTTCGCTGACCGATTGCTGCGCCTGGGCCACCGCCATGCCATAGCCCGGCACGATGATGATGCTGTCGGCATCGTTCAGCGCGGCGGCCACGCCTTCGGCATCGATGGCGATCTGTTCGCCGGTGACTTCCATCGCCGGGCCGGTGGTATTGCCGAAGCCGCCGAGGATGACCGACACGAACGAGCGGTTCATCGCCTTGCACATGATGTAGGACAGGATGGCACCCGACGAGCCCACGAGCGCGCCGACCACGATCAGCAGGTCATTCGACAGCGAGAAGCCGATGGCCGCCGCCGCCCAGCCGGAATAGCTGTTCAGCATCGACACCACGACTGGCATGTCGGCGCCGCCGATGCCCATGATCAGGTGATAGCCGATGAAGAGCGCGGCCAGCGTCATCACCACCAGCGCCAGCGACGAGCCCGACTGGAGATAGACAACGAGCAGCGCGACCGAGACGATCGCCGCCGCCGCGTTCAGCAGATGGCCGCCCGGCAGTTTCTTGGCCTTGCCATCGACCTTGCCCGCGAGCTTGCCGAAGGCCACGACCGAGCCCGTGAAGGTGACCGCCCCGATGAAGATGCCCAGGAAGGTTTCCACCCGCAGGATCGCGATCTCGGCCCCGGTCTTGTGCGCGACGACGGCGGCAAAACCGGTCAGGGTCGCGCGCAGCTCTTCGGCCATGCCGGCCACGCGGAAAAGCTCGATATGCGTGTTGAAGCCGATGAAGACCGCTGCAAGGCCCACAAGCGAGTGCATCGCGGCGACAAGCTGGGGCATTTCGGTCATCTGGACGCGCTGTGCCACGATCCAGCCGGCAGCGCCGCCAGCCAGGATCAGCACGAGCGACAGGAGCCACAGGTTGACGCCCGGGCCGACCAGCGTCGCGGCCACCGCGAGCGCCATGCCGAAGATGCCGTACCAGACCGCGCGCTTGGCGCTTTCCTGGCCCGACAGACCGCCGAGCGACAGGATGAAGAGGATCGCTGCAACCACATAGGCCGCGATGGTGAATCCGTAATCCATCGTCAGGGCCCCCTTACGATTTCTGGAACATGGCGAGCATGCGCCGGGTGACAAGGAAGCCGCCGAAGATGTTGATCCCTGCCATCAGCACCGAGGCCGCGGCCAGCAGCACCACAAGCCAGCTGCCCGACCCGATCTGCATGAGCGCGCCCAGGATGATGATCGAGGAGATGGCGTTGGTGACGGCCATCAGCGGCGTGTGAAGCGAATGGCTGACGTTCCAGATCACCTGGAAGCCCACGAAGCAGGACAGCACGAAGACGATGAAATGCGACATGAAGCTCGCCGGCGCGAAATAGCCTGCAACGAGCATGAGCGCGCCACCGACGACGAGCAGGCCCACCTGGTTGATGGTCTGCTTGCGGAAGGCCGCCGTTTCCTGCGCGCGGCGTTCCTCGGGTGTCAGTTCCTTGGGCTTTTCCTTGGGCTTCTGGGCCGCGATGGCCGCGACCTTGGGCGGCGGCGGCGGATAGGTGATGGCGCCGTCGTAAGTGACGGTCGCGCCGCGGATCACGTCATCCTCCATGTTCTGGAAGATCTCGCCGTCCTTCTTGGGGGTGAGATCGGTCAGCATGTGGCGGATGTTGGTGGAGTAGAGTGTCGAGGCCTGCGAGGCCATGCGGCTGGGGAAATCGGTGTAGCCGACAATGGTCACGCCGTTGTCGGTGACGATCTTCTGGTCAGGCACGGTCAGGTCGCAGTTGCCGCCGCGTTCGGCCGCAAGGTCGACGATCACCGAGCCGGGCTTCATCATGCGCACCATGTCCTCGGTCCACAGCTTGGGCGCGGGGCGACCGGGGATGAGGGCGGTGGTGATGACGATGTCCATCTCGGGCGCCAGCTCGCGGAATTTCTTCAGCTGGGCCTCGCGGAATTCGGGCGAGGACGGCGCGGCATAACCGCCGGTTGCGGCGCCGTCGGTCTGCTGCTCGGCGAAGTCGAGATAGACGAATTCGGCGCCCATCGACTCGATCTGCTCGGCCACCTCGGGGCGCACGTCAAAGGCCAGCGTGATCGCGCCGAGGCTGGTGGAGGTGCCGATGGCGGCCAGGCCCGCGACGCCCGCGCCGACGATCAGCACCTTGGCGGGGGGCACCTTGCCGGCGGCGGTCACCTGGCCGGTGAAGAAGCGGCCGAAGTTGTTGCCGGCCTCGATCACAGCGCGGTAGCCCGCGATGTTCGCCATGGACGACAGGGCGTCCATCTTCTGCGCGCGGCTGATGCGGGGCACCATGTCCATCGCGATGACGGTGGCGCCCTTGTCCTTGCACAGTTCCAGCAGTTCGGCGTTCTGCGCCGGCCAGAAGAAGGAGATCAGCGTCTGGCCCTTGCGCAGCATCTCGGCCTCGGATTTCTCCGGGCCGCGCACCTTGACCACAACGTCGGCCAGCGTGAACACCGAGGCCGCATCCGGCACCACGGTCACCCCGGCGGCGGCATAGGCATCGTCTGAAAAGCCGGCCAGGGCGCCTGCCCCGGCCTCGATCAGGCAGCTATGGCCCAGCTTCTGCAACTGGATCGCACTGTCGGGCGTCATCGCCACGCGTGCCTCGCCCGCGAAAATCTCTCTCGGTGCCCCGATCTTCATGCGCCCTCCCCCGTGCAAGGTCTGAATCGCCATCCGCCCTGTGCGGGCCGGACACTCCTATGGTCGGGCGCAGGATTGCGCAACAATATTTCGCAGGCGAGTGCCGCCATGCGGCGAAACTGTCGCCGGGACGCATGACGTTGCGTCAGAGCCAGCGGCGCACCTGGGCGGCGTACCGTTCGAAATCCGCGCCGAAGGCGGTGCGCAGGCCCGCCTCTTCGCCCAGGATGAACCGGCGCTGGATGACGGCCATGAAGACCGGCACCAGCACCAGCGAGGCCGCGTCCCAGCGCAGGATTGCGCCCGTCAGGATCAGCGCATCGGCCAGATAGATCGGGTTGCGGGTGAGCCGGTATATGCCGCCGCGAATCATCGCCTGCGGCACCTCGCGCGGCAGCACGGTGGTGCGGTGGCGGCGAAACTGCGCGAGCGCCAGCGCAAAGATCACCAGCCCAACCAGGATGAGCGCCAACCCGAGGCCGCCCAGGGCCGCACCCGTGGGCAGCAGCGGCGCGAAGCGCGCCTGTGCCCAGGCCAGAAGCAGGAACAGCACCAGCCAGGTGGGCGGGCTTTCCCATTGCCGCAGCAATCGGCGTGGAAACGGCGCAGGATCCTGCATGGCCACTCGCTTCGTTCAGCCCGCAGAAGACCATGAGCAAAGGAGACCGGCAAGAGCAGGTTGCGAAAATCATTTCAAGCTTGAAATTTTGGCCGATCCGTGGCTTTCCATGGTCGGCGCCCGGCAGTATCGTGACCGGGCAGGAGGAGACGCATGACCGATTTCGCCGCAACCCGTGCCCGGTTCCAGCTGCCAGCCGGGGTGATCTACCTGGACGGCAACTCGCTGGGCCCGCTGCCAGTGGCCGCGGCGGCGCGGGTGGCGCGCACGGTCGAGGCGGAATGGGGCGAAATGCTGATCACCGGCTGGAACAAGGCCGGCTGGATGGAAATGCCCGCGCGCCTGGGCGACCGGATCGGGCGGTTGATCGGGGCCGAGCCGGGCACGGTGGTGCTGGGCGACACGCTGTCGATCAAGGTCTATCAGGCGCTGGCCTCGGCGCTGGAGATGAACCCGAGCCGCCGGGTGATCCTGTCGGACAGCGGCAACTTCCCGTCGGACCTCTACATGGCCGAGGGGCTGTGCCGCACGCTGGGCGACGGCTATCGGCTGAAGACCGTGGCGCCGGAAGAGGTCGAGGCCGCGATTGACGAGACGGTGGCGGTGACGATGATCACCGAGGTCGACTATCGCACGGGGCGCAAGCATGACATGGCGCGGCTGACCGCGCGGGCCCATGCGGCGGGGGCGCTGGCGGTCTGGGATCTGGCGCATTCGGCGGGGGCCATTCCGGTGGACCTGGCCGGAGCGGGGGCGGATTTCGCAGTGGGCTGCACCTACAAGTATCTCAATTCCGGCCCCGGCGGCCCGGCCTTCATCTATGTGGCGCCGCGCCATGCCGAGGCGGCGCGCCCGGCGCTCTCGGGCTGGCTGGGCCATGAGGCGCCCTTTGCCTTCGACCTGAACTATCGCCCCGGGCGCGGGATCGAGCGGATGCGCGTCGGCACGCCGCCCGTATTGCAGATGGCCGCGCTGGAGGCCGCGCTGGATGTCTGGGACATGGCGGCGATGGCCGATGTGCGGGCAAGGTCGATTGCCCTGACCGAGCGCTTCATCGCGGGGGTCGAGGCTGCCTGCCCTGCCCTGACGCTGGCAAGCCCCCGCAATCCGGCCGAGCGGGGCAGCCAGGTGAGTTTCCGTCACCCCGAGGGCTATGCGATCATGCAGGCGCTGATTGCCCGTGGAGTGATCGGCGATTTCCGTGCCCCCGACATCCTGCGGTTCGGCTTCACACCCCTCTATATCGGCGAGGCAGAGGTCGATGGCGCGGTGGCCGTGCTGGCCGAGGTGATGGATGGCGCGCTGTGGGACCGCCCCGAGTACAAGACGCGGGCGCGCGTGACATGACGCTGATCCGCCGCTTTCGCCTGGAAGATGCCGCCGCCACGCGCGAGGTCTTCGTTCAGGCGGTGCGGATCGGCGCGGCGGGGCGCTACAGCGAGGCCGAGCGGCTGGACTGGGTGCCCGACCCCGCCATGCCCGAGGACTGGGGCCCCTGGCTGGAGGGCCATGTGACGCTGGTCGCCGAAGAGGCCGGCCGGATTGCGGGCTTCTTCATGGTCGAGCGGGACGGATATCTCAACATGGCCTTCGTGCGCCCCGACCGGATGGGCCGGGGTCTGGCCGACCGCCTCTATTCTGCCCTGTTGGATGAGGTGCGCGCCCTGGGGATACCGCGCCTGCATGTGCTGGCCAGCCGCTATGCCCAGGGTTTTTTCCGCCGCCACGGTTGGCAGCCCGCACCCGAGTTTGCCGGGATGAACGGCTGCGACCCGCGGCAGGCACCGCAGGACAACCCGGTGAACCGCCCGATGAAGCTTGACCCGGTGCCGGCGGCATGAGCGGGCGCGGGCAAAGCACCAGCCTTCTGTCGGGCTGCGGCCGCTGGGCGGCGCTGTGGCGGCGGATGGCGCAACTGGCCTCGGTCGATGGCGGGGCGCGGGCGTGACCGCCCGCCCTGCCCCTGACATTGACCGGAGGACCCCATGACCGACCCCTATGATCCTGCCCGCGATGGCGCCCAGATGACCTTTGACGGGCGCATGTCCTATGGCGACTATCTGCAGATCGACCGCATCCTGACCGCGCAGCACCAGTTGACGGCGGCGCATGACGAGATGCTGTTCATCATCCAGCACCAGACGTCCGAGCTGTGGATGAAGCTGGCGCTGCATGAGATCGGCGCGGCGCGCGACGAAATCGCGGCCGACCGCCTGCGCCCGGCCTTCAAGCTGTTGTCGCGGGTGGCGCGCATCTTCGAGCAGCTGAACAGCGCCTGGGATGTCCTGCGCACCATGACACCCGCCGATTACACCCGGTTCCGCGATGGGCTGGGGCAATCCTCGGGCTTTCAGTCCTGGCAGTACCGGCTGATCGAATACGCGGTGGGCAACCGCAATCTGGCGATGCTGCGCCCCCATGCGCACCGGCCCGACCTTCTGGCGCGGCTCGAGGCGGAACTGGCCCGGCCGTCGCTGTACGACGAGGCGCTGCACTGTCTGGCGCGGCAGGGCCTGCCGGTGCCGCAGGCCGTGCTGAACCGCGACCTGCGCCAGGCCTGGCGTTTCGACGAGGGTGTGCAGGAGGTCTGGGCGCTGGTCTATCGCGCGCCCGAAACCCATTGGGAGGCCTATGAACTGGCCGAAAAGCTGGTGGATTTCGAGGATTACTTCCGCCGCTGGCGGTTCAACCATGTCACCACGGTGGAACGCGTGATCGGCCTGAAGCGCGGCACCGGCGGCACCGGCGGCGTCAGCTATCTGCGCCGGATGCTTGAGGTCGAGTTGTTCCCCGAGCTATGGCGGTTGCGCACATCTCTGTGATCAAGCGCCCCGGCAGGGCTTTGACGCTGTGCTGGCCCTGCTGTATCCTTAATGTTTTAACGGGAAGGTCGCAGAATCCTTCCGGCTGAACATTGGGACAGACTGCATGCGCTTTTTGACGACCCGGATTTTCGCGGCCCTGCTGGGGTCAAGCCTGCTTGGCGCCTGTGTGCCCGACCCCTCGTTGGTCGAAGCGGGGCTCGTCAAGCCGCCAGAGGCCAAGGTGGATGACACGGCCTATGTCGCGCGCCAGGACGGATCGTTCACGCTGCCGGCCATTCCGCTGGAAAAGCTGCCCACCGAATACCGCCGGCAGGACATCTACTATCCGACCGACGAGGCGCCGGGCACAATCATCATCAACCCCGCCGCGCGGCATCTCTATCTGGTGACGGGTGAAAACCGGGCGACACGCTATGGCATCTCGGTCGGGCGGGCGGGGTTCGAGTGGTCGGGCGAGGCGCTGATCACCAACCGCCGTGCCTGGCCCACCTGGACCCCGCCCCCCGAGATGATCGCGCGCGATCCCAAGCTAGCGAAATGGCAGGGCGGTCAACCCGGCGGCCCGACGAACCCCCTGGGGGCGCGGGCCCTTTACCTGACGACGAATGGCGTCGATTACGGCTACCGCATCCATGGCACGCCGGACTGGCAATCGATCGGGCGCAATGCCTCGTCCGGCTGCATCCGCATGATCAATCAGGATGTGGTCGACCTGTACAACCGGGTGCCGAACGGGGCGAAGGTGATCGTGCTGACCCGTGACGGGCAGATGCCCCGGGGCCTGAGCCTGCCGCCGCCGGCGCCGCGCGTGGCCAAGGCCGCCCCGGTGGCCGAGACGGCCCCGCCCGTGGCCCCGCGGGAGGATGCGGGGACGGCGGTCGAGGCGGTTACACCGGTTGCAGGCCCAGTCTGACCGCCTCGGCCTCACCCCGCGTCTGTGACAGGAACCGCAGGGTGAGCGCCAGACCCGCCAGAGCCGTGCCGAGCGCAAATCCCAGCCACACGCCGACCGCGCCAAGGCCCATGTGATGGGCGATGATCCAGCCGGCGGGCAGCGCGATGAGCCAATAGGCAACGACCGAGACATTGGCCGGCCAGGCCGTGTCGGACATGCCGCGCAGCGAGCCCAGCATGATCGACTGCACGCCGTCGAAGATCTGGGTCAGGGCGATCACCAGGAACATCTGCGCGGCCAGCGCCACCACGGCCTCGTCCGGGGTGATCGCACCGGCGATGGCACGCCCGCCGAAACCCATGATCACCGCCGCCAGGCCAAGCCAGACCAGCGCCAGCGCCTGGGCCGTCCAGGTGATGGGCCGAAGCGCGCCCATGTTGCCCGCGCCGTTTTCCTGCGCGACGCGGATCGCCACCGCCCCCGCGATCCCCAGAGGCACCATGTAGAGCACGCCCGCCACCGACCAGATGACCTGATTTGCCGCGAGCGCCACGGTGCCGAAGGTGCCGATCATCACGGTGGCCGCGGTCATGGCCATGGCCTCGACCGTGTAGAGCAGGCCCAGCGGCGCGCCCTCTCGCCCGGCCGAGGCGACCTCGCGCCAGTCAACCGGGCGGCGCAGGCGCAGGCGGCGCATCGAGGGGGCCTTGAGCCAATAGACCCAGGCGGCGCCCATCGCGATGATCTCGGCGACAAGGCTTGCCACGCCGGCCCCGGTCAGGCCCAGCGGCGGCACGCCCGCCCCGCCCCAGATCATCCAGTAGTTCAGCGGAATGTTGATCAGGACGGCCAGGAAGGCAAAGCCCGTGCCAAGCCAGGCGCGGTCCACCGCCTCGAAGGCGGATTTGAACACGGTCAGGATGGCATAGGGCAGCATAAAGAGCGCGATGAGCGTCCAATAGACCGGCATCGCCTCGATCACCTCGGCCGGCTGGCCGAGGAGCGGCAGCACGACCCAGATCGCGCCCATCGCCAACGAACCCGCAAGGCCCGCCATCGCGCCAAGGATCAGCCCGTTGCGCAGGATATGCGGAATCCGCCGCCCCTCGCCCGCGCCCCAGGCCGTGCCGATCCGAACGCCCAGCGCGGTCAAGAGGCCCCAGACCCCGGCAAAGACGATGTTCGACACCGCCCCGGTCAGCCCCACGGCTGCCAGCGGCACCGGCCCGAGCGGGGCCAGCATGATCGAATCCGTGATGCTGATGAGCATCGACGCGGCAAAGCCGATCACGATCGGCACCGCGAGCCCCGCCAGAGGACGGACTTCCTGTTGCATGGCAAACCCAAGGCCCCGCATAATGCGACTCCCTTCCTACTCACATACGAACGGTATGTGAGTGCACATAGTCACATACGGTGCGTATGTCAATAGAGCCAAGACGAAGCCGCGCCGACATGCGCGCCGATACCACTGCCCGCCTGCTGGCCGTCGCGCGGCGTGCCTTTGCCGAGCAGGGGTTCGCCAATACCTCGCTTGACGCGCTGGCCGCCGAGGCGGGACTGACCCGCGGGGCCGTGCATCACCATTTCGGCAACAAGACCGGGCTGTTCGAAGCCGTTCTTCGCATGCTGGATGCAGAGATCGACGCGATCCTCGAGGCCGAGTGGCGCCAAGAGCCCGACCACTGGAAAGCCTTCCGCCAGTATTACTCGCGCTATCTCGACGAGGCGATTCAGCCGTCGCGCCGGCGGATCATGTTCCAGGATGCCTACGCGGTGCTGGGGTCAAAGGCCTATGAGATCATGGTCGAGGAAGGGCTGGACATGCTGATTGCAGACCTGCGCGACCTGATGGCGGCGGGGCTGATCGTCCGGCTGGACCCCGAGGCGCTGGCGCAGATGCTCAACGGGGCGATCAGCAACCTGGCCTTCTGGGCGGCGGACGCCCCCGAGGGCGAAGACCGCCTGCCCCGCGCGCACCAGACGCTTGATGCGCTGCTGGACGGGTTGGCGCAGGGGTAGGCCGCAGGGGGTAACCGCATGCCAGGCGAGAGATATCCCACGATTGAGGCCTATCACGCCGCGCAGGCCCCTGCAGACCGGGCGATCTGCGATCGGCTGCGGCAGATCATCGAGCAGGGCCTGCCCGAGGCGGAGGCGAAGGTCTGGCATGCGCACCCGGTTTGGTTTCTGGAGGGGAACCCGATTGTCGGCTACAGCAAGCTGAAATCCTGCGTACGGCTCCTGTTCTGGAGCGGACAATCGTTTCCGACCCCGGGGCTTTTGCCGGAAGGCACGTTCAAGGCCGCCGAGCGGCGCTATGCCGACGCCGCCCAGATCGACGCCGACGCGCTGTCGGCATGGCTGACAGACGCGCGGCGCTTTCAGTGGGACTACAAGAACCTGATGCGAAAGCGCCGGCTCGACCCGCTGTTTGCACCGGACTGAACCGGCAGAGACCAGCCCCCGCTGCCCGCGGAACGGCCCTAGCGAAAGGTCAGGACAAATCTGAACCGCATGTCGCCCTCGACCCACATGGGGAAATTGGTGCCCCATTTGTTGTTGTAGAGATTGACCCGCATTCCTGACGTGAAATCCGGCGGCGCGGGTTGATAGGGCATGAAGGGCGAATGCAGCGGGCCGACCAGGGCCGCGTCCAGAAGGTCGATCTGCACGCGCAACGCGCCCGAGACAAAGCGCAGCGCCTCGGCCGCCTGAAGCTGGCCACCGCCACGCGGGACAATGCGCCCTGGGTCGAGCCAGAGCCCCATCTTCCTGAGCCTTGGTTCCGCCGTCTCGGAGCCCAGATGCAGAAAGCCCGCCTCGGGCATGCGGTTGGCCGGCTTGCCGGCGAGGCTCAGGCTTACCTCGACCCGGTCGCCATCCAACCCCCGCAGCGCAATGGCGCAGGAGGCAGGCGCCCCCAGCAGATCATGGGCCAGCGCAGGCAGGGTGCCGAGGGAAACATGCCCCCTGGCGATCCCGGCGCCGAGCGGCGCGAAATGGTGATGGCAGGCTGTGCTGGCCCCGGCCAGCCCGGGCTTGTCGTGGTCGAGCACAGCCCAGTCCAGCCGGTGTTGCAGATAGCTGTCGAGGTGGGCCTGCAGGGCGGCATGATCGTAGGATTCGTGGCGAAACCCCAGCAGGCTGCCCGTCGTCGCCGCCAGAACCCGGCCGTCCGGCGCGGAAAGGGACAGAAGATCACCCGTCGTCGGGTCGACCTCGGCCTGCCAGCCCGCGTCGGCCATCCGCGTTGCCGGCGCGGCAGCGGCGGGCCGAGTTGGGCCGGGCCTTTCTGCGGCCCAAACCTCGAGGGGCGTCTCCTGGGGAGGGAGATCCTCGGGGGGCAGATGCGCGAGAGCCCGATCCAGATAGGCGCGCTGTTCGGCCCAGGAGGCCTCGACAAAGGCAAAGCGCGGATCCCTGGCCCGGGCCACCTCGAACTCGGCCCGGTTCCAGGCCGTCTCATCGCGCAGATAGGTCTTGATATCGACGCCCCAGGTATGTTCGGCCACCATGCAGAGCGCACGGCCAAAGTCGCGCCGGGCCGGCGTGATGGTTTCGAAGGACTCATGATGGCGCTGGAGGGCCCGGAACCGGGCCAGTTTCTGCGGATCGCTGCCGACCCCGTGAATCCAGCTGTCGCCGATCTCGTCCGTTACCACCGGCAGGCTTTCGCGCCGGGCCCAGACCTCGCCTCCGAAGGCATCGAGCGTCGAGGCCACAAGCCGCGCGCCCGGATGCTGGTGGGACAGCGCGCGGCGGGCCTCGATCACCTGGGGCACGGTCTGGGGGCCGATATTGTCCTGCGTATGGGCGAACCCCAGGCCAATGCCGGGGCCGATCGGAAAGTCGGTCGAGCCATAGGAGGCCTGGTACATCACCACCACCTCGGAGCCGTCCGTGGCGCGCCAGCGAAAGAGCGGCGGCACGTCGGGCACCGGGCTTGCGGTATTGACGCCAAGGTGCAGGAACCGCACGCCCGCCTCGGCCAGAAGCGGCACGATGCCCAGCGTGTGGCCCGGCACATCGGTCATCTTGGCGGCCCGGGTCTGCCGCCCGAAACGGGCGTCAAGCTCGGCGGCATAGGAGAGGCCCGCGCGGAAAAGGTCGGCTGACATCACCTCGGAATGGGTGGTGAAGGGCAGCGCGTGCCAGGCGATCAGACCGCGCTCGATCGCCCGTTCCAGCCGGCGCGCCTTGGCGGCGGGCTGCGTGGCCAGATGGTCGTGGATCAGCCAGGCCCCGGTCGTCCAGACAAAGAGCGGCTCTTCGGGGTTCTCGGCATGGAAATGCTCGGCCGTGGTCAGGGCCTGGGGAATGAACTGGTCGTGATAGATCTGGCGCACCCGCGCCGCCTGATCGGTAAAGCCGATGTCCAGATGTGTCTTGAAGATCAGATGGATCAGGCTCATGCCGCGATCCTTGCACCGCGGGAATCGAAGCGGTGGACGTGACCTGGCAGCGCCGCCGCACGCAGCATCTGCCCCGGCTGGGGGCGGGACGCGCCGTCCAGACGGATGACCAGCGGATCACCCTGGGCGATGTCGAGATAGGCGAAGGTGTCTGCGCCAAGGCTTTCGACATGGATCACGCGTCCCGCCCAGGGGCCTGCATCGTCAAGCCGCAGATGCTCGGCCCGGATGCCAAGCGTCGCGCAGCGATAGTGTGCCGCATGGTCGCCGCCCAGCAGGTTCATCCGGGGCGAGCCGATGAAGCCCGCCACGAACAGGCTTTGCGGGGCCGCATAAAGCTCGAGCGGAGTACCGACCTGCTCGACACGACCGGCGTTCAGCACGCAGATGCGGCTGGCCAGCGTCATGGCCTCGACCTGGTCATGGGTCACATAGATCATCGTCGTACCGGCCATTCGGGCATGAAGGGCCGCGATCTCGATCCGCGTGGCCACGCGCAGGGCCGCGTCGAGGTTGGACAGCGGTTCGTCGAACAGGAACACCCGGGGATCACGGGTGATGGCCCGGCCGATGGCCACGCGCTGCCTCTGGCCACCCGACAGCTGCTTCGGCAAGCGGTCGAGATAGGGGCGCATCTGCAGCATGTCGGCCGCCGCCTCGACCTTGGCCGCGATCTGGGCCTTGGTCAGGCGTTTTTCCAGCGTCAGGCCGAAGGCCATGTTCTGTCGCACCGACATATGCGGATAAAGCGCGTAGGACTGGAACACCATCGCCACCCCTCGGGCCGAGGGTTCCAGCGCATTGACCTTCCGGCCATCGAACAGCAGGTCCCCCGAGGTGATGTCCTCCAGCCCCGCGATCATCCGCAGAAGCGTTGACTTGCCGCAGCCGGAGGGCCCGACAAACACCATGAACTCGCCGGGTTCGATGCGAAGGTCGATGCCGCCGATCACCTGTACCGCCCCATAGGCCTTGGAGACCTGCCTAAGGTCGATCGCGGTCATGCCTGCCCCCTGTCTAACCCAAGCCGGGCAAAGAGCTCGTCCGGCGCCCCCTGTGCGGCCAGAGTCCGGCCCATCAGCGCGCGCATCCGGTCAGCCTGGGCCGGCTCGCGCAGGACAAGGTTCTCGGTCTGGCCGGGATCGCTGGCGCGGTGAAAGAGCATCACTTCGGAATCCTGCGGACGGCGGTCGGTGGGCTTGTCGGCCGTCACCGGGATTTGCCATTGCGGGATCGCCACTTCGGGAATGTACAAGCCGTGGCCGATTGCCTTGTCGGTAATGGTCGTCGGGACCATCGTCGAATAGGCGTAGATCGGCCGCGTCCGGTCTGGAGGCTGGATCAGCGTCCATTCGCCATCGGTACAACACAGGCCCTGTTCGAAGATGCCGTAGATCACCGCATCGCGGCCCCCTGCCCCGCGCATCTGCGGCAGGACCGACCGCGACCGGGTGCCTGGCGGCTGCGGCGCACCCGCGCCATCAAGGATGGTGGCAAAGAGATCCATCGTGGTGGTCAATCCGGCCAGCCCGTTCCCGCTTCCGGCCAGATCGGGATGCCAGATCATCAGCGGGATATTGGCGTGGCTGTCGAAATGCGGGAACTGCTTGCCAAAGCCATGGCCCGGCCGGTCTGCCAGGTCATGCCCGTGATCGGTCGTCACGATGACCATGGTGTCGCGCCACAGGTCCTGGCGGTCGAGTTCATCAAGAAGCGTTCCGAACCAATGGTCCACCATCGTGACCTTGGCGCCGTATTGCGACCGGATGAAGGCCAGTTCCTCGGGCGAGCTCTGGGCCAGGAAATCGGCCTGGCGGGCCGCATCCTGATAGGGCGGCCAGAGCGTAAAGCGGTTGCGGTCCTCCGCCTTGCCATACATCGAGGCATAGGGTTCGGGGGCATCGAAGGGTTCGTGCACATCGAAGCTTTCGACCTGCAGAAAGAACGGCGCCTCCTGGCGGCGGGCCTTCAGCCAGTCACAGGCGGCGGTCATGACCTTGGCAGGAAAGAAGTCCTCTTCCCGGCGGAAGTCCGCAACATTCGAGAAGTAGCGCTGCCCGTAGCCCGGTCGCCACTTCTCGACCAGGGCCACCCACTCGGGCAACCCGCGGGCAGGCAGCAACGGCTTCCAGAAATCCAGTTCGTGCCCCCGGATGAACTCGGCGCTGTCAAAGGACTGGATGTAGCCGTTCGCCGATTCCTCCCAATAGTGGTAATGGTCGGTCACGATCCCCGTCTGGTAGCCTGCCCGTTCAAGCAACCGGGGCAGCCGGGCGTCGAAAGGCTCCAGCGGGCCCCAGGGGCGCCACTGGAAGCCCATGTTGCCCGAAAAGATCTCTCGCCTGGCAGGCATGCAGGGCAGGCTGCCGACAAAATGATTGTCGAACCGGAAGGCGCGGTCGGCGAACCGCTGCAAGTTCGGCGTCGCAAAGGGCGATGGTCCATAGGGCGAGATCGCGCGACGGTTCAGGCTGTCGATCAACACAAGCAGGATATTCATGGATCAGGTCCGGAGCAGGGTCATTCCTTGACCGCGCCGGCGGCGAGGTCGGAGACGAGTTTCTTTTGCAGGAAGAGGAACAGGATCAGCGTCGGCAGCGTGGAGACCACCGAAGCCGTCATCACGAGGTTCCACTGCGTGGTGTATTCGCCGAAGAACTCGGCCAGCCCCACGGGGACGGTCTTGTACTCGTTGGAACTCATCAAGGTCAGGGCAAACAGGAACTCGTCCCAGGCCGTGACAAAGGCATAGACCGCAACGGTCACCACCCCGGGCCAGGCCACCGGCAGGATGACCTTGAACAGGATCTGCAGGGTACTGGCACCGTCGATGCGGGCGGCTTCGTCCAGCTCGCGCGGGATCGTGTCGAGATAGCCCAGCAGCATGTAGATCGCGAAGGGCAGATTGATCGCCACATAGGAAATCAGCAGCGACAGCGGATTGTTGACCAGCCCCAGCCGGAAGAAGGTGTCATAGAGCGGGGTGATCAGGATCACGAAGGGAAAGAGCTGCGTCGTGATGACCAGCACGAGCAGCACCTGCCGGCCCGCAAAGCGCCGCCAGCGCGAAAAGCCATAGGCGGTGACAAGGGCGATGGTCACTGCCAGAACCGTGGCCAGCGTACAGATCACCAGCGAGTTGCGCAGGAACAACCCGAAGGGTGACGTCTGCCACAGCAGCCGGTAATTCTCGAGGGTTGGCGTGGTGAACAGCCGGAACTCGCGGGTGAAGATATCGGCCTCGGGGCGCAACGAGATGACGACGACCCAGAAGAACGGGAAGGCCAGCACGGCCAGGATCCCGATGCCAAGGGTGGCGGTCAGCAGATCGGCAACAAAGCGGCGGTTCATGGCCGCTTCTCGCGGAAGAGCAGCAGGAAGTAGCCAAGCGCAAAGGCGAACATGATGACGCTCATCAACACGCCGATGGCCGCTCCTTCACCCATGCGGTAGTCGATGAACGAAGTGGAATACATCTGCGTGGCCAGCACCTGCGTGTAGTCGCCCGGCCCGCCGCGTGTCGCAAGCCAGACATAGACGAAGTTGTTGAAGGTCCAGATGGTGGTCAGCAGCGCAACCACCGCCACCACCGGGCGCAGCAGCGGCAAGACGATCCGCGTCTGGTACTGCCAGGCCGTGGCGCCATCGATGCGGGCCGCATCGCGCAGGTCCGAGGGGACCGATTGCAGCGCCGCCAGAAAGGTGATGACGACAAAGGGCAATTCCCGCCAGATCAGCATGGTCTGGATTGCGGGCCAGACGGTCGATGTCTTCGCCAGAAAAGGAATGCCCTGGTCGATGGCCCCGATACCGACGAGGAACTGGTTCACCACGCCATAGCGGGCATCGAGCAGCCATTTCCACGCGGCAACCGCGACGACCGGCGGCGTCACCCAGGGCACCAGGATCAGCGAGCGGACGAGCCAGCCCAGCCGCCAGCGGCGAAAGACCTCGGCATTCAGAAGAAGGGCCAGCCCCAGCCCCAGCGCAAGCCGCAGCAGCACCGTCACAAGCGTCAGCGGGACGGCGGTGTTCCACAGCGCCGCCCATGTCGAGCCATCTGACAGAACCGTGCGGAAGTTTTCCAGCCCGACCCAGCGGCCAGGCTTTCCGATGTCAAACAGGCTCTGGTCCTGGAACGCGAGAGCGATGTTGTAAAGCGCGGGGCCGGCAAAGAAGAACCCCAGCACCAGCATGGCCGGCATGACCAATGCATAGGGTTGCGTCTTTGGTGAATTCCAGCCCCGCGCCATGGGTTACTTTCCCTCGGCCAGAAGCGTGTTCAGCTCTGACACGACCGCCGCCGCAGCCTCGTCCGGCGTGCGCTGGCCGGAATAGACCGCACCGAACTCCACGCTGATGAGCTTGGCCATCGATGCCACGGGAATGGGCGACGAGATGTAGCGCTCAAAGGTCTGGGCCTGGGGCAGCATGGCGACATAGCCGGCCTCTGCCTCGGGGAAGGTCAGCGCCCCGAGAGCCGCCTTCTGTGCGGGATACTGGTTGTAGGTCTTGAAGGTCTCCGGGCTGGTCAGATAGCGCAGAACGGCCCAGGCCTCTTGCGGGTGCTGGCTGGCAGGATTGAGGCCAAGCGCCCGCCCGCCCAGGTGCGAGATGCGCTTTTCGGGGCCTCGGGGGATCGGGCCGGTCATCAGGGGCATCTCGGACTGGCCCTGAGCAGCCCTGAAGGTCTGCGGCGGAAAGAAGGCCATGGCACAGTCGCCCCGCCCGAGACCCCCTACCAGTTCGGGGTCGCCCCAGGCATTCACCGTGATCAGGCTTTCGGGAGTGGAGCCGCTGGTGAAGAAGGCGTTGAAGTAGGACATGGCGGCGGCGATGTCGGCCTCGGTTGCCGTGACGGCCCAGGTGCCGGGCGCCGTTTCGTCGACGAGGGTCTTGCCATTGCTCCACAGGTAGTAGTTGGCAAGGATCCACATGCCGCTGTCGGGTGCCGATCCGGCCGGGAAGCACAAGCCATACTGGCCGTCGCCGCTCAGGGCCTTGGCAGCCGTGGCAAGGTCTTCCCATGTGTCGGGAAAGGCGACGCCCTTGGCCGCCAGAAGATCCGGCCGATAGGCCAGCGCGAAGGTGTCCGCCGTCCACGGCACGCCATAGACCTTGCCATCCAGCACGGCCAGTTCGGTTGCCAGGAAATCGTCATAGCCCGCGCCGGGCGGATTTGCGGCGATCAGCGGCGTCAGATCGGCCACCAGTCCGGCCCGGCCCAGATCGCGGCTCCAGACAAAGGCCATCTGCTGGATGTCGGGGCCGGCGCCTGCCGGCACCTCGCGCGCGAGCTGCGCCTGGGTATCGCCGGCGGGAAGGGTTTCCATCCGGACCTGGATGTTCGGATTGGCCGCATTCCAGGCGTCGATCGCCGCGACCAGCCCTGCAACCTCGGTCGGGGGATCGAACTGGCGGAACACCAGTTCAACCTTGTCCTGTGCCAGCGCCGGCGCGGACAGAAGCGCCAGAGCGGTTGTGCCAAGCGCCATGCGGCGCCAGAAAGTCGAAGTCATGTTTTCCTCCCTTTCGGCCCAGATCAACGCCCGTGGACCAGGCGACATATGCAGAAATTATCGTTTCTTGTTTGCCGCGCCTCACAATTTTGGAAAACCATTCCCCTGTAACCCATGGTTTTCCTTTGCTTAAGACCTAGGTGAAATCACTTGCTTCGGCTTCGGTCAAATGCAAAGAATCTATACATTATGCGTTTCATGCATGGGCTGGCACCGTGAAGGAAATGAAGCAGTTCGTGTCCGTCGCCCGGGCCCGGTCGATTTCGGCAGCCGCGAAAGAACTTCACATTTCGCAGCCCGCGCTCAGCCGGGCGATCCAGAAGCTGGAAGAGAGCTATGGCGCGCCGCTGTTCCTGCGCAATGGCGCCGGGGTGGAGTTGAGCCCATATGGCCAGGCGCTGTATTCGCGGGCGGTCCGCATCCTGCCCGCGCTGGAGGAAGCCCGGGAAGAGATCGAGCATCTTCAGGGCCTTACCAAAGCCACGATCCGGATCGCCACGGGCGACCTATGGGGTTTGGTGATCCTGCCCGCGGTGATCCGGCAGTTTTCCCTGACCCATGCGGATGTGGTCGTGCATGTCGAGATCGCCGATGAGGGGGCGCGGCTGCAGGGCCTGCGCAACGGCGTCTATGACATCGTGTTCGGCACCATGTCAGAGCGCTATGACCCTGTGGTCGAGGTTCAGTTCGAACCGATGATCCGCCAGACGACCTATGTCTATTGTGACCGCGACCACCCTCTGGCCGGGCAAAGGATTGACGATGCCGAAACGCTGCTTGGATTTCGCTGGGTCAACCCGGGCTATGACGACAATGCCGCGCCGGGGGGGCTGAGTCGCTTCACCCGGGATTTCGCCGCACGGGTCGACACGATCGTGAACGCCATTCTGATCCTGCGGGCCTCGCCGTTCCTGATGTCGGCCTCGAGCGGCTTCGTGAATTTGTTTGCAGAGTTTGGCCTGGGGCGGGTGATCCTGCCCGATGGCGGCCGCGGACAGGACTCGGGCGCGATTCACCCCCCCCATGCACGGGACCGTCCGGCGGTGCGGGATTTTCTGCGACTGGCCCGTGCCCATGCACAGACCGTGAGCCTTCCGATCGAATGACGCCCGGCCCGCGCGCTCAGGCGCGCTTTCGCTGGGGGGCGTCCTTGGCGACGGCCCAGGCGGCGGCGGCCTGTCCAAAGGCGGTGAAAAGCGGACGCGACACCGGATCGTCGCAGGCGTTCCATTCCGGATGCCACTGAACCGACAGGGTAAATCCCGCAGCACCCTCGACGTAAAGCGCCTCGGGCGTGCCATCTGGGGCGTGGCCGTCGATCACGATGCGGGGGCCGGGGCGGCAGATGCCCTGGCCATGCAGGGTGTTTGTCATCACCTCTTCCGCGCCCATAAGCCGGTGGAACACGCCGCCGCGCGTAAAGCGGACGGGGTGGCGCAGGGCGAATTTCTCTTCGATCGTGCCGTCGGGGGGCATGCGATGGTTCATGCGGCCCGGCAGATCGCGGATCTCGGGGTGGAGCGTGCCGCCGAGGGCCACGTTCACTTCCTGAAAGCCGCGGCAGATGCCCAGGAACGGTTGCCCGCGCTCGACGCAGGCGCGCACCAGCGGCAGGGTGATCGCATCCCGCGCGCGCTCGAAGGTGCCATGGGCGGGGGTTTCCTCCTCGCCATATTCCTCGGGGTGGACATTCGGGCGCCCGCCAGTCAGCAGGAATCCGTCGCACAGGTCCAGCAGCTCGGCCACCGACACGTAGCGCGGGTCGGTCGGGATGATCAGCGGCAGGCCGCCGGACACCTGGGCCACGGCCTCGGAATTCATCGTGCCGCCCGCATGAACCGGGTAACTTTCGTTCAGAAGGCTCATGTTGCCGATGATGCCGATGACGGGGCGCCGCATGACCAGGGTCCTTTCCTTGACCAAAGGATAGGCAGGAAATTCGGCCAAAAGAAGGGGAAAGCCGCGCACATCCGCCGTGCGAAACGGCAGATGTGCAGGAATGCGGCAGTCGGGGGCCTAGACCTGGGCCGAACGGGCAGCCGCCGAAGCCGCAAGCTCGGCCTTTCTGGCCCTGCGGTAGTGGTGCAACAGCGGCTCGGTATAGCCCGAGGGCTGGGTGCGCCCCTCAAAGATCAGGGCCGAGGCCGCCTTGAAGGCCAGCCCGTCGAAGCCTGGCCCCATCGGGGCATAGAAGGGGTCTGCGGCATTCTGGCGATCGACCACCAGCGCCATCTTGCGCAGCGCCGCCTCGACCTGATCCCGGCTGACGACGCCGTGATGCAGCCAGTTGGCCAGTGCCTGGGCCGAGATGCGGCAGGTCGCACGATCCTCCATCAGGCCCACATCATGGATGTCCGGCACCTTGGAACAGCCAACGCCCTGGTCGATCCAGCGCACGACATAGCCGAGGATCCCCTGGCAATTGTTCTCGACCTCATCCGCGATCTCGTCGGCAGACCAGTTCCGCCCCTCGGCCAGCGGCAGGGTCAAGAGGCCGTCAAGCGTGCCGCGCAGGCCACCGGCGGCGATTTCGGCCTGCCGGGCGGCGACGTCGACCTTGTGGTAATGCGTGGCATGCAGGGTGGCCGCGGTGGGCGACGGCACCCAGGCGGTGCTGGCGCCTGACCGGGGATGGGCGATCTTCTGGTCGAGCATGGCCGCCATCAGGTCGGGCATGGCCCACATGCCCTTGCCGATCTGCGCGCGGCCCTTCAGCCCGCAGGCCAGGCCGGTATCGACATTGCGATCCTCATAGGCGGAAATCCAGGCGGTAGATTTCATGTCGCCCTTGCGCCGCATCGGCCCGGCTTCCATCGCGGTATGGATCTCGTCGCCCGTGCGGTCGAGGAAACCGGTGTTGATGAAGGCGAGGCGATGCTTCGCGGCGCGGATGCATTCGCGCAGATTGGCCGAGGTGCGGCGCTCTTCGTCCATGATGCCCAGCTTGACCGTGTTCGCAGGCAGGCCCAGCGTCGCCTCGACCCGGTCGAAGATGGTGCAGGCGAAGGCCACTTCCTGCGGCCCGTGCATCTTGGGCTTCACGACATAGACCGACCCACGGGTCGAATTGCGCGGGCCTTCGGTTTTCCGCAGGTCATGCATCGCGCAAAGCGTGGTGACGAAGGCATCCATGATCCCCTCGGGCACTTCGCGCCCGTCGCGGTCGAGGATCGCCGGGTTCGTCATCAGGTGGCCGACATTGCGCACCAGCATCAGCGCGCGGCACTTAACCCACAGCGCCGCGCCATCGGGGGCGATGTATTCGGCATCGGGGTTCAGCCGGCGGGTGAAGGTCCTGCCACCCTTGGTGACCTCTTCACTCAAGTCGCCGCGCATCAGGCCAAGCCAATTGGCATAGGCCAACACCTTGTCCTCGGCATCCACCGCCGCGACGGAATCCTCGCAATCCATGATCGCCGACAGCGCGGCTTCCAGCCAGATGTCGGAAATGCCGGCCGCGTCCGAGGCCCCGATGGGGGTGGTGCGGTCTACCAGGATCTCGATCAGCAGGCCGTTGACGCGCAGGAGCACCTGAAGTTCGCATATCCCGCCCGTCTGCCAGCCGGCGAACTGGCGTGGGTCACGCAGAGAAGTTACCCCTGCCCCGCGCGCCACATTCAGCGCCCCCTCCGCCACGGACAGCCCCGTCACCTCGGCCCAGCTTCCCTCGGCCAGCGGTGCGACGGCATCAAGATGCGCCCGGCCCCAGGCGATGACCCGCGCGCCGCGCGCAGCATCGAAGCCACCTTTCGGCGGCAGGTCACCCAGTGCGTCGGTGCCATAGAGCGCATCGTAAAGCGAGCCGAAGCGGGCGTTCGCGGCGTTCAGCGCGTAGCGCGCATTCATCACCGGCACGACCAGTTGCGGCCCGGCCATCTGTGCGATCTCGGGGTCGACCCCCTGCGTCTCGATGGTGAAATCGGGGCCTTCGGGCACCAGATAACCGATCTCCTGCAGGAAGGCGCGATAGGCCACAGGGTCGATCGCCAGGCAGCGCCGCTCGCTGTGCCAGGTGTCGATCTGGGCCTGCAGCGCGTCTCGCTGGTCCAGAAGCGCGCGGTTCTGCGGGCCAAGAAGCTCGACGGCTTCCGAAAGACCGCGCCAGAAGGCCTCCGGTGCCACGCCGGTACCGGGCAGCGCCTGCCCTTCGACAAACTCGGCCAGACGGGCATCCACCTCGAGCCCCGATCGATCAACGCGCTTGGTCATGCCTGGCCACCCATTTGTATACCGGCGCACACAATACCGGATTCCACCCAAGGGGCGCAACCAACCCTGCCGGATTCATTGACCGCAGCAGCCAAAATCACCTTTCGGGAAATCGACCGAATAAATAATAAGCGTCTATGCTAAGTTTTCACTTGCAGCCACGCGCAGAATCTGGATGGTTAGCCACATGGCTCAGCATGATCCCAACCTGTCCCGTATCTTTCAGGCCCTGTCAGATCCCACGCGGCGCGCGATGCTGTCGCGCCTGATGGAGGGGCCGGCGCCGGTGACCGAGCTTGCCCGGCCCACAGGGATGGCCCTGCCCACGGTGATGCGCCACCTCTCCGTACTGGAAGAGGCCGCGCTGATCCTGACCGAGAAGACCGGTCGCACACGACTTTGCCGGGCCCGCCCCGCCACGCTCGAGGCGGCCGAACACTGGCTTCAGGCCCAGAAACGTCTGTGGGAGGCACGGACGGACCGGCTGGAGGCCTTTCTTGCCACAATGGAGGACGAAGACGATGCTACCGGCATTCAACCCCGCGCTTGATCTGGAACTGAACCGCCTGCTCAAGGCGCCCGTCGCAAAGGTCTGGCGCTGCTGGACGGAACCGGCGCTGATCGAGCAATGGTTCGCCCCGAAACCCGTGGTGACGAAGGATGTGGTGATCGACCTTCGCCCCGGCGGGCGCTTCTTCACCCGCATGGTCATGCCCGATGGGGCCGAACACCCGGGCGACGGCTGCATCCTTGCCGTGGACCCGCAACGCCTGCTCGTCTTCACCGACATGCTGGAAGAGGGTTATCGCCCGGCGCAGGCCGGCAGCTTTGGCTTTACCGCCTGGCTCAGCTTCGCACCCGAAGGCGATCACACCCGCTACATCGCCCGCGCCCTGCACGGAAAGGGTGAGACGCGCAAGCAACACGAAGAGATGGGCTTTCAGGATGGCTGGGGCACGGCGGCAACCCAGCTCGAGGAGCTTGCCAGGACCCTGTGATGACCACCGACCGCACGCTGACCATCGATCGGCTCATCCGCGCGACACCCGCGCGGGTCTGGGCCGCCTGGACCGACCCCGAACAGTTGCCACGCTGGTTCGGGCCTGAGGGTCACACCTGCCACACCAGGGAGATCGACCTGCGAGAAGGTGGCCTCTGGCGGTTCGACATGTTCGGGCCCGGGGGCCAGATCTGGGCCAACCGCCACCGCTTCACCCGCTACGAGCCCGAGCGGCGGATCGAATTCATCCTGGACAGCGACGATGACGCCAGCCCGCAGATGACGGTCGTCGTCACCCTGACGCCGGAGGCTGGCGGAACGCGGCTGGTGCAGACCGTGACCTTCCCCGATGCGGCGATGCGCGCCGCGGCCGAAGGCTATGGCGCGGTGCGGCTGGGGCAGACCACGCTGGCCAAGCTGGCCGCGCTGGTCGAGGCCGGCTGAGCCCGGCCCATTGGCCAGCGCCCGTGCCGGCGCGAGAAGGCACGGCACGGGACATCTGGTCTTTCCGCGCGGAAAGGATTAATCCCCGGATCATCATTTCCTGAAGGATTCTCATCATGTCCGAAAGCCTGGTGCGCCCCGCACTGGTGCTGGGCCTTCTGTCCTGCGTTGGGCCCTTTGCCATTGACATGTATCTGCCCGCCATGCCGGCGATCGCCGCCGATCTGGGCGCGAGCGTCCAGGCCATGCAGGGCACGATCACAACCTATTTCATCGCCTTCGGCCTGGCCCAGCTTGTCTATGGCCCCTGGGCCGACCAGGCAGGGCGCAAGTTGCCGCTTTATGTGGGCGGCGTCATCTTCCTGATCGGCTCGCTCATCTGCACGCTTGCGGGGTCGGTCGAGGCGCTGATGGCGGGGCGGTTCATCCAGGGTCTCGGCGGGGCGGCTGTCATGGTCATTCCGCGCGCGATCATCCGCGACATGTACACCGGCCATACGGCCACCCGGCTGATGGCGGCGATCATGCTGGTGATCTCGGTCTCGCCGATGCTTGCACCACTGGCAGGGTCGGGGCTGATCGCGGTGGCCGACTGGCGCGCGATCTTTGGCGTGCTGGCAGCGGCGGCGGCGCTGAGCCTGCTGATGACACGCTTTGCCCTGACCGAGACGCTGCCGCGCGAATTGCGGGTGCCTGTCTCGGGCCGGGCACTGCTGGCCGGGGCGAAACTGCTGTTCCGTGACCCGATCTTTCTGGGCCTGACCTTTGTCGGCGGCTTCGGCATGGCCAGCTTCTTCGTCTTCATCGCCCAGGCGCCCTTTGCCTATGCCACGGCCTTTGGACTGTCGCCCACCGGCTTTTCGCTGGCCTTCGCAGTGAATGCGATCGGCTTCTTCGCCTCCAGCCAGATGGCGGCAGGTCTCGGTCAGCGCCATGGCGCGCGGCGGGTGGTCAGCGTCGCGACCGCGGGCTTTGCGGCCTGCACGGTGGCGCTGTTCCTGATCGGGCTGGCGGGGATGGCCACGCTCTGGGTCACCATTGCGGGGCTGTTCCTGGCCAATGCCTGCCTCGGCCTTGTCATTCCCACGACCATGGTCATGGCTCTGGACGAACATGGCGAGAATGCGGGCCTCGCCTCATCGCTGGGGGGCACGTTGCAGATGCTGGCGGGCGGGTTGATGATCGCGCTGACCGGTCCCTTCTTCGACGGCACGGTCACGCCGATGCTCGCCGCAATCGCGATTTGCGGGCTGGTCGCCTTTGCGCTGTCGCGCCTGGTACTGGGGCGTCAGGCGGTCGCCGCCTGAGCCGACACCTCGGCCAGCGCCGCATCGACAAGGGCCAGCCCCGCTCCGGGGCGGCTCGCGCCTTCCGAAAGCACGCGCCGCCAGCCCCGCGCGCCGGGGCGGCCATGGAACAGGCCCAGCATGTGCCGCGTGATCTGATGAAGCCGCCCCCCGCCTGCCAGATGCCGGTCGATATAGGGCTTCATCGCCTGAACCACGGCAAAGGCATCGCGCCCGGGCGCGTCGCCCCACAGCGCATCCGCCCCGATCAGCGTGGCACCAGGGTCGTGATAAGCCGCGCGGCCCAGCATGACACCATCCAGCCCCTGATCCAGAAAGCCGCGCGCCTGGTCGAGCGTGGTGATGCCGCCGTTGATCGCGATGGTCAGTTGCGGAAAGGCACGCTTCATCCGCAGCACCAGCGGATAGTCGAGCGGCGGGATCTCGCGGTTCTCCTTGGGGCTGAGACCCTGGAGCCAGGCCTTGCGTGCATGGATGATGACATGGGTCACGCCGGCACGGCTGATTGTGTCCAGAAAGGCAGGAAGCACCGTCTCCGGGTCCTGGTCGTCAACACCGATGCGGCACTTGACCGTCACCGGCACCGGGCTTTCCGCGATCATCGCCGCCACGCAATCGGCCACCAGCGCCGGGCGCTCCATCAGGACTGCCCCGAAACAGCCCGATTGCACCCGGTCCGAGGGACAGCCCACATTCAGGTTGATCTCATCATAGCCCCAGTCACGGGCGATCCGCACCGCCTGTGCCAGCTCGCGCGGGTCAGACCCGCCCAGTTGCAGCGCCACCGGATGCTCCTCGGCGCTGTAGTCCAGAAGCCTGTCCTTTGGTCCGTGGATCACCGCGGGGGCGGTCACCATCTCGGTGTAGAGCATGGACCGCCGCGTCATCAGCCGGTGAAAGTAGCGGCAGTGCCGATCCGTCCAATCCATCATCGGCGCCACGGACAGGCGTCCGGCGTCGCGGACGCGGGCCAGTGCGGCGTCGATAGGCAGCAAGGGGTCTGTCGAAAGAAGCTCTGTCATCTCTACGAGCCTTTTAGCAAGTGTCGCGGCGGGACGCCATGCAGGCGACCCGCCTAGCCGGCCAGGCCCAGCCCCGCCCCGCCCGATGCGGCCAGCAGGACCACGACCCAGGGCGGCAGCTTCCAGGCGACGAGGGCCACGAAACAGGCCAAGGCGAGCGCGAATTCCGGCATGCCCCCGATCGCGCTGGTGAAGACCGGCGCGTAAAGCGCTGCGCCCAGAATGCCCACGACCGCCGCATTGGCCCCCTGCAGCATCGACTGCGCCCAGGCCCGCGCCCGAAGCCCTTGCCAGAAGGGCAGCACGCCGACCAGCACCAGAAATCCCGGCAGGAACACCGCCGCCAGCGCCAGGGTCGCGCCGGCCAGTCCATGCGGCGTGGGCCCCAGCACGGCGCCCAGATAGGCCGCAAAGGTGAAAAGCGGCCCCGGCATCGCCTGCGCCGCGCCGTAGCCGGCCAGAAACGCGTCTCCGCTGACCCAGCCCGGGGCCACGACCTGGGCCTGCAACAGCGGCAGCACCACATGCCCGCCGCCAAAAACCAGCGCCCCGGCCCGATAGCAGGCATCCGCCACCGCCAGCGCCTGGGCCTGCCCCGCGACCAGTGGCAACAGCAGCAGAAGGCCCGCAAACAGCGCCAGTGAGCCAAGGGCAACCGCCCGGGAGACAGGCAGTGACAGCGACAGTCGCCCGGCAGGGGCCACTCCCCTTCCCAGCACCAGACCCGCCACCGCCCCGGCCAGAATCGCGCCGACCATGCCCAGCGCCCCGGGCAGGACCGCCAGCAAAACCACGGCACCGACGGCGATCGCCGCCCGCTCGCGATCCGGGCACAAGCTGCGCGCCATGCCCAGCACCGCCTGCGCCACGATAGCCACGGCGACGATCTTCAGCCCATGCAGCGCCCCCAGCGCCAGGGGCCCCGACAGGCTGGTCGCTGTCAGGGCGAAGGCCACCATCAGCAGCGCCGAGGGCAGCGTGAAGCCTGCAAAGGCCGCCAGCGCCCCCCACCAGCCCGCCCGCATCATGCCCAGCGCAAAGCCCACCTGGCTCGAGGCAGGGCCGGGCAGGAACTGGCACAGCGCCACCAGATCGGCATAGGCGTCATCGTCCAGCCAGCGCCGTCGGGTCACGATCTCGTCGCGGAAATAGCCCAGATGCGCGATGGGGCCGCCGAAACTGGTCAGCCCCAGCTTGAGGAACACCGCAAAGACCTCTCCCGCCCCGCCCATGCCTGCCACCGCCTTCGTCACGAGCCATGCGCCGCCCCGAAGCGCATCCCGCATCTGCATCCAGGCCAGTCCTGTCCGGAACATGGTGCCCCCAGACGGACTTGAACCGCCGACCCTCTGATTACAAATCAGATGCTCTACCAGCTGAGCTATAGGGGCACACCGCCCGCGTGGATAGCGCCGCGCGGGCAGCCTTGCAAGGGTTCAGCGATTGGCCCGCGCCATCAGCGCCACCGCGGCAAGCCCGACCAGCGTGACCAGCAGCGCCGCCGGTGCCGCATCGCCCAGATTCTCGAGGCTGGCCTTTTCCATCACCCGGGTCGCCAGCGTGTCATAGTTGAAGGGGCGCAGCAGCAGCGTCGCCGGCAATTCCTTCACGCAATCGACGAACACGACCAGCAGCGCTGTCGCGACCGACCGCTGCATCAGCGGCAGATAGACCGCCCGCAGCGCCCCGCCCGCACTGCGCCCCAGCGACCGCGCCGCCATGGGCAGGCTGGGCGAGATGCGGCCGAAGGCGCTGTCCACCGCGCCCTGCGCGATGCCGAAGAATCGCACCGTATAGGCCAGGACCAGCGCGGCCGGCGTGCCGGTCAGGATCAGCCCCGGGTCCCAGCCCGTCAGCCCCTCGACCAGATCCGCCACCCGGTTGTCCAGCGCGGCGAGCGGGATCAAGAGCCCCACCGCCAGCACCGCCCCCGGCGCGGCATAGCCCAGCATCGTCACCGGCAAGAGCCAGCGCGGCATGCCCCGCCCCGCCAGCCGCATGCCATAAACCAGAAACAGCGCCGCCCCGACCGTCAGCGCCGCCGCGCTGCCCCCCGTTACCAGCGTATTGGCCAGCGCGCGCAGCAGCCCGGGCGAGACCCACGCCTGCGGGTTTTCCAGCGCATGCAGCGACAGAACCCCCACCGGCAGCAGGAACCCCACCGCCAGCGGTACCAGGCACAGCCCCGTCGCCACCCAGGCCCGACCACCCGTCAGCGTGGCGGGGGCAATCGGCCGGGCCGCGCGCGACAGGCGATGAAACCGCAGATTGCGCCGCCCCATCCGCTCGATCCCCACCAGTGCCAGCACCAGGGCCAGAATCACCAGCGCCAGTTGTGCCGCGCCCCCCGCGTTGCCGCCTGAAAGCCAGGTGGTGAAGATGCCCGTCGTCAGCGTCTGCACGCCAAAGAAGGTGACCGTGCCATAGTCGTTCACCGTCTCCATCGCCGCCAGGGCGACGCCCGCCGCGATCGCGGGCCGTGCCAGCGGCAGGCCCACGCGCCAGAACAGCCCCCAGGGCCCGGCCCCCAGCGCGCGTGCCACCTCATAGGCACAGCCTGACTGCTCACGAAAGGCCGCCCGCGCCAGCAGATAGACATAGGGGTAAAGTGCTGCCGACAGCACGACCACCGCTGCCCCGCGCGACCGGATCTGCGGGAACCAGTAGTCGCGCATGCTCTGCCAGCCCATCAGGTCGCGCAGGGCCGTCTGGACCGGGCCAGCATATTCCAGGAAATCGACCAGCGCAAAGGCACCGACATAGGCCGGCACCGCCAGCGGCAGAAGCAGGGCATAATCCAGCACCCGCGCCCCCGGAAAACGGTACATCGCCAGAAGCCAGGCCGCCCCGGTGCCCACCGCCGCCGTCAGCCCCCCCACACCCAGCATCAGCACGACCGTGTTGCCCAGATAGCGCGGCAGCACGGTCGCGATCAGATGCGGCCAGATGTTTTCGACCGGGGTCGCCGCGATCCACAGGACCGAAACGATGGGCAGCAGAACAACCACCGCGATCAGCCCCGCCGCAAGCGTCCAGCCGTCCGGCCTGCGCCAGCCCCCTCGCCACCCCGGCGAACGGGCGGGGATGAGGCCCCGGGGAACTTGACTGTTTTGCTCGGTCATCGCCCGGGCGCTCTACAGGAAAGCGGTTCCCCTGTCCAGAAAAGCCCGTATAAACGGGCAGGAAGGCCCCTCCTGCGGGCCAGGAAGGCACGAAGGCCGCATGCGCATCGTCTATCACCTCGGCGCCCATTGCACCGATGAGGAACAGCTTCTGCGCTGCCTGCTGCGCAACCGGGGCGTGCTGGCCGAGGAGGGCATCGTGGTGCCCGGCCCGGCCCGCTACCGCACGCTGCTGCGCGACACGCTCTCCACCCTCAAGGGCGAGGCCGCGACCGAGGAAACCCAGGCCATGGTCCTTGACCAGATCATGGACGAGGCCGAGGCCAGCCGCCTGGTTCTGTCCTGGGACAATTTCCTCGGCTATCCCGCCTGGGCGCTGCGCGGCTCGCTCTACCCCAATGCGGCCGAAAGGCTGCGGGCCTTGACGCGCATCTTTCCCGACATCCCGGCCGAGTTCCACCTGGCCATCCGCAATCCCGCCAGCTTCATCGCGGCCCTGGTCGAGCGTCAAAAGGACCGCAGCTATGCCGATGTGATCGAAGGGACCGATCCGCTGCTTCTGCGCTGGTCCGACATGATCACGCGCATCCGGCATCTCAACCCGGAGGTGCCCCTGACCGTCTGGTGCGACGAGGATCGCCCGCTTCTGTGGCCGCAGATCATCGATGTGGTCTCCGGGCGCAGGGGCAGCGCCCCGCTTGCAGGGGTGGAAGACAGCCTCGCCCCCCTGCTGTCGGCGGCCGCCTTTGCCCGGCTCAAGGGCCATCTGGCCGAGCGTCCGGGCCTGGGCACCGAAAGTCGCATGCGGGTGGTGCAGGCCTATCTGACCCGCTTCGCCCTGCCCGAGCGCCTGGAAGAGGAACTCGACCTGCCGGGCTGGACGGCCGACTATGCCGATGCGATCAGCCGCGCCTATGAGGCCGACCTGGCGCGCATCGGCCAGATCCCCGGCGTGCGCTTCCTGTCGCCCTGAAAGGGCGCCCGACGTCCGGGAACTGAGCCCATTCTCGGGCCTTCGTCCCGGGCCGGTTTTCGGGGCGCGTGCGCCCGCTCAGTTCATGCCAAGCGCGGCCTTGTACATCTCCAGCACGGCCTCTTCCTCGGCGATCTCGTCGGGCTTGCGCTTGCGCAGCGCGATGACCTTGCGCATCACCTTGGTGTCATAGCCGCGGCCCTTCGCCTCGGCGAACAGTTCCTTTTCCTGTTCGGCGATGTCCTTCTTCTCGGCGGCAAGCTGTTCGGCGCGTTCAATGAACTGGCGCAGCTCGTCGGCGGTGACATTGTAGCTGTCGGTGACGTCGCTCATGGGGGCCTCGTGAATGTGCAGGAAGGGCGTCTGGCTCAGGCGCCTTCCCTACCCCGCCGCCCCGCCGGGGTTCAAGGGTGCATGCGCAGGCCCGCCCCGTCCCGGGCGGCGACTTGCCAGCGCGGCGCCGGGCGGCTAAGGCTCGCGCCACGTCGTGGCCCCTGGGCCCGGGCAGGCAGGAAGGGGCCGCGGATGGATTGGCTGATCTCAATCGGAACGCTCTTCACCCTCGCGGGGGTGGCCGCGCTCATCTGGTGCGTGATCGATGCGATGCGCGCCCGCCGCGCCGGGCTCGGTGATGACCAACTGCGCGCCCGGCTGCAAAGGGTCGTGACGGTGAACATCGCGGCCCTTGGCGCCTCGGCGCTGGGGCTGGCGATGGTGGTGGCGGGCATCGTGCTGGGCTGACGCCCGCCGGCCCCGGTCACGCCCCCAGGTCGCGCAGGGTCCGGCCCTGCCGGATCAGATCGTCGATCAGGGGCGCCACCGCCCAGAAGGCGGGCGCCTGGTCGGCGTGGCGGCGCAGCTCGGCGCGCAGAACCAGCAGCCCCTTGCGGTCGGCCCAGAACATCGGCCCGCCTTCCCAGCGCGGAAAACCATAGCCCGCCAGCATCACCGCATCGATGTCGCCCGCCCGCGGCACCAGCCCCTCGCCCAGGATGCGAGCGCCCTCGTTGGCCAGCGCACCCAGGCAACGCGCCACGATCTCGGCGCTGCCCACCGGGCGTGGCACAATGCCCTTGGCTGCCCTCAGCTCGGCCAGAAGCGCCAGCACCTCGCCATCCTCGCGCCCCGCCCGGCCCTCGTCGTACAGGTAATAGCCGCGCCTCGTCTCCTGCCCCAGCCGCCCGCTTTCCACCAGCAGGTCGGCCAGTTCGCAATAGCGCTCGGACGGATCGCGGGCCGGGGCCAGGCGCTGGCGATGCGCCCAGGCCTTCTCCAGCCCCGCCAGATCCGCCGCCTGATAGGGCCCCATCGCGAACCCCCAGGCCCGCAATGCGACATCCACCTGTTGCGGTGTCGCCCCATCCTCCAGCAAGAAATCGGCCGCCGTCCGCAGCGCCGCGATCATGCGGTGCCCGACCAGCCCCGGCGCCGCAGCCTCGCGCACCACCATGCGCCCCAGCCGACGCAGCAAAGCGGCCGCCGTCGCCACCGCCTCTGGCGCGGTCGCAGGCCCCACGGCCAGCTCGGCCAGCGCCATCCGCCCCACCGGCACACCCAGCCGCAGCCCCACCACATCGGCGGCCCGCCCGCTGAGGCTTGCCAGCGCCGCCATGTCCGTCCAGGCACCGGTCGTCGCGATCACCGCCCCGGGCCGGGCCACGGCGGCGATGTCGCGCAGCACCGCCGTCTTGGCGGCAGGGTCCTCTGGCACCGCCTCGATCACCAGATCGACCGAGCCCAGCGCCGAAAGCGCCAGCGTCGGCACCAGCCGGTCCCAGTCGGCATCCCGCGCGGCAGCGCTCAGCCGCCCGGCGGCCACGTCCCGCTCCTGCAGGTCGGCGATCCGCTCCAGCCCGGCGACCAGTGCGTCGGCATCCTTCTCGGCCACCGTCACCGGCACGCCCGCACCGATCATGAGATGCGCGATCGCCGCCCCCGTGCGGCCAAGGCCCACAACCCCCACGCTCGCCACCGCCCGCGCCGTCGTCTTGGCTTCGGGGTAGTCGCGCAGCCGTCGCTCCACCTGAAAGGCATGACGCAGGCCGGCGGATTCGGGGCTGGCCCGCAAATCCTCGAAGGCAGCGCGCTCGAAGGCCAACCCCTGCTCGAAGGGCAAGAGTTGCGCGGCCTCGACCGCGGCAATGATCCGCCCCGGTGCGGGCAAGCGGTCCGCCGCATGGGCCGCCCGCGCGGCGGCGACGGCGGCCAGATAGGCGGCACCGTCCCGCATCCCCTCGCGCCGGTCCGCGCTGCGCCGCGGGGCCGCGCCCTCGGCGGCCAGCTCTGCTGCCAGGGCCACGGCGGCCCCCCGCAGATCCTCGGCGACCACCGCATCGACCAGGCCTGCCGCCTGCGCCTCGGCCGCACCGATCGCCCGGCCCGTCAGCATCAGGCGCAGGGCCACCTCTGCGCCCGCGATCCTTGGCAGGCGCTGCGTGCCCCCCGCTCCGGGACAAAGGCCCAGCGTCACCTCCGGCAGACCCAGGCGGACGGCGGGCGCCGCCAGCCGCACATGCGCGGCCAGCGCCAACTCCATTCCGCCACCCAGCGCGTCGCCCTGAAGGGCGGCGACGACGGGCTTGGCCGAGGCCTCGATCCGGTTGCAAAGCTCAGGCAGCAGCGGCACGTCGGGCGCGGAAGGCTGGCCAAACTCGCGGATATCAGCACCCGCCGAAAAGATCCGCCCCGCCGCCGCGATCACCACCGCCCTGACTCCGGGGTCCGCCAGCGCGGCCGCCAGCCCCTCGGCCAGCCCCCGGCGCACGTCCTGGCCCAGCGCGTTCACCGGCGGTGCGTCCACCACCAGGATCGCCACCGCCCCGTCCCGCTCTTGCCGTACCGCTTCGCCCATCCACTGCCCCCTGCCCGGACCCGAGCCTGTCCCTTGCCCCCGGGGGTTCAGTTGTAAGGGCTTGTGCGGACTTGGCAACGGGAATGCAGACAGGAAAACGGGGCGTGAGCGGCCCCCACACCCCGTTCTCCCCCTCGGTCTGGCCCTCCTCGGCTCAGACCGGCATGTTGTCGAACCCGTCCTCGACCGCGGCTTCCGCCTCTTGCCGCTCGGCGTCGGTCCGGGGCGGCGTAGCGGGGGTCAGCCGCATCAGCGCCTCCATCTCGGCCATGGCCAGGCGCATCTGCGCCTCGGTCGCGGCCGGAAGGCCGGCCAGAAACTGCCCGGCCATCTCGGCCAGCAGCTCGGCATCGGTCTTGGGCTGGTCGGTCATCTCGCTCCTCCGCTCAGCGGGGCGCGCAGCGCGCGCAGAAGGGGGTATAGGGCAGCAGGTCCAGCCGCTCGGCCTGGATTTCCTCGCCACAGGTCACGCAATAGCCGTAGTCACCCGCCGCCATCCGCACCATGGCGGCCTCGATCTGGCGCAGTTCCTGCTGCGCGGTCAGGCCCATGCCCTCCAGCACCTCATCGCCCTCGCGCTCGGTCGCCAGGTCTTCCCAGTCTTTCGACTGATGCGAGTCAAGCTCGGTCTCGATCACGACCAACCGACCCTGCAGGTCGCTGCGCCGCCGCTCCAGTTGCTGCCGCCGTTCGGCGAGGGTGGTCATGGCTGTCTCCTTCCCTGTTTCGCAAGGCCATGCTTAGGCCGGCCGACGCGGTATCGCCTTGATACAGGTCAATTGCTTGCGACGGATTGCTCTCTCGGCCCCAGGGGGCCTGACGGGCGGGCGACCGGCGCCACATCGCGCGTAACCCCATCCTAGCACATCCCTGCCCCTCTGGCGACCGGCCCGCCGCAGCGGGCTTCCCAATCCGGGGGACGGTGCCTATGATCGGCCCGCCCCGCCCCAGCCCCGAAGGACCGCCCCTGATGGACATCCGCCCCCTGACCGACCGCTATGCCGTCTCGCCCCAGATCGCGCTCGAGGATCTGCCGGCGATCAAGGCCGCCGGCTATGTCATGGTCATCGACAACCGCCCAGATGCCGAGATCCCCGATACCCTGCACACCCCCGCCATGCAGGCCGCGGCCGAGGCGCTGGGGCTGACCTTTGTGGCCAATCCGGTAATCGGCGGCGCGCTGACCCTGGAGAATGTGACCGCACAGCGCGCGGCCATCGACGCCGCCGCCGGCCCGGTGCTGGCCTATTGCGCCTCGGGCAACCGCTCGTCCATCGTCTGGGCCCTGGCCCATGCCGGACAGATGCCCTCCGACGATCTGATCGGCCTGCCCGCCCGCTTCGGCTATCAGCTCGAACACCTGCGCCCGCAGATCGAGGCGCTGGCCGCCCGCGGCTGACTTCGGCGCGCGCCCGGCCCGCCAGCCTGCCCCCGGCTCAGGCCGCCCCCGCGGTGGGCAGCGTTTCAGCGGCCACAGGGGCGCTCAGCACTGCCGAGGCCGCGGGCACGGCGGGCACCGCATCGGGCACCAGCCTCACTGCCCGCATGCCCCGGTTCTGGCCCAGCCGGGCGGTGGCCAGCGGCCGCCCGTCCGGCCCCTGCAGCACCAGCTTGTCCAGCGCCGCCGCCGGCAGCGGCACGATCTGGCCGGGCGCAAGCCCCATGACCGCCGACAGCGGTACCGTCACCCGTTGCAGGACGGCGGCGATCTCGGCCTCGGCCTGCATCACCTGCGCCTCGAGCGCGGTGGCAAAGCGCGCGGCGGCGACGGGTTCCGGCACCGCCTCCGGCGGCGGTACGGGGCGCCGCCCGCGCCCTTCGGCAGGCAGCGCCAGCAGGATCTGCCCCGATCGGACCCCGCCCGCCAGCCGCACCTCGGCCAGCGCCACGCGATAGGCCTCTTCGTCCAGCAGCAGCCCCAAAGGGCGCAGATCATCCAGGAACGAGGCATAGCGGAACCCGCCGGCCCAGATCAGGTCTTCCTCCGTCTCCAGCCCCGCCTCGAGGTCGGCCAGCGCGCGGTCGATCAGGTCCACCACCATCCAGGCATCGGTGCGCGTGGGCTTGCGCATCGGGGCCGCGCCGCCGCGCACCCGGCCGATGGTCTGCACCTCGATCATCGCCGACAGCACCGGCGGCGAGAGCAGCAGGACCCCCAGCCCCTCGCCCGGCCCCTCCAGCACCGCGATCAGCGGCTGCTCAGGCGCAAGCTCCAGGATCTCGCCCACCGTGCGCCGCGACAGCGCCATCGAGACCACCTCCAGCGGCAGGCCGATTGCGTCATTGGCGGCCCGCGCCAGCGCCAGCCGCCAGCCGCGATCGGCCCCGGGGCCGCCTTCCAGCCGCGCCGCGCGCGCCGCCGCCAGCTTGCGCCGCATCACCTCGCCCGGCTTTCCCGATCCGCGCCCGCCTTCGCCAAAGCCCGCCCCTGCCATGCCTGTCGGTGCCATGCCTGTCGCCCCTGCCGCCTCTGTCGCAGGTCACCTTAGCGCGCCAATGCTTAACGGGGGCTTGCACGCCCCCCGCCCAGGGGCGGGTGTCAGGCCGCCTGCTGCAACCTGAGCGGGAAGGTCACGCGAAAGGCCGCGCCCCCCTGACCGGGCAGATAGGCGATGGTCCCGCCCAGGTTGGCCATGACCTCGCGGCAGATGGCCAGGCCCAGCCCCGCGCCCCCGGCCCGGGTCTGGTCGGTCAGGCGCGAGAACTTTTCGAAGATCAGCGCCTGGCTTTCAGCCGGAATCCCCTCGCCGTTGTCGATGAAATCGACGATCACCCGCCCGCCCCGCTGGCGCACGGCAATGCGCAACTCGGGCTCCTCGGCCAGGCAGTACTTGCGGGCATTGGCGATCAGGTTGATGAACACCTGCGTCAGCCGGTCGGCATCGGTCCGCACGAACAGGCTTTCGGACGGCAGGTCGCGATGGATGGTGAACCGCCGCTCAGGCCGCGTCTCGCTCGCGGCCAGCAGGGCCCGGTCGATGATCTGCTGCAAACTGACCAGCGTCAGGTCAAGCTGTACGCTGCCGCCCTCCAGCACGCTCAGATCCAGCAGGTCGTCCAGCAGACGCGTCAGCCGGATCGCCTCGCTATTGATGATCCGCGCCTGGCGCTGCGCCATTTCGGGCGGCATGTCGCCCTCCATCAGAATCTCGGAAAACGCCCGGATCGAGGTCATGGGCGTGCGCAGCTCATGGCTGATCTGGCTCAGGAAGGCGTCCTTCTGCACGGACAGCTGCGTGAGCTTCTCGTTCACCTCGCGCAATTGCCGGGCCACGCGCGACAGTTCCTCCGACTTGGCCTCGAGCTGCGCCGAGTATTCCATGACCTGGGCCGTCTCGGTCGCGACCGCCATCAGATCCTCGACCGAAACCGCCGCCCCGCCCACGGATTGCGAGATCATCGCATGCGCGGCCGAGGCGCCGACCGAGCCTGCGAGCCGCCGCTCCAGCGCCTCGATGAAACCGGGCGTCGGGTCCGGCAGGAACCCTTCCTTGCCCTGCGCGCGGGTCTCCGCCTCGAAAAAGGCCTGCGCCTCTTCCGCGCCCAGGATGCGCTGGGTCAGGATCAGCAGATCCTCGGCCTCGGCCTTGCCGGTGACCCAGCCGCGCGTTTCCACATCGGCGTCGAACACGTTGACAAAGGCCGCACCCTGCACCCGCTCGACCGGGGTCGGAAAGGTCAGGATGGAGACAAGGCAAAAGGCCATCACGTTCAGCGACAGCGACCAGAAGGCGGCATGCAGCAGCGGGTCCATCCCCTCCAACCCGAACAGCGCCTGCGGACGCAGCCAAACCAGGCCGAACGGTCCCCGCTCCAGCACCGCCGCCGAAATTGCGGCATCCGGCCCGAAGGAGGGCAGATAAAGCGCATAGGCCCAGACGACCGCGCCCAGCGCCATCCCGGTCAGGGCGCCCTGCCGCGTGGCACCCCGCCAGAAGATGCCGCCCAGCATCGCCGGCAGGATCTGCGCTACCCCCACAAAGGAAATCAGCCCGATGGCCGCCAGCGCCGCCGATCCCCCCGACAGCCGGTAATAGCCATAGCCCAGCGCCACGATGCCCGCGATCGACAGCCGCCGCGACAAAAGCACCACCCGCCGCACATCGCCCGACACCGCGCGCGGGGCGCGGTAACGCAGCACAAGCGGCATCACCACGTGGTTCGACACCATCGTGGCCAGCGCAATCGCGGCCACGATCACCATCGAGGTGGCCGAGGAGAACCCCCCGAGGAATGCCAGCATCGCCAGCCCCCCCTGCCCCTGCGACAGCGGCAGCGTCAGCACGAAGAGGTCGGGGTTTGCCCCCTCGGGCATCAATCCAAGTCCCACGACGGCAATCGGCACCACGAACAGGCTCATCAGCGCCAGATACAGCGGAAAGGCCCAGCCGGCAGTGGCCAGATGCCGCTCGTTCACATTCTCGACGACCGTCACCTGGAACATGCGCGGCAGGCACAGCACGGCCGCCGCCGAAACCATCGTCAGCCCGATCCAGCGCCCCGGGTCCAGATCCCAGCTTGCCAGACGCGAGGCATCGATCCGCGCCACGATATCGGCCGGCCCCCCGGCCAGCCCCCAGACCACAAAGACCCCCACCGCCAGAAGCGCGACAAGCTTCACCACCGCCTCGACGGCGATCGCCGTCACCACACCCAGATGCCGCTCGTTGGCATCAAGGTTGCGCGTGCCGAACAGCACGGTGAACAGCGCCAGCCCCACGGCCACCCAGAAGGCGGTCGCATCGCGCCCCGGCACAAAACCGCCCGGGTCCGCGTCGCTGGCGAAGACCCCGAAAGACAGCGTCACCGACTGCAGCTGCAACGCGATATAGGGTGTGGCCGCCGTCACCGCGATCAGCGTGACCAGCACCCCCACCAGGTTCGACTTGCCAAAGCGCGACGAGATCAGGTCGGCGATCGAGGTCACCCGATGGCGCCGCCCGATCCGCACCAGCTTGCGCAGGATCCACCACCATCCGATGAAGACCAGGGTCGGGCCGAGGTAGATCGTCAGGAACTCCAGGCCTGACCGCGCCGCATAGCCGACCGCCCCGTAAAAGGTCCAGGCCGTGCAATAGATCGACAGCGAAAGCGTGTAGATCAGCGGCGAGCGCAGCCAGTCCAGCTTCTGCCGCGCCGCATGGCGTTCCACCAGAAAGGCCACGCCAAACAGGAAGACCACATAGACGAGGCAGGCCAGAACCAGCAGGTTGAAGGGAACCACGCCTCAGCCTCCCTGCGGTCCGCCGTCCGCATCTTCCGGGCGCTCCGGCGCGGTCTCGTCCGGCCCGCCCCGCTCCAGCTCCGACCCAAGTCGCATCGCCAGCAGCGCGGCAATCGCGATCAGGATGCCCCAGACCACGAACAGATAGATGCCATCCCCCGCCGTGCTGCGCGGATGCTCCGGCCGGGGGGCCCAGAGCATCGGCAGCAGGAACAGGAACCCCCCCAGCAGCGGCAGCAGACGCGCCGCATCCATCACCCGCCGCCGCCGATAGGGACGGCGGGCCAGGAACAGCGGCTTGCCCGGCGGCTTCACGGCGCCACCATCCCCCGCAGCGCGGCCAGGATCTCGCTGTTCGAGAAGGGCTTGGTCATGAAGCGGTCCACCCCGATCCGCTCGGCCTCCGCCCGGTCACCCGAATGGCCCCGCGCGGTCAGCATCAGGATGGGCAGCGCCTGCGTCGCCGCATCGGCCCGCAATGCAGCCAGCACGTCCAGCCCGCTTCGCCCCGGCAGCATCACGTCCAGCACCACCACATCGGGCTGCACCCGCCGGATCGCCTCTTCCGCGCCGATCCCGTCGGGATGGGTGCTGACCTGCCAGCCGTCGCGCATCAGGATGAACTGCATCGCCTCGATGATATTGGGCTCGTCCTCGATCAGCAGGATATGCCGCGCCATGCCGTTTCCCCCCGTCCGGCCCTGGCGTATCGCTCTTTGGACCAGATGTTCCCCCGGGGCTGACTATCGGCGCAAAGACCCCGGCTGTCAAAACTTCTGCCGCCCGCCTAGCGGGTCGTGGCATCCACGATCAGCGAAGGCTCGCGCCGCCCCGGGCAGGGTGTGCGGGGGCAGATGCGGCAGGTGGTGCCGACCGGCAGCGCCGGATCGCCCGGGCCGGCCAGCGGCCGCACCAGCATCGCGGCCTCGGCCACCTGCGGCCCCTCGGCCCCGCCCGGGTGCCGCAACCTGCAGACCGCCAGCGTCTGGAACCGCCGCGGCCGCCGCCCCGCCATCTCGACCACCGCGCGCACCGGCGCCATGGGCCGGGTCAGCGCCGTATAGATCGGCCAGAGCGGACAGGCTGCCCCGAAGCGCGGCAGGCCAAACCCCTCGACCGGGTGGCGGAAGGTCAGCGTGCCCGATCCGTCGCAGATCACCACGCCCCATTCGGCCCCCGGCACCAGCGCAAGCCGCCGGAATGCCGCGATGACATCCACGCGGAAATGCGCGGCCAGCACCAGCGGGTCCGGTCCGACCTGCGCCGTCGCCGCGGCGAATTCGGCCATAGGCAGCACGACGGCATCGGCCCGCGCCTGCGCAAGCCAGCTCCGCGCCAGGACCCGCGCCGCCTCCGAGGCCAGCCCCGCCGCCTCGGCCTCCAATGTGGCGACCGCCGCTTCGGGCGCCCCTGCCTCCAGCGCCTGCCACTGGCCTGCCCGGCCAGCCAGCCAGGCGTCCAGCTCCTCCTGCGGGGTGGCGACCCCGGTCTGCCCCGCCTTGTCCGCCGCATCCAGATAGGCCACCAGCGCTTCTGCACCCGCCGCCATGCGCTCGCTGTCGGCATGCAGGTTGGCATGAAACCGCGCCCGCCATTCCGGCTCGATCTCCTGATGCTCGGCCAGGATCGCGGCGGTCGAGCGCACCGAACTCAGCGCCGACAGCACCTCATGCAGGGCCGCCGACAGATGCGGGTCCTGCGCCATGCGGTCCGACAGCACCGCCACCGTCTGCTCCAGATATCCCAGCCGCCGGTGCTGATGCGCGGCCAGATCGGCCCAGCCGGGAAAGCGGCTGACCAGCTCCTCGATCCGCCCCACTTCGGGCGGCGCCGCGCCCGGGGCCGCCGTCGCCGCCGCCTGGCGCAGATCGGCCAGCAAAGCACCCTCGGCCCCTTCGGCCAGGTGCGCGGCCTCCACACCCAGCGCCGCCGCCAGCCGCTCGAGGATCTCGCCGCTCACCCGGCGACGGTTGTGTTCGATCAGGTTGAGGTAGCTTGCCGAGATCCCCGCCTCGCGCGCCACATCGGCCTGGCGCAGCCCGCGCAGCAGGCGACGCTCGCGCACGCGGTTGCCTGTCAGCGCGGTCATCGGCATGGGCACGCCTCCCCTTGGCATGCCGACAGCTTTACAACCCTCGGCCCGATTTACAACATTCCGCAAATCCGCCAGCAGAAAGGGCGCGCCGTTGCGGGCGCGCCCCCTGTTTGCTCACCGTCCGGGCGAACTTACTTCAGCGCCTTGTCGGTGATCTGATGCGTCCAGGCCCCTTCCGGCGCCTTCGAGATCACCGGGTCCGACCCGCCGGCCAGCAGGATCTTCACCGTGCGCTCGTAATCGGCCGGGTCCAGCGCCCCGTTCGACCCGGCGGTCAGCTTCGCGACCTCGCCCATCATCCGTTTCTGATGCTGCTCGGTCTGCGCGCCGGTCTCGTCATTCTCCAGCACGATCATCGCCGCCTCGTCGGGGTTTGCTTCGGCGTATTTCCAGCCCTTCATGCTGGCGCGGACAAAGCGGACCATCTTGTCCTCGAAGGCCGGGTCGGCCAGCTTGTCCTCCAGCACGTACAGCCCGTCTTCCAGCGTCGCCACGCCCTCGTCCTCGTACTTGAAGGTCACCAGTTGCTCGGGCGTGATGCCGGCATCGATCACCTGCCAGTATTCGTTATAGGTCATGGTCGAGATGCAGGCCGCCTGTTTCTGCAACAGCGGGTCCACGTTGAAGCCCTGCTTCAGCACCGTCACGCCATTCGCGCTGCCATCCGTTGGGATGCCCAGCGTAGCCATCCAGCTCAGGAACGGGTACTCGTTGCCGAAGAACCATACGCCCAGCGTCTTGCCGGGAAAGTCCTTGGGGCTTTCGATCCCGGTTTCCTTCAGGCAGGTCAGCATCATCCCCGAGGATTTGTAGGGCTGGGCGATGTTCACCAGCGGCAGCCCCTTTTCGCGGGCCGCCAGCGCCGAGGGCATCCAGTCGATCACCACATCGGCGCCGCCACCTGCCACGACCTGGGTCGGCGCGATGTCGGGGCCGCCGGGCAGGATGGTGACATTCAGCCCTTCCTCCTCGTAGAACCCCTTGTCCTTGGCCACGTAATAGCCCGCGAACTGGGCCTGGGTGACCCATTTCAGTTGCAGCGTCACGTCATCCGCCGCCCAGGCGCCGCCAGCCGCGAAGGCCGCCGTCACCAGTCCCGTCACCAATGCTTTCATCCGTCTTACCTCCATGTTGCGGGCTTCTTCGGCCCCTGGGTCAATGTCTTTGTGACGGGTGCCAGAAGGTCGCCCGCCGCTCTACCAGCGCAATCAGCCCATAGAAGGCCGATCCCGCCAATGCCGCAACCGCAATTTCGGCCCAGACCATGTCCAGCGCCAGCCGGCCGACCTCGGTCGAGATGCGAAATCCCATGCCCTGGATCGGGCTGCCGAAGAACTCGGCCACAATGGCGCCAATCAGCGCCAGCGTCGTCGCGATCTTCAGCCCGTTGAAGATGAAGGGCATCGCCGCCGGCAGCCGCAGCTTGACCAGCGTCTGCCAGTAGCTGGCGTTCCAGGTCGCCATCAGGTCTCGCTGCATCCGCTCGCTCGCCCCCAGGCCCGCGACCGTGTTCACCAGCACCGGAAAGAACACCATCACCACCACGACCGCCGCCTTGGACTGCCAGTCGAACCCGAACCACATCACAAGGATGGGCGCGATCCCCACGATGGGCAACGCCGCCACGAAATTCCCGATGGGCAGCAGCCCCCTTTGCAGAAAGGGTGACCGGTCGATCAGGATCGCCGTCGCAATCGCCGCCCCGCAGCCGATGACATAGCCGGTCAGCGCCCCCTTCACGAAGGTCTGCACGAAGTCGCCCCACAGGATATCCAGGCTCGATCCAAAGCGCAGCGCGATCTTGCTGGGCGGCGGCAGGATCACCTCGGGCACCGCCAGCCCGCGCACCACCGCCTCCCACACCACCAGCAGCGTGATGCCGAACAGCGCCGGCACGATCAGCCGGCCCAGCCGCGTCTCGACCACCGCACTATGCGACAGCCGCACGTTCAGCGCCCAGGCGCCCAGCCAGAAGACCAGCGCGAAGATCAGCCAGCTCATCGCGCCATCCCCATCCGGCGCAGCGTCAGCCGCTCGACCCCGCCCACGATGGCGACCAGCGCCGCCGCCACAATCGCCGCCATGAACAGGGCCGACCAGATCTGGATCGTCTGGCCATAGTAGCTGCCCGACAGCAGCCGCGCCCCCAGCCCGGCGACCGCCCCTGTCGGCATCTCGCCCACGATCGCGCCCACCAGCGCCGCCGCGATCGCGACCTTGAGCGAGGCAAACAGATAGGGCATCGAGGCCGGCCAGCGCAGCTTCCAGAAGGTCTGCGCAGGGCTCGCGCTGTAGGTGCGCAGCAGGTCAAGCTGCATGGCATCGGGGCTGCGGAACCCCTTCACCATGCCCACGACCACGGGGAAGAAACTCAGATAGGCGCTGATGATCGCCTTCGGGATCAGGCCCTGCACGCCCACCGAATTCAGCACCACGATGATCATGGGCGCAATCGCCAGGATCGGGATCGTCTGGCTGGCAATCGCCCAGGGCATCACGCTCTGGTCCATCGCGCGGTTATGCACGATCCCCACCGCCAGCAGAATGCCAAGGCCCGTGCCGATGGCAAAGCCCAGAAGCGTTGCCGAAAGCGTGATCCAGGCATGATAGACCAGGCTGCGTTTCGAGGTCACGGCCTGCCCGGCCACCCCCTTCCACAACTCTGCCACCACCTGGTGCGGGGCGGGCAGCACGGGGCGCTCCTGCGCCATCGTCTCGCGCAGCACCTGGCCGGTTGTCACCTCGGTGCCGGCGCGTGCCGCCTGGTCGCGCACCCAGGGCGCATTCATCCAGACCGTCGCGCCATACCACAGCACCACAATCGCCGCGACCACGGTCAGAATGGGCAGTACCGCTCTCATCTGCCCCCCCGCCACTCATAGGTGGGCACAACGATCGCTTCGTCGCCGGTTTCCGCATCCCAAAGGTGCAGCTTGATCCCGGCCGTCCCCGCCAGATCCTCGGGCGAGGGCTGGAAGCGCAAGGTCAGGTTCAGCCGCTTCGGCCCCACAGCCGCTCCACCCAGGCTTCCGCTGAAGCAGGGCCCTTCCGTCGCCTCGCTCTGTACCCCGTCAGCGCCGACGAAATCCACCGTGCAGGTCAGCCGCAGCTTGCGCGCCCCGGCCCCCGGAACCGCAGCCACCTGCGCGACCAGCCGCAGCGTATCGGCCTGCTCGACCACTGCCGCCGGCTGGCCGGTGCGTTCGTTCAGCACCACCGCCGTCACGTCCACCCCCTCGCCCAGACCGGCGCTGTCCTCGGGATGCGCCGGGCGTATGCCGATGCCCCAGGACGCGGCCTCGGTCTCGGCCCCGGCCACGCCGGCAACCAGTCCGCTCGCCAGAACACCGATGATCGCGCCCCGCCTCATCGGCCCCCCTGCCAGTCATAGGTGGGCGCCAGTGCCACGCCGTCGTTTATGATCCTGTCCTTGACCGACAGGATCACCGCGCTCGTGCCCTTCGGGTCGGTCTCGCGCGGCTTCAGCCGCAGGTCCAGCACCAGGGGCTGGAACGTCTCCAGCCCGTCATGCAGCCGCCCCTTGTAGCAGGGCCGGTCCTTGAAGGCATAGTCCCGCCCCTCGCCCTCGGCATCATAGAAGGTCAGCGAACAGGTCAGGTAGATGTCGCGGTCTGCCGCCCCCGGCTGGACATAGAACTCCGCCACCACCCGGATCGTCTCGCCCGCGCCAACCCGCGCTGCCAGCTTGTCCGACGTCTCGCGCAGCAGCCGGACCCGGATCGACAGGTCCTCGTCGATCTTCGTCCATTCCTCGGGCACGGGCTTGGCCCGGCCCAGGCCATAGGCCTCGACCAGCGTCTCGGCCCAAGCCGGCCCGGCCACCAGACCCGCCAGGATCATCCCCGCCAGCGGCTTCACGCAGGCCTTCATCCCAAAATCCTGACTGTTCTTGTTGCCATACGATTGCCAGACAGTTCCCAGACGGTTTCCAGCCCCTCACAGCTCATAGGAATGCCCCGCCCGCAGCCCGTCGCGCACGCGGTGCGAGATCTCCAGGAATTCCGGCGTGTCGCGGATCTCGAGCGGCCTCTCGCGTGGAAGGGGGCTGTCGATCACATCGGTGATCCGCCCCGGGCGCGGGCTCATCACCACGATCTTGGTCGACAGATACACCGCCTCTGGGATGGAATGGGTGACAAAGCCGATGGTCTTGCCGGTGCGCGCCCATAGCTTCAGAAGCTCGCCGTTCAGGTGGTCGCGCACGATCTCGTCCAGCGCGCCAAAGGGCTCGTCCATCAACAGGATGTCGGCATCGAAGGCCAGCGCGCGGGCAATGCTGGCCCGTTGTTGCATGCCCCCCGAAAGCTGCCACGGATACTTGCCGCCAAAGCCGGACAGGTCTACCAGCTCTAGCACTTTTCGAACACGTTCTTCCTGCTCGCTGCGGGAAAAACCCATGATCTCAAGCGGCAGTTTCACATTTCCTGCAATCGTGCGCCAAGGGTAGAGCCCCGCCGCCTGAAAGACATAGCCATAGGCCCGCGCCTGCCGCGCCGCATCCGGGCTCATGCCGTTCACCGTCAGCGTGCCGCCGGTCGGCGTTTCCAGCGCCGCGATGGCCCGCAGGAACGTGGTCTTTCCGCAGCCCGAAGGGCCGATGAAACTCACGAACTCGCCCTTGCCGATGGTCAGGTCCACGTCCTTCAGGGCGTGCACGGGGCCATCGCCGGTCTGGAACACCAGGTTCAGTCCCCGTGCCTCGATCACCGGCACCGCCGCCTCTGCCATATCCTTCATGCCGCCCCGCCCTCAGCCCGGCGGTTCCCGGCCCGGCCTTCACATTTCCGTATCACCCGCCCGTCATCCTTGCCCCGCGCCGCCCCCGCACCGACATGGCCGCGCAAGGGAGGAATACACATGCCAAGCACCGTCGCCTTTGCCCCAACCCCCGAGGATCTCGAGGATTTTCCCTTCGACATCCCCATTCTGACCTTCGCCCGCCCACGCGAGGCGTCGAACGCCAACGCAGGGTTGGACATTTCGGCCACCCCCGCGCAGGATGAACCGAACGAGACAGCGCAAGGGCGCCCAGAATGACCGAGTGCAGAAAGCTCCGCCCGGGTGGGACCTATGAAGGCAAGCAGGGATTCAGCTATTTCGAGGGGATCGCCCGCGAAACCACGGGCGCGCAAGCGATCTGCATGCATCTTCTGACCATCCCCCCCGGTGGCCGCGCCAGGGCGCACAAACACGCGACCCATGAAACCGCGATCTATGTGCTGGAAGGCACCACGATCATGTACTGGGGCCCGGAGCTTGAGCACCGGATGGAAATCGGCGCGGGAGAGCTTCTCTACATCCCCGCCGACATGCCCCATCTGCCCTTCAACCCCGGCCCCGGCCCTGCGCGTGCGGTGATCGCACGGACCGACCCGCACGAGCAGGAAAGCGTCGTGCTCCTGCCCGAGCTGGAGGCGCGGGTGGCCGAAGGCGCCGGCTGACATCACACCCCCGTCGCCGGTATGCCGCTGCGCACCACCGGGCGCGGCGCGGTCAGCTCCTTCCACTGGCTCAGCGCGCGGTTCACGGCGGGGCGCGGCGCACGTGCCACGAACTTGCCATGTCCCTCCTGCCCCTTGAAGGCACCGTCCACGACCGCCACGCGGCCCCGGGTCAGCGTATAGCGCGGCAGGCCCTTCACCTCTTTGCCCTCGAACACGTTGTAATCGATCGAGGATTGCTGGGATTTCGCCGAGATCGTCTTGGTCTTCTCGGGATCCCAGACCACCAGATCCGCATCCGCCCCCACCAGCACCGCCCCCTTTTTCGGATAGCAGTTGAGGATCTTGGCGATATTGGTCGAGGTGACGGCAACGAACTCGTTCGGCGTCAACCGCCCCGTGTTCACCCCGGCTGTCCAGAGCATCGGCATCCGGTCCTCGAGCCCCCCCGTCCCGTTCGGGATCTTGGCGAAGTTGCCGACGCCAAAGCGTTTTTGCTCGGTGGTGAACGCGCAATGATCGGTCGCCACGCAAGACAGCGACCCCGATTGCAGCCCGGCCCAGAGACTGTCCTGATGGCTCTTGCTGCGGAAGGGCGGCGACATGACCCGCCGTGCGGCATGATCCCAGTCGGGGTGGAAATACTCCGTCTCGTCCAGTGTCAGGTGCTGGATCAGCGGCTCGCCCCAAACGCGCTTGCCCTGCGCCCGCGCCCGGCGGATCGCCTCATGCGCCTCTTCGCAAGAGGTATGCACGACATATAGCGGCACGCCCGCCATGTCGGCGATCATGATCGCGCGGTTCGTGGCTTCGCCCTCGACCTGCGGCGGGCGGGAATAGGCATGGCCCTCGGGCCCGGTGTTCCCCTCGGCCAGAAGCTTGGCCGTCAGTTCCGCCACCACGTCGCCGTTCTCGGCATGGACCAGCGCTACACCGCCCAGTTCGCCCACACGGCGAAAGCTGGCGAACATCTCGTCATCATTCACCATCAACGCGCCCTTGTAGGCCATGAAATGCTTGAACGACGTGATCCCGGCCTTCACCGAGTCTTCCATGTCGGCCCAGACCTTCTCGCCCCACCAGGTGATCGCCATGTGGTAGGAATAGTCGCAATGCGCCCGGCCCGACTTGTTGTGCCACATCTGGGCGGCCTCCATCAGGCCCTGGCCCTGCCCCGGCAGGATGAAGTCCACGACCATCGTCGTGCCTCCCGCCAGCGCCGCCCGCGTGCCGCTTTCGAAGTCATCGGCCGAATAGGTCCCCATGAAGGGCATCTCGAGATGGGTATGCGGATCAATCCCGCCCGGCATCACATAGCAACCGGTGGCATCGAGGATCTCATCCCCCACCAGATTGTCGCCGATATGGATGATGACACCCCGGTCGACCAGCACATCCGCCTTGTAGGTCAGATCGGCCGTGACGATCGTGCCGTTCTTGATCACCGTGCTCATCGCCGCTTCCTCCTTGCGAAACCGGGTGAGGCGTTCCCTCCAACCCACTTCTTCTGTTCACAAATATCCTCGGGGGGCCCGGGGGCAGACGGCCCCCGGCGCTATCCGACAATCTCCGCCGTCTCCAGCACCGTGTGCAGCAGGACATCCGTTCCGGCGGCGGCCCATTCCGGGCTGATCTCCTCTGCCTCGTTGTGGCTCAGCCCGTCGACGCAGGGGCACATGATCATCACCGTCGGGGCCACGCGGTTGATCCAGCAGGCATCGTGCCCGGCGCCGCTGACGATATCCATGTGGCTGTAGCCCAGCCGCTCTGCCGCCGCCCGGACGGACTTCACGAGGCCCGCATCAAAGGTCACCGGATCGAAATGTCCGACCTCCTCGATCCCGATCCCCAAACCCAGCTCTGCGGACACCGCATAGGCGTGGCGGATCACCTCGGCCTTCATCGCGTCAAGCTTGGCCTGTTCGGGGCTGCGGATATCGACGGTAAACACCACCTTGCCGGGGATGACGTTGCGCGAGTTCGGAAAGACCTTCACCTGCCCGACAGCCCCGACAGCATTCGGCAGGTGGCTCATGGCGATCTGGTGCACGCGCTCGGTGATCCGTGCCATGCCGAGGCCCGCGTTGACCCGCATGTGCATGGGCGTCGAGCCGGTATGGGCATCCTTGCCGGTCAGTGTGATCTCAAGCCACCACAGCCCCTGCCCATGGGTCACAACTCCGATATCCTTGCCCTCCGCCTCGAGGATCGGGCCCTGCTCGATGTGCAGCTCGACCATCGCATGCATCCTGCGCGCCCCGACCGGCTCCTCGCCGACCCAGCCGATGCGCTTCAGTTCCTCGCCGAATACCTTGCCGTCAAGGTCAGTGCGCGCCTTGGCATAGGCCTCGGTATGGATGCCTGCAAAGACGCCAGAGGCGAGCATAGCGGGGGCAAACCGCGCGCCCTCTTCGTTCGTCCAGTTCGTGACCACGATCGGATGACGTGTCCTGATGCCCAGATCGTTCATCGAACGCACGACCTCGAGCGCGCCAAGCACCCCCAGAACGCCATCGAACTTGCCGCCAGTGGGCTGGGTGTCCAGATGGCTGCCCATATAGACGGGCAGCGCATCGGGGTCGGTGCCAGGCCGCGTGAAGAACATGTTGCCCATGGTATCGACACCCATGGTCATGCCGGCGGCCTCACACCAGGACTTGAACAGGTGGCGCCCTTCGTTGTCGGCATCTGTCAGGGTTTGGCGGTTGTTGCCGCCCGCCACCCCGGGGCCGACCTTGGCCATCTCCATCAGGCTGTCCCACAGGCGGGGGCCATTGATCCGCAGATTGGCTCCGGGTGCTGGCATCAGCTTGCTCTCCCTGGTCGCGGGGCGTCTTGCGCGCCTCTTGCGACGAATCCGTGTCTGACCATATGGTCAGGAAAGAAGGCACCATAACCTGACCATCCGGTCAACGAGTATCTTGAGGCGCGCGACAGGATGACCGAGGCCCCCCGCCCCCTTCGCCGAACCGAAATCCGGCGCGAGAACGAAAAGCTCATTCTTTCGGCAGCTGAAAAAGTCTTTGCAGAAGCAGGGTTTGGCGGCGCGACCATGCAGCTTATCGCCGATGTGGCCGGCTTGCCCAAGGCAAACCTGCACTATTACTTCGCAACCAAGGAAGACCTCTATCGCCGCGTGGTACGCGACATCTTCGAGATCTGGCTGAAGGCCGCCGAGAGCTTCGACGCCGCTCCGGGACCGGTGGAAGGGATCGGTGCCTATATCGACGCCAAGATGGAGATAAGCCGCCGTCATCCCGACGGATCAAAGGTCTGGGCATCCGAAGTGATGCATGGGGCACCGGTGATCCAGGACTATCTGGAAACGACCCTGCGCGACTGGACGGAAGGCCGCATCGCCGTTATCCAGCGCTGGATCGACGAGGGCAAGATGGCCCAGGTAGACCCGCGGCACCTGCTTTACATGCTCTGGGCCACGACCCAGCACTATGCCGATTTCGGCCACCAGATCGAGACGCTGAACGCTGGCAGGCCCTTGACGGACCGGCAATGGAAGGCCGCGAAGGACAGCGTGAAGACCATCATCCTGCGCGGCATCGGTGCGCTTAACGAAACGGAAGACGGAGGCTGAGATGGATATCGCGACGCTGCAGGCTGAGGCAGCCGAACTGGTCTTTGCCAGGTTCGACGAAACGACTGCCATCGAGCTTGGCATGGCCATCGTGACCCTGGCCCGGGCCGATGGCCTGCCTGTGGTCGTCAATATCCGCACCGCCGACCGGACGCTGTTTCATGCGGCCCTCCCCGGGGCAGGCGGGATCAATGACAACTGGGCACGGCGGAAAAGCAATCTGGCGCTCATGTTCCGCAAGGCCTCGCTGCTGGTGGGGCTGACGAACCAACACAAGGACCAGCTCCTTTCGGTGCACGGGCTGGATTCGGCCGACTATGCCCCTCAGGGCGGGGCGGTGCCAATCGTGGTGCGCGGGGTGGGCATGGTGGCGGTGGCCACGGTCTCGGGCCTGCCCGAGGTCGAGGATCACGCGCTGGTCGCGCGCGCGATCCGCGCCCAGATCGGCAAGGGCTGAGCTGCGGGGCACACCCCCCGGGCATCAGCCCCGGTGGCCTTACCCCCCCGTCATGATGCGCTGCCAGGCGCGGGTGCGGGCCGTATCATACTCGGGCGATACCGCCTCGGGCAGCCAGATGCGGGCCTTGACCTCGGCATCGGGATAGACCGCCGGATTGTCGCGGATCGACGGGTCGACCAGCGCATCGGCATCCTTGTTGGCATTGGCATAGGCGGTGTAGTTTGTTGCCGCCGCGATCACCTCGGGGCGCATGATGAAGTCAAGGAAGGCATGCGCCTGGTCCTTGTTCGCCGCATCGGCAGGAATGATGAAGGCATCGACCCACATCGTGCCGCCGGTTTTCGGCACATAGTAGCCAAGGTCGATGTCCAGCCCCGCTTCCTTGGCGCGGGTGGCCGAGACGGCATAGTCGCCCGCCCAATTCGCTGTAACGCACAGGTCCTCGTTCGCCATGTTGGCGATATAGGCGTTGTTGTCGAAGGACCGGATAAAGGGGCGGACCTTGTCAAAGGCCGCGATCACGGCATCAAGGTCGGCAGGGTCTTGCGACATGGGGTTCTTGCCCAGCCAGGCCAGGACCATGGGCACGACAGTGCCGGGGCTGTCGAGCATGTTGACCCCGCAGCCCGCGAGCTTCTCCATCACAGCCGGGTCGAACAGGAAATCAAGCGTGGAAGGGTCGGTGCCTGGGGCGAACTCCTCGACCAGGCGGCGGTTCACCGTGATCCCGGTCGTGCCCCACATATAGGGCAACGCATAGGCATTGCCGGGGTCGAGCGGATCCATAACCGCCATGATCGCCGGGTCCATGTGCACAAGGTTCGGCAGTTTGGACTTGTCGAGCGGCGCCATCACCCCGGCCTGGGCAAAGCGGGGCAGGTTGCGTCCGGCGGTCACCACAAGATCATAGCCCGACTGGCCCGCCATCAGCTTGGCCTCGGCTGCCTCGGCGCTGTCGTAGACATCGTAGACGGGTGTGATGCCGGTGGCGGCCTCGAAATCGGCAAGGGTCGTTTCGCCGATGTAGTCGGCCCAGTTGTAGATGTTCACGCTGCCCGCCTGGGCGCGCGCGTGGCGGGCGAGGAAAGGGGTGGCCAGGGCTGCAGCGCCCAGGCCCAGTGCCGTCCGACGGGTGAGTGTCATGGTCGTCTCCCTGTTGCGGGCCGCCTGTTGCCGGTGGCCTCGGGCCGAGCCTAGCAGGCCCGCCGCCCGTGCGGCAAGGATTCACTTTACGCTGCGTGAAGTAGCCGTGTCGCCGAGGTCAGCGCAGGGATTGCAGCAGTTGTGCGCTGGCCACGCCATCGACCGGCAGACCGCGTGCGGCCTGATAGGCGCGGATCGCCGCTTCGCTGTTCTTGCCGATCACGCCATCGGTCCCTTGGGTGTCGTAGCCGGCAGCCGTCAGTCGGCGCTGCAGTTCCTGACGGTCTGCCAGCGACAGGCCCTGGGCATCGGGCGGAAAGCTGGCCTGGATGGGCGGTTTGCCTTTCAGGCGATCCGACAGATGCCCGACCCCGATCACATAGTTGACCGCATTGTTGTAGCGGCTGATCGCGGTAAAGTTGCGAAAGATCAGGAAGGCCGGGCCATTGGTGCCCTGCGGCAGGATCAGTGCGGCCGGGCCATAATCGGGCACCGGGCGTCCCGCCATGTCGCGCACCCCTAGATCCGTCCAGGAGGCGACCGACCGGGTGTTCCCCCGCCCCGCGACGCCGGTGTTGAAGCCCGCCGGCAGCTTGACCTCAACGCCCCAGGGCTGGCCTGTGACCCAGCCCGAATTCTTGAGATAGGCGGCGGTCGAGGCCAGGGCATCCGTCGGATCGTCCGACCAGATGTCGCGCCGCCCGTCGCCGTTGAAATCAACCGCATAGGCCTGATAGCTGGTCGGGATGAACTGCGTGTGGCCCATCGCCCCCGCCCAGCTGCCCGTCATGCCCTGGGCCGAAACATCGCCGTTTTGCAGGATCTTGAGCGCGGCGATCAGCTGGCTTTCGAAAAAGTCGCCGCGTCGCCCGTCATAGGCCAGCGTCGACAGGGCCGAGATCACCGGCACGTTTCCCTTGCGCGTGCCATAGCGGCTTTCCAGCCCCCAGACGGCAACCACGACCTCCTTGTCCACGCCATAGCGCGTCTCGATCGCCTCGAGCGTGGGGCCATACTGGCGCAACGCCTGCTGCCCGCCCGCGATACGCTCGGGCGAGGCGGCGATGGCCAGATAATCCTCGAGCGTGCGGGTGAATTCGGTCTGATTGCGGTCGCGCTCGATCACATCGGGCAAGTAGCCGGCATTGGCGAAGGCCTGGTTCACCACCTCGGGCGAGATGCCCCGGGCGACCGCGCGCGGCTTGAAGCTCGCAACCCAGGCATCGTAGCCCGGATTAGGCACGGCACGCATCACGGGCTCGGCCGAGACAGACCCGCCGCCGCCACCCCCCCCACCGACACAGGCCGACAGGCCCAATGCCGAAATACCGATCAAGATCGCCCGCCGCGTCGCCTGCATCTGCCGCCCCTTTTGGTCTTGCTTGGGCAAAAGGCTATCGCATCCGGGGCCAAGCGCAAGAGAGGGGACGAGGCTTGGCACCTCGCCGCCGTTGTCAGACGGCGCCGGGGGACCATTCCAGCACGATATCCTCGCCATGCCAGGCCCCCGAGGGGCGCCAACCCAGATGATGGTAGAAGCCGCTGGCCCGCACGGCAGGATCGGGGTTGGCGTTCAGCCACAACCGGTCATGCCCCGAGGCCAGCAGCCGCCCGGTCACCAGCGTCAGCAGGGCGCGGCCCAGGCCCTGACCTTCGCAGTCGGGCACGAGGGCGACCACCACGACCTCCCCGTTGCGGGCATCCCCCATGGCGAAGCCCTTGATGCGCCCCCGGTCCTCGACCACCCATCCGAACAGTCCATGCTCCATGTCGGTCGCCCCCCCTTCCGGGGTGATGCCGTAGTCTCGCGCCATCTCCTCGCGCGTGACGGCGTTTTCCCGGGTCTGGCCGCGCATTTCCATCGTGGCCGGAATGTCGCTGATCTGCATGGGGCGGATCGTGCAGCCCGGAAAGTCCATGGATCCCTGCCCCTTTTGCCGTTCGATATTTGACCGAACGGTCAATGACAGGGTAGCAAGGGTCAGGCAGGCAGGAAAGGTGGCATGGGCGTGCGGCAACGGTCTGGGATGGTGCAAAGATGAGCAAACCCCGTACGCGGATCCAGCAGCGGAATTCCGAAGCGATCCTCGACGCCGCGCTCGATGTCTTTTCGCAGCAGGGGTTCCGCGGAGCGACACTGGACCAAATCGCCGAGGTGGCCGGCCTGTCGAAGCCGAACCTGCTGTACTACTTCCCCTCGAAAGAGGCGATGCACCTGACCCTTCTGTCGCGGCTTCTGGTCACCTGGCTTGACCCCCTGCGCGCGATGAACCCCGAGGGCGATCCGGTGACCGAAATCCTGACCTATGTCCGTCGCAAGCTGGAACTCAGCCGGGATTTCCCCCGCGAAAGCCGTCTGTTTGCCAATGAGGTGCTGCAGGGCGCCCCCCGGATGCGCGAGGCGATCGAGGGAGAGTTGCACGATCTGGTGGCCGAAAAGGCCGCCGTCCTGACCCGCTGGATGGATGAAGGGCGGATTGCGCGGGTGCATCCGGTGCATCTGGTTTTCTCGATCTGGGCGCTGACCCAGCACTATGCGGATTTCGATGTACAGGTGCAGGCCGTCCTGGGCGACGGGCACGACCCCTTTGCCGAAGCGGGCGAGTTTCTCGACACGCTGTTTCGCCGTCTTCTGGCTGTCTGAGCCGCACGAAGGCGGCACCTTGCTGCAATGCGGCGGTGCCGATACAGTCAAAACTTCGCTCCACTGAGTCGGCATTATGGCGACAGCGCAAATCGATCCGCCCGAAACCGGGCCCGATACCCCCCCAACCCATCACGGAAATCTGGCATTGCTGCTTCTGGGCGCCGTTGGCGTGGTCTATGGCGACATCGGCACCAGCCCGCTTTACGCGCTGCGAGAGTCGCTTGCGGGCGCGGGCGCAGGCGGGATCGACGATGCCGAGATCATCGCGATCGTCTCGCTGCTTCTGTGGACCCTGATCCTGATGGTATCGCTCAAATATGTCGCGCTGATCCTGCGAGCCGACAATGACGGCGAGGGGGGAACCCTGTCGTTGGTGGCACTGGCGCAGGGGGCCCTGCCGCGGCCCTCGCTGGCGGTGCTGGCCCTCGGCGTGCTGGGAACCGCGCTGTTCTTTGGCGATGCGCTGATCACGCCCGCAATCTCGGTCCTGTCGGCGGTCGAGGGGCTGAAACTTGTCTCGCCCGAGACCGAACGGTTCGTGCTGCCCATCGCGCTGGTCATCATCATCGGCATCTTCTGGGTCCAGCAGAAGGGGACCGAGAAGGTGTCGCATTTCTTCGGCCCGGTCACGCTGGTCTGGTTCGTCGTGATGGCGGCGCTGGGGCTGATGCATGTGGGCGATCAACTGGCAATCCTGGGGGCCCTCAACCCGGCCCATGCTGCGCGCTATCTTTGGTCGGGCGGTCTGTCCACGCTTCCCGTGGTGGGGTCGGTGTTTCTCGCCGTCACGGGGGCCGAGGCGCTTTATGCCGACATGGGCCATTTCGGACGCCGGCCGATCCGCATCGCCTGGAACGTCATCGTCTTTCCTGCGCTGGCACTCAGCTATCTGGGCCAGGGGGCGCTTGTTCTGGCGAACCGGGAGGCGATGGAGAATCCGTTCTTCATGATGGCGCCAGACTGGTTCCTGCTGCCACTCGTCATCCTGGCAACGGCGGCCACGATCATTGCCAGCCAGGCGGTGATCTCGGGGGCCTTCTCGCTCACGCGACAGGCAGTGCAGATGGGGCTTCTGCCGCGGCTGGAGGTGCGCCACACCTCGGCGCGGCAAGTGGGCCAGATCTACATGCCCAAGGTCAACAGCCTGCTGTGCGCGGGTGTCGTGCTGCTGGTTCTCGCCTTCGAAAGCTCAACCGCGCTCGCCAGCGCCTATGGCATCGCGGTGACAGGAACGATGGTGATCACGACATTGCTGGGCGCTGTCGTGTTTCGCCGGCACTGGGGCTGGTCGCCCTTGACGGTGGCCGCGGTCTGCGTGCCGCTTCTGGTGGTGGAAGGGGTGTTCCTGGCTGCCAACCTGACGAAGGTCGCTGATGGCGGCTGGCTGCCGCTGGTGATCGCTGCGGTCCTGGGTGTGACGATCTGGACCTGGATGCGTGGCACGGCCTATGTGCTTGAGAAATCCCGCGCGGGTGCCATGTCGCTGGCCAGCCTGATCAGCTCGCTGGCCAAGAGCAACCGCCTTGCCGAAGCGCCGGGCACGGCTGTCTTCCTGACCGCAGACCCCGAAACGGCCCCTTCGGCCCTGATGCACAACATCAAGCACAACCATGTGCTGCACCAGAAGAACTTCATCGTCACGGTCCGCGTCGCCAACCACCCCCATGTGCCCGAGCGGGCTCGGCTGGACATCGAGCCGCTGGACGACCGCTTCACCCGGATCAACCTGACCTTCGGCTATATGGACGAGCCCAATGTGCCGCGCGCGCTGATGCATGCCCGCAAGCTGGGTGAGAAGTTCGACATCATGACGACCTCGTTCTTCCTCAACCGCCGCTCGTTCCGCAGCGCCCCGAACGAAGGTCTGCCACTTTGGCAGGAGCGGCTGTTCGTTGGGCTGACGAAATCGGCCTCCAATGCGACAGACTTCTACCGCCTGCCCGTCAACCGGGTGATCGAACTGGGCCAGCAGCTGGCGATCTGAGCGTCATTCGAGACGCGCGGGAAAGCCCTCGGCCCGCAGGTCAGTGCCCAGCAGGTCCTCCAGCAGCTTCGCAATCATTGGCGACTGCGCCTCGCCCCCATAGGCGGCCTTCGCGGCGATGTAGGTCTGGTTCGTGATGCTTGCGAGGTCGAGCGGCACCCCGAACTCCTTGCCGAACCCCAGGGCAAACCCCAGATCCTTTAGCGCGAGATCGATGTTGAAGGCTATGTCATAGGACCCGTTCAGGATCAGCGCCCCTTCGGTCTCATGCACGAAGGAGTTTCCCGACGAGGCCTGGATCGCATGCCAGGACTGCGCAAGGTCAAGCCCGCCGCGTTTCGCCAGCATCAGCGCCTCGGAGGTGGCCTTGAGGTGGATGAAGGCCAGCATGTTGGTGATGACCTTGATGATCGACGCCGACCCAAGCGGACCCATGTGGAAAATCCGGTCCCCCATGGCCTGCATTGCCCCGTGGTGCAGTTCGTAAAGGTCCCTGTCCCCGCCGGCGAGCATGGTGATCTTGCCCTGATGGGCCAGATGCACCCCCCCCGTGACCGGAAGCTCCATCATCCGCACGCCTGCCGCCTCTGCGATGGCACCAAGCGTCAGCACCTCGTCCCGGCCAAGCGTGGACATTTCTACCCACGAGGCCCCCGGCTTCATCCGGGGCAGGATGGCCCGCAGCACCCGCTCCGACACCACCGGTGATGGAAGGCAAGTGATCACATGGTCCACAGACCCCGCCAAGTCCTCGGCGCTGGTGGCGAGGGTCGCCCCATTGGCCACCAGCGGCGCGGCGAGTTGCGCGTTCAGATCAAACACCGTGACCTTGAAGCCGGCCTTCAGCAGGCAGCCCGCACAGGCGGCCCCAAGGTTTCCCAGGCCGATGTAACCGTAATGCATATGCTTTCCTGTCCCAGAATTGCCCGGAAGGCCTGGCGCCCTATTCGGCGCCGTAGCCCACGATCCCCTTGACCTCGCAGAAGTCATGGATGCCCCAATCGGCATATTCACGCCCGTTGCCGGACTGCTTGTAGCCGCCGAAGGGGGCGAAGGTATCCCAGTCGGGGTAGTTCAGGTTCACCGTCCCGGCCCGCAGGCGGCGGGCGACGGGCTTGGCGTCCTCGACCGGCCCGGCAATATAGGCGGCCAGGCCATAGATCGTGTCATTCGCCTGGGCGATGGCATCCTCGATGCTGTCATAGGGCTGGATCGCCAGCACCGGACCGAAGATCTCTTCCTTGGAGATCGTCATCGCATTGACCACATCGCCAAAGACGGTGGGCCGAACGAACCAGCCGCGGTTGAGCCCGGCCGGGCGCCCCACCCCGCCGGTGACCAGGGTCGCGCCCTCGTCGATCCCGGCCTGGATCAGGCGCTGGACCTTGTCGAACTGCAACTTGGAGACCAGCGGCCCCATGACGGTGCCTTCGTCGCGCGGGTCTCCGACCACGATCGCTTCCGCCACATCCTTTGCAACCGCCAGCGCCTCGGCCTGACGATCGCGCGGCACCAGCATCCGGGTCGGGGCGTCGCAGGATTGCCCCGTGTTGGACATCACGGCGGTCACGCCCGCCGCCACCGCCTCGGCGATGTCGGCACCCGGCAGGATGATGTTCGGCGACTTGCCGCCCATTTCCTGCGCCACACGCTTTGCCGTCGCCGCTGCGACAGCAGCGATCTGGGTACCTGCCCGGGTCGAGCCCGTGAAGCTGACCATGTCCACCTCGGGGTGGACCGACATCCGCGCACCAACCTCGGGCCCGGCGCCGTTGACCAGGTTGAAGACCCCCGGCGGGACACCCGCCTCATGGCAGACCTCGGCAAACAGCGTGCCAGAGAGAGGTGCGATCTCCGAGGGCTTCAGCACCATGGTGCAGCCCGCGACCAGCGCCGGGGCAACCTTGCAGGCGATCTGGTTCATCGGCCAGTTCCACGGCGTGATCAGCGAGCAGACGCCGATCCCTTCATAGAGGATCCGGGTGGTGCCGCGGTTGTATTCCCAGACCATCTCTTCGGCGGCCTTGATGGTCGCCTCCATATGGACCTGACCCGCCCAGGCCTGGGCATTGCGCGCCCAGGTGATCGGCGCCCCCATTTCGGTGGACATCGCCTGCGCGAAGTCCTCGTAGCGATCATTGTAGATCTCGAGGATGCGCTTCACGACGGCGATGCGTTCGGCAACCGGGCGATAGGTCCAGCCATCAAAGGCCGCGCGCGCGGCCATGATCGCCCGATCCGCGTCTTCGGCGCTGCCCATCGCAACCTCGCAGACGATCTCTTCGGTGGCCGGGTTCTCGACGCCAAGGCGCTGCTTCGACAGCGGCTCGACCCATTCCCCGTTGATGTAGAACTGCTGGATGTGTTTCGAGATCATGATGCTCACCGGAAGTAGATGTTGTATTTGGCGCGGATGGCCGCATCGATCTGGGGATCGATCACTGATCCTGCTTTTGCCAGTATTTCGTTCTTGCGGGCAATAGCGGCGTCCAGGAGCAGCGGTTTTCCCGCCTCGTTCCACTCCTTGGGGCTCATGCGGTTGCCGACAGCCGGGTAGATGTATTCCGTCTGCATAAGCCCCAGTGTCTGGGCCGAGCCGAGATAATGGCCCGGTCCGCCCATGCACACCTCCTTCATCGCTTCGATCGAGGTCGAGTCCGGCGTGACATCGATGCCCCGCACCAGCCGCATCGTCTGGCCCAGAAGGTCATCGCCAAGAACGAGGCTTTCCAGACAGAACCCCAGCAGCGAGGCATGCATGCCCACGGCCTCGTAGCACATGTTGAGGCCCGCCAGTCCGGCGAGCGCATTGGTGATGCCCTGCTCCCAACCGGCCTGCATGTCGGGCAGCTTCGAATCCGAGATGCCCGAGGCCGCGCCCCCCGGCAGGTCGTAGAAACGATGCATCTGCGCGCAGCCGGCCGTCAGCAACGCCTGTTCCGCGCTGCCGCCCGACATGGCCCCGGTGCGCAGGTCGCTGACGAAGGGCCAGGTCCCGAAGATCGCTGGCGCGCCCTTGCGGATCGCGTTCACATAGACGACGCCGGCAAGGCACTCCGCGACCGCCTGCACGATGGCCAGCGCGATCGGCGCCGGCGCCGTCGCCCCGGCCTGACCGGCCGACAGCAAGAGCATCGGCATGCCGCGCCGGATGCAATCCTCCATCGTGATGCAGCTTTCCTCGGCAAACTTCATGGGTGGCACGACGAAGCAGTTGGAATTGCTGACAAACGGCCGCTCACGCCATTTGTCCTCACCGCCCGCGACCATGTAGATCATGTCGAAGCAATCGGCGACATGGCTCGGGTCGCTGAAGGATGTGCCCACATGCTTGCGGGTACCCGCAAGGCAGCCGTAAAGCGTGTTGAGATCCATCTCCTTGTTGTCCACCACATCGCGGCAGACCATCGTGCGCTGGTAGAAGTGGATGTTGTCCAGGTTCTCGACCAGCCGCGCCGCATCATAAAGGTCCTGCGCGGTCGACTCGCGATAATCGAGCGTGATCGGATCGACGATATGCACCGCGGCCCCTGCCGTGCCGTAGTGCACGTTTGTGCCTTGCAGATGCAGGTCGAACTTCGGGTCGCGCGCATGCAGCGTGATGCCGCGGGCGGCCACGGCCAGCATGTCCTCGACCAGCGCGCGGGGGAACCGGATGCGCCCGTCATCGCCCTGGATCGCGCCTGCCCCGGTCAGGATCTCGACACCCGACTTCGGCGCATTGGATAGGCCGATGACCTCCAGCGCCTCCAGTGCGGATTGATGGATCTGCTCGACCCCGGCCTCGGTCAGGGGCTTGTACTGCCCCCCGGGCAGGCCCGCGCGCACTGGGCGCAACGCCTCTGCCAGCGGCGCTGCCCGCTCGGCCACCCGTGCAGCCCGGCCTCCCGAACGCCGCGCCCGGGCCGGTTCGCAAATCTCGCCAATCTCGGTCATGTCATCCTCCCGGGGGCATCCCCCGCTGTCAGTTCGTTCCCGCACCCTTGATCAAGAGCGCATCGATCTCGTCACCCGCCGCCGCCTTCATCAGCGGCGCAAAACTTCCATCGTCCAGCAGTCCTCCGACTGCGTCGCGGATCGCTGCATGGGCCACGCGCGCGATCTGGCTACCCGTCGAAATTCGGCGCACGCCCATCGCCGCCAGTTCGGCCACCGTCGTCGCCCGGAGCGGTCCCGCCGCCAGCGCATTGACCGGCGCCTTGACCGCGGCCAGCACCTGCGCAAGCTCGGCCCGCCCCGGCGGCACCGGCAGGTACAGAAGGTCCGCCCCTGCCGCCTCGAAGGCCTTCAGCCGCCGGATGCCCTCGGCCAGGTCATAAGCGCCGTTCATCACCCCGTCGGCCCGCGCGCAGAACACGAAAGGCCGCCCCAGCGCCCGCGCCGCCGCGGCCCCGGCCCGAATGCGCTCGACCGCGAGGTCTAACCCATAGGCAGGGGCGCCCTCGACCATCACCGTATCCTCGACCGAACAGCCCGACAGCCCCACCTCGCCCGCCAGACGCACCGTCTCGGCCACGGTCTCGGGCGCATCGCCAAAGCCGTTCTCGAAATCGCCAGACACCGGCAGGCCCGTCGCCGCGAGGATATCCGCCGCATGGGCCAGCGCCTCGTCGCGGCTGACCCCGCCCATGTCGGGCCGCCCAAGCGTGAAGGCATGTGCCGCCGAAGATGTCGCCAGCGCCTTGGCCCCAAGCGCCGCCATCATCCGCGCCGTTCCCGCATCCCAGGGGTTCGGGATGACGAAGCAGCCCCGCTGGTGCAGCGCCGCAAAGGCCTGATGCCGCTCCGCCAGTCTCGTCACTGAACCATTCCTTCTGCTGTTCCGAAGTGTCCTCGGGTGGGTCCGGGAGGACAGACAGCCCTCCCGGACTGCGTCACAGGCGCACCCGTTCGGATTTCGGATCGTACATCGGCACCAGTGAGGCAACGGCACGGTGCCGCACGCCCGCCACCTCGATCTCGTAGCGCGAGGCAAGTACCTCTTCCTCGCTCTCGCCCTTGCAAGGCACATAGCCCATGCCGACGGCACCGCCGAGGAAATGGCCGTAATTGCCGCTCGTCACCGGGCCGACGATCCGGCCATCTCGCACCACCGCCTCGTTGTGGAACAGCAGCGGCTCGGGATCTTCCAGCCGGAACTGCACCATCCGGCGGGAAAGTCCCTCGTCCTTCTTCCGCAGCACCGCGTCGCGGCCAATGAAGCCGTCCTTCTTGGTGCGGACAGAGAAGCCGAGCCCGGCTTCGAGGACATGATCCTCGTCGGTGATGTCATGGCCCCAGTGGCGATAGGCCTTTTCGATCCGGCAACTGTCGAGCGTGTGAAGCCCGCAAAGCTTCAGCCCCAGATCGACACCCGCTTCGTCCAGCGTCTCGAAGACATGGGCTGTCTGGTCGGCCGAGACGTAAAGCTCCCAGCCCAGCTCGCCCACATAGGTTACACGATGCGCACGGGCCAGGCCCATGCCGATTTCGATTTCCCGAGCTGTTCCAAAGGGGTGCGCGGCATTGCTGAAGTCGTTTGGCGAGACGCGGGCCATGAGCTCGCGCGCCTTGGGCCCCATGACGCAGAGGACCGACTCCGCCGCCGTCACATCAGTGATGACCGCGAAGTCGTCGCCCACGTTGCGCCGCAGCCAGTCGAGGTTGCGCTGGAACGTGGCACCCGGCACGACCAGCAGATAGGCGGTTTCCGACAGCCGCGTCACCGTCAGGTCGGCCTCGATCCCGCCACGGTCGTTCAGGAACATCGTATAGACGATCCGGCCCGGCTCAACATCGACCTCGGTCGAGCAGATGCGGTTGAGGAACTTCGCGGCATCGCGCCCCTCGACCCGGATCTTGCCAAACGAGGTCATGTCGAACAGCCCCACGCCGTTGCGCACGGCCAGATGCTCGGCCTTCTGGTTCTCGAACCAGTTCTGCCGCTTCCAGCTGTAGCGATACTCCCGCTCCTGGCCCGGGTTAGCGAACCAGTTTGCCCGCTCCCAGCCCGCCACCTCGCCAAAGACCGCGCCGCGCGCCTTCAGGTGCTCATGAATAGGCGAGCGACGGACGCCGCGCGCGGTCTCGACCTGGCGGTAGGGGAAATGGTCGGCATAGAGAAGGCCGAGCGTTTCGGTGACCCGTTCCTTCAGATAGCGGCGGTTGCGCTGGAAGGGCTGGGCCCGACGGATATCGACCTCCCACAGGTCGAAGGGGGCCTCACCCTCGGTGATCCAATGGGCAAGCGCCATGCTCGCCCCGCCGGAAGAGACGATGCCGATCGAGTTGTATCCGGCGGCGATCCAGTAGCCCTTAAGCCCGGGAGCCTCGCCCAGATAATATCGGTCGTCGGGGGTGAAGCTCTCCGGCCCGTTGAAGAAGGTGTGGATACCGGCGGTCTGGAACAGCGGCATCCGGTCTGCCGCCATTTCCAGGATGGGCGCGAAGTGGTCCCAGTCCTCGGGCAGCGTGTCAAAGCTGAAGTCCTCACGGATACCGTTCATGCCCCAGGGCTTGGCCTTGGGCTCGAAGGCGCCAACCATCATCTTGCCGGCGTCCGATTTGTAATAGGCACATTCGTCGGGCACCCGTAGCACCGGCATATGGCCCAGGCCCGCGATCGGTTCGGTGATCAGGTAAAAATGCTCGCAAGCATGCAGCGGCAGCGTTACGCCGCTCTGGTTCGCCAGATCGCGCCCCCACATGCCGCCGCAGTTGATCACCACATCCGCCTCTATTTGGCCCGGTCCCTCGGCGCCTTCATAGTTGACCCCCGTCACCCGGCGCCCCTTGGCATCCGCCCGTTCGGTCACACCGGTGACCTTGACGCCTTCGAAAATCTTCGCGCCCCGCTGGCGGGCTCCCTTGGCCAGCGCCATGGCGATATTGGCGGGATCGCACTGGCCATCGAGCGGCAGGGCCACGGCGCCAACCACACCGTCGATGTTCAGATGCTCGTAGCGTTGCTTGACTTCGGTGGGCGAGATCTCATGCACCTCGACGTCGAAGATGCGCGCTACCGTTGCCTGGCGCAGCAGCTCCTCATGCCGTTCCTTTGTCAGCGCGACCGAGATCGACCCCACCTGCCGCATGCCGGTCGCCACGCCCGTCTCGGCCTCGAGCTTGATGTAGAGATCGGCGGAATACTTCGCCAACCGCGTCATGTTGGCCGAGCCGCGCAACTGTCCGATCAGCCCCGCCGCATGCCATGTCGTGCCGCAGGTCAATTGCTTGCGTTCCAGCAGCACGACATCGCTCCATCCGGCCTTGGCCAGATGATAGGCCACCGAGCAACCGGAAATGCCGCCACCGATGACAACCGCGCGGGCTTTTTGGGGAAGGTTGCTCATGCGAAGGCGTATCCTTTGTCGGTCAGCCGCCGCCGGATGGCGGCGATATGGGCAGGGGTGGTTTCGCAGCAGCCGCCGATGATCGTGGCACCTTGCCCCGCCCAATGCTCGGCGAAATCGGCATAAAGTTCGGCCGTCAGATCGGGCCGGGCTTCCAGCGCATCAACGGTCGGGCGGTCTTTCAGGAAATCCTCGGTGATCTGCTTGAAGCCGTTGGCATAGCATCCATAGGGCAGTCCGGTGGCGGACAGGGCATCCAGCGCCGCCGCCATCGCCTCGGGGGCCGAGCAGTTGGCCAGCACTGCCGCTGCCCCGTCCCGCGCAATGGCCGCCAGTTCGGCCACCGGCTCGCCCGAGCGCAGCTTCGTTCCATCGCGATCCTCGACCGTGACCGACAGCCAGACCGGCTTTCCCGTGGCCTGCGCCCCTTCGAGCAACGCTCGCGCCTGGGCAAGCGTGGCGATGGTTTCACCCAGGATCACATCGACCTGCGGCGCCAGGATCGCGGCCACCTCGCCGTAAAGGCGCCTGGCTTCCGCATGCTCTGGTCCGACATCGGCGCGGTACGAGGCGCCCAGCGGCCCGATCGACCCCGCGATCCGCCCTGCCCCCGCCACCTGTCGCGCGGCCTTCGCCTCGGCCAGGGCCTGGGCATGCAGGGCCCCGAACCGGTCATCCAGTCCGAAGTCGCGCAGTCTGTCATGGTGGATCGCATAGGTATTCGTGGTCGCAACGGTGGCGCCGGCGGCGAAGTAATCCTCATGGATCGCCTGCACGAGACCGGGATGGTCGATCATCACCTGCGTCGCCCAAAGCGGCGTCGGCGCGTCGCCTGAACGGTTGATGAGCTCCTGGCCCATGCCGCCATCGAGAAGGGTGATCATTGTAAGGTCTCCGGTGGAAGCAGCACCAACTTGCCAGGATAGCGGCTGGCGGCCAGATCGGCCTGCGCCTGGGCGATCTCGCGCAGGGGATAGGTGCGGGACACCAGCGGGCGGAGGCGCCCCGCATTGATCAGTTCCACGAGCCCCGCAAAGACGTCGCCAGGCTGGTTGGTCGCGCCGAAGATCGTCAGATCATTGAGATAGATCGTGCGCAGGTCGCCCGTCACGACCGGCCCCCCCACAGCGCCCGATGTGGCATAGCGCCCGCCGGGCCGAAGCGCCTCGATCCGGTCCGACCAACCCGCACCGCCCACAAGGTCGATCACGACATGGAAGCTGCGGAGGGGTGGAGCGGCCTCGCGGTGCAGCACCTCGGCCCCCGCCTCGCGCACCGCCGCAGCCTTGCCGGCCGAACATTGTCCCACCACCTCGGCTCCGCGCAGAACGGCAAGCTGCACGGCCGCAAGCCCCACGCCGCCAGAGGCACCGGTGACCAGCACCCGCTCTCCCGGCCCCACCCCGGCACGATGCAGCAGGTTGTTTGCCGTGCCATAGGCACAGGGCATCGCGCCGACTTCCACATCGGAAAGGGGCGAGGCGCTCACATCGTGCAGATGCCGCGCCGGAACGCAGGCGAATTGCGCAAAGGCTCCGTCATACTCCGATCCGATCGCCACGAAATGCACCGGGTTGTCGGCTGTCGGCTCCGACTGGTTCGTCGGGCAGATCACGCGCGCGCCAAGGGGCATGCCCACCACACCCTCACCCAGCGCAACAACCTCTCCGCACAGGTCAGACCCCTGGATGCGCGGAAAGGTCAGTGCCCCCGACCAGCCGGCCTCTTCGCCTTTGCCGTACCAGCCGACGCGGGTGTTGATATCGGTCGCGTTCACCCCTGCGGCCAGCACGCGCACCAGAACGTCGCCCGGGCCAGGATGCGGCACGGGGATGTCCTCTCGCCAGACCAGTGCCTCCGGCCCGCCGTGGCGAACCAGCTGGACGCCGGACATGGTGGCGGGCAGGCTCACGCACGGATCCTTTCGTTCTGCGGATCCCAGACCGCGCCGTCGCCCATCACCTCTGCCGGGTAGCGGGTGCCGAAGACCTCGATCTCAAGCTTCGTGCCCGGCTCGGCCAGATCGGCCCGCAGCATGCCCAGGGCGAGGCAAGCCTCGACGCGGTGGCCCCAGTAGGCGCTGGTCGTCTCGCCCACCACCTGCCCTTCGTGCCACAGCGTCGACATGTAGGGCGGGTCACAATCGCCAACCTGCACCTTCAGCACCGTGAACCGCTTCGTTGCGCCCCGCTGCTTTTCGGCGGCGAGCGCCGCCTTGCCGCGAAACTCGGGCTTGGCCCAGTCAATGAACCGTTCGAGTCCGCCCTGCAGAACGGTGTAATCTGTCGAAAGATCGCCCTTCCAGGCGCGGTAGCCCTTTTCGATCCGCAGGCTGTTCAGCGCGAACATCCCGAAGGGGCGCAACCCATGGTCCTGCCCGGCGGCCATCACCGCATCCCAGACCGCTGGCGTGTCGGCCAGGCGCGAGTGAATCTCCCAGCCCAGCTCGCCCGCGAAGGACACCCGCATCAACATCACCTCGCGCCCGGCAATGCGCGCCGTCTGCCAGGTCAGCCAGGGGCGGTTCAGATCGGCCTCGGCCACCTCGGCCAGGATCGCACGCGCGGCAGGGCCAGTCAGGATCTGGCATGACCATGCATCGGTCTCCTCGACCAGTGCCAGACCGGGATCCAGGTGCTTTACCAACCATTCCCGGTCATGCGCCTGGGCGGTGGCCGCTGTGATCAGCAGAACCTCCTCTTCGCCAAGGCGCGCGATCGACATCTCGGTGACGATGCGGCCCTTGTCATCGGCAAAGTAGCCCAGGCCAAGCCGCCCGACCGGCGGCACCTTGCCGGTGACCTGGCGGGCCAGCCACTCCACAGTGCCCGGACCCGAAATGCGGAACCGCGAAAAGCCGGGCAGATCGAGGATGCCCGCCGCGTCACGAACCGCCCGCGCCTCTTCCTGCACGGCGCCGAACCAGGGGCCTTCGCGCCGCCAGGTGCGCTGCGCCTGTTCCGAGGTGTCGTCGCCGGGTCGGGCGTACCACAGTGCGCGCTCCCAGCCATTATAAGGGCCGAATTGCGCGCCAAGGGCGGCCGTCCTGTCATGCACGGCGCTGTGCTTCTTGTCGCGCCCCACGGGCCAGACGTGGTGGGGGAAGTGAATGGCATATTCGTGGCCATAGACCTCCATTCCCTTCGCAACGCAGTAGTCGGGGTCTTCGAAGCCGGTGAAGCGACGCGGGTCGCACGACCACATGTCCCATTCGGTAGCCCCCTCGGTCACCCATTCGGCCAGCACCTTGCCCGCACCGCCCGCCTGGCAGATGCCAAAGGTAAAGACGCAAGCCTCGAAGGCATTCGGTACACCGGGCATCGGGCCGATCAGCGGGTTGCCATCGGGCGTATAGGGGATTGGCCCGTTGATGACCTTGGTCAGGCTGGCCTTCTCCAGCAGCGGCACCCGCGCCATCGCGTCAGAGATATGCCATTCCAGCCGCTCCAGATCGTCAGGGAACAACTGGAAGCTGAAATCCTCGGGGAAAGGATCGTCGGGCGTAGCCCAATGGGCGCGGCAGTTCCCCTCGTACGGGCCCAGGTTGAAACCCATCTTTTCCTGCCGCAGGTAGTAGGAACTGTCGACATCGCGCAAGAGCGGCAGCTTGTGGCCGACCTCCTTCGTCCAGGCCTCCAGCTCGGGGATGGTGTCGAACAGCATGTACTGGTGGCTCATCACCATCATCGGCAGGTCGCGCCCGAACCAGCGGCCCACCTCGCGCGCATAATAGCCGGCCGCATTCACCACGATTTCGCAGCGGATCTCGCCCTTGGGGGTCGAGATCACCCATTCGTCCCCTTCGCGCCGGGCGCCGGTCGCGGGGCAGAACCGCTCGATCCGCGCGCCCATGGCCCGCGCGCCCTTGGCCAGCGCCTGGGTCAGTTGCGCAGGGTCGATGTCGCCATCATAGGGATCGTACAGCGCGCCCGTCAGGTCATGCGTCTCGACAAAGGGATAGCGCGTGCGGATCTCGTCCGGCGCCAGGATGTCCAGGTTCATGCCCTGATAGCGCCCCATGCCCACAACGCGCTGGAACTCGCGCAGCCGCTCCATCGAATGGGCCAGCCGGACCGATCCGGTGACGTGATAGTTCATCGGATAGTCGACCGCCGCGCCCAGCCCCCGGTAAAGCTCGGCAGAATAGCGCTGCATGTTCATGATCGACCAGCTGGACGAGAAGGTCGGCACATTGCCCGCCGCATGCCAGGTCGACCCGGCGGTCAACTCGTTCTTTTCCAGCAGGACAGCATCGGTCCATCCGGCCTTTGCCAGATGGTAAAGCGCCGAGGCCCCCACAGCGCCGCCCCCGATGATGACCACTCTTGCGCTTGTGGGGAAATCCGACACGCCCATTCTCCTCATCCGTTCCGGACGCAAGTATCGGCTCTTGGCGACCGCCTTTCAATTCGCGACAGCCCGGGTTATTGATCGGAAAATCCGATCAGGACCCTCATGCAGCCCGAATTGATCGAGACCTTCCTCGACCTGGTGGAAAGCCGCAGCTTCCACCGCACCGCCGAACGCCAGGGCCTGACGCAATCGACCGTGTCGGGCCGAGTGCGGGCGCTGGAAGCGGCCCTTGGCGTGCGGCTCTTCTCGCGCTCGCGCGCGGGCACGCATCTGACCACCGAGGGGCTCAAGTTCGAACCCCATGCCCGCGCCCTGCGCCATGCCTGGGCCGAAGCGAAGCGGTCGGTCGAACAGACCGGTGCCCAGGCGGTCACGCTGCGCATCGGCATCCAGAACGATCTTGCGGCGGGGCATATCGGCGACTGGATCGCAGGGTTTCGCCGCGCCCTGCCGCAGGCGGGTTTCTATATCGAGCCGGATTACTCGGCGCAGATGTGCGCCGACCTGGCAACCGGCCTGCTGGATTTTGCGGTCCTCTTCACGCCCCGCGCCACGCCAGACCTGCATTTCTCGACCGTGGGTCAGGTGAGCTACCGCCTGATTTCCTCTGACGGAGCACGACGCGATGGGCTGCGGGCGGACCGCTTCATCCGCGCGAACTACTCGCCCGCCTTCGGGCTTGCGCATCGCGCGACGCTGCCCGAGATGGAGGCCGCCCCCCTCGCCGCCGGTCAGAATGCCGCCGTCGCAGGCCTTCTGCAGTCGATTGGGGGCGCGGGGTTCGTCCTGCAAGACACGGCCCAGGCCCTGGTTGCGACCGGAAACTTCCACCTGGTGACCGATGTGGCCCCGCTCACCCAGCCGGTCTATGCCGCCATGCACCTGCGCCACCGCACCTCGGCGTTGCATCGACGCCTTCTGAAGATCGTCGAGCGTCAACTCGGCCGACGCTGAAGGACAAGCCCTTCTTCTGTTCCCAGATGTCCTCGGGGGGGGGGCGCCGCCGCACCCGCGGCGGTCGGGGGGCAGACAGCCCCCCGCGACCGGCCTCACAACCCGCTGCGCATCCGGTAGCCGGGCGCGTGGAACAATCGCACCGCGGTGATGGGCATGTCCTCGGCCCAGGTGACGCGATCTGTCACGAACAGTGCAGCCCCCGCCCCCACGCCCAGGGCCGCTGCCTCTTCCTCCCCCGCGGATTCGGCAGAAAAGGAAATGTCGCCCGTGGCATAGGGAACTTGACCCACCAGCCATTCATTGGCGCTGACCTGCGCGAAATCCGGTGCCTCGCGCCCCAGGGCAGCGGGGTTCAGCCAGCGATCCTCATAGGCCCAGGGCCGCCCATCTGCCAGGTGCAGCGTGCAGAGCCGCCGCATCTGTGCGCCTGCAGGCAAGCCCAACCGCGCGGCAACCGGCGGTGGGGCCGGTTCATGCCGGTCGACAAGCACCTGATGGCCATAGGCCTGCCCCCTGCCTTCGACCTCCAGCCGGATCACCGCGATCTCCAGCGTCGCGCGCCGCGCGGGCAAGAGCGCGACGCGCGTCCCCGCCTTGCGCCGGCGCTCGATCACGCCGGTCGCGGCCAGTTCGCGCAAGGCGCGGTTCACCGTGGCCCGCGCCACACCGAATTCATGCGCAAGGGTCTCTTCCCCCGGGATGGTCTCGCCCGGAGCCCAACGGCGCGCCCTGATGCGCGCCGAAACCTCATCGCGGATCGCTTCCCAACCGGCTGGCTGCATCACAGCACGTCCCGCAACCGGGCCATGACCCGCGCATAGGCCGCTGCGATGGCCGTCCGCCCGTGGTGGCGTCCACCCGAGACAAGGTGCCGGCCCGCCGACCAGACCTCGGCCACCGCGCCCTTGCCAAAAATGAAGGCATCCAGAATCGTGTCCCCCTCGCGCCCCGCCAGATCAGGCGCGGTCAGATCCAGCGCCAAAAGGTCGGCCCAGAGGCCCTCGCGGATCTCGCCCGCCTCGCGCCCGGCAGCCTGTGCGCCGCCCTGTGCCGCGCTTTCCCACAGCACGCGACCGGTGGAGCGGCCCGGGATGGCCAGCATCGCCCGTCCCCGGTCCCGCAGGCGCTGGGAATACTCGAACAGCCGCAACTCTCCTGCCAGCGTGATGTCGATGTTGCTGTCCGAACCCACGCCCCAGCGCCCGCCGGCCTGCGCGTAGCGGACCCCGTCAAAGATCCCGTCGCCCAGGTTCGCCTCGGTTATCGGGCACAGCCCGGCCACTGCGCCTGTTGCCGCAAGGCCGGTCGTCTCCTGCGGCGCCATCTGTGTCGCATGGATCAGGCACCATCGCGGATCGACAGCCGCATTGGCCAGAAGCCACTCCACCGGCCGCGCACCATAGGCGGCCTTCACCTCTTCGACTTCGGCCACCTGCTCGGCCAGATGCAGATGCACCGGCGCATGGCTGGCCAGCCCCGCCACCCAGTCGAGCGACCCGCGCGATACCGCCCGCAAGGAATGGGGCGCCACGCCTAGCCGCGTGTCCGCCGGCAGATGCGCCAGCGCACGCGCTGCCCCATCCCACAGCGCGGCATAGCCGTCGCGGTCATTGCCAAAGCGCAACTGCCCCCCGGCCAGGGCCCGCCCGTCGCAACCACCCTGCTCGTAAAGCACCGGCAACAACGTCAGACCCAACCCGGACTCTGCCGCCGCAATGGCGATCCGCTCGGCCATCTCGGCGCGATTGGCATAAGCTGCCCCGCCCGGCGCGTGGTGCAGATAGTGGAACTCGGCCACCGCCGCATAGCCCGCCTCGGCCATCTCCATCTGAACGAAGGCCGCGATCGCCTCGACATCCCCGGGCGTCAACTGCTCGAGGAAGCGGTACATCAGGCTGCGCCAGGTCCAGAAACTGTCCTGCCCCGCCGTGCGTGTCTCGGTCAGACCCGCCATGGCGCGCTGAAAGGCATGGGAATGCAGGTTGACCGGCGCCGGCAACAGGCAATCCACCTGCACGGCCCCGGCAGTCGGCCCAGACCCCACCGCAGCAATCCTGCCGTCCTCGACCGCAACGGTCACGTCCAGCGCCCATCCCCCAGGCAGCAAGGCGGTCTTGGCATGGATCAGGGTCATCGGCATCCTCGCTTGACAGGCGCTATTATGTGCAGACATAATAACCCAAACCTCAGACATAAGGCAAGCAGAATGGCGATTCTCCTCACCGGGGCAACAGCAGCGACGATGGAGGACGGCTATGGGCTGATCCCGCAGGCGGCGCTGGTCCTGCAAGGAGACCGCATCGAATGGGTCGGCCCGGAAACCGACCTGCCGGACGATTTCGCCGGCCTGCCCGCCCGCGATCTTGGCGGCCGCCTGGTCACCCCGGCACTGATCGACTGCCACACCCATGTCGTCTTTGGCGGCACAAGAGCGGCGGAGTTCGAGATGCGGCTCAACGGCGCCTCCTATGAGCAGATCGCCCGCGCCGGCGGCGGCATCCTGTCGACCGTCGCCGCCACCCGCGCCGCGACCGAGGAAGACCTTGTCGCCGCAGCCCTCCCCCGGCTTGACCAAATGCTGGCCGAGGGCGTGGCCACGGTCGAGGTCAAGTCGGGCTACGGACTCGACCCCGAGGCCGAGCTCAAGATGCTCCGCGCCGCCCGCAGGCTTGCGGAACTGCGACCCGTGACCATCGTCACAACCTTTCTCGGGGCCCATGCCATTCCGCCAGAGTACCGGGGCCGCGCCGATGCCTATCTGGACGAGGTGGCGATCCCCACGATGCAAGACGCGCGCGACGAAGGACTGATCGACGCCGTCGACGCCTTCTGCGAGGGCATCGCCTTCTCGCCCGCTCAGGTCGAACGCTTGTTCACGGCCGCCCGCGCCCTTGGCTTGCCGGTAAAGTTGCACGCCGAGCAGCTCTCCAACCTCGGAGGCGCTGCGCTGGCCGCCCGTTTCGGTGCGCTCTCCGCCGACCACCTCGAATATCTCGACGAGGAAGGCGTCATCGCCATGGTTGCCCATGGCACGGTCGCCGTGATCCTGCCCGGCGCCTTCTACACGCTGCGCGAAACGCGGCAGCCGCCGATCGACCTGCTCAGACGGCACGGTGTGCGCATGGCCGTCGCGACCGATTGCAACCCCGGCACTGCTCCCATGACCTCGCTCATGCTCGCCATGAACATGGCCTGCACGCTCTTTCGCATGACGCCCGAAGAGGTGCTCCTCGGCGCCACCGCCCATGCCGCCCAGGCCCTCGGCCTGACCGACCGAGGCCGCATCGCCCCCGGCCTGCGCGCCGACCTCGCCGTCTGGCAGGCGCAACACCCTGCCGAGCTTTCCTGGCGCATCGGCCCCACGCCCCTTCACGCCCGCATCTTCGGAGGCAAGATTGACCGCTGAAACCCTGTTCCCCGGCGCCACCACGCTCGCCCAGCTGGAACGTATCTACCGCCAGGAGGCCCCGGCACGTCTCGACGCCAGTGCACGTGGCCCGGTCGAGGCAGCCGCCGCGCGCATCGCTGCCGCTGCCGCCGGAACCGAGCCGGTCTATGGGGTCAACACCGGCTTCGGCAAGCTCGCCTCGCTCAAGATCGCCGCCAAAGACACCGCCACCCTTCAGCGCAACCTGATCCTCAGCCATTGCTGCGGCGTGGGCGAGCCGATGCCGCGCGCTGCCGCCCGGCTGATGATGGTGCTGAAGCTGCTCTCCCTCGGTCGCGGCGCCTCTGGCGTCCGGTGGGAGGTGATCGACCTGCTCGAAGGCATGCTCGCCCGTGGGGTCACCCCTGTGATCCCGGCGCAGGGCTCGGTCGGCGCAAGCGGCGACCTCGCCCCCCTCGCCCATATGGCGGCGGTCATGATCGGCCATGGCGAGGCAGAGGTCGAGGGCCACCGCCAGTCTGGCGGGGCTGCGCTGCTCAAGGCCGGACTCTCGCCCATCACCCTCGGCCCGAAAGAGGGCCTCGCCCTCATCAACGGCACGCAATTCTCGACCGCCTATGGGCTCGCGGGCCTTTTCGACGCCTGGAACGCCGCGCAATCCGCCCTCGTCGTCTCGGCGCTCTCGACCGACGCGATCATGGGCTCCACTGCGCCACTGGAACCCGAAATCCACGCCCTGCGCGGCCATGCCGGCCAGATCGAGGCGGCGGCGACGATGCGCGCGCTCCTCGACGGATCAGAGATCCGCGAAAGCCACCGCACGGGCGACACCCGCGTGCAGGATCCCTACTGCATCCGCTGCCAGCCCCAGGTTACCGGCGCCGCGATGGATGTGCTGCGCATGGCCGCACGCACGCTCGAGATCGAGGCCAACGCCGCCACCGACAACCCGCTCGTGCTTACCTCTGGCGGCATCGTCTCGGGCGGCAACTTCCATGCCGAACCGGTGGGCTTCGCCGCCGACATGATCGCGCTCGCGATCAGCGAGATCGGCGCCATCGCCCAGCGCCGCGTGGCGCTGATGGTCGACCCGACACTCAGCTTCGATCTGCCTCCCTTCCTGACACCGAACCCCGGCCTCAATTCCGGCCTGATGATCGCCGAGGTCACGACCGCCGCCCTGATGAGCGAGAACAAGCATCTCGCCCATCCGACGGTGACCGACTCCACCCCGACCTCGGCCAATCAGGAAGATCACGTCTCGATGGCCGCCCATGGCGCGCGCCGCCTTGCACGGATGAACGAGAATCTCGCCCGCATCCTGGGGGTCGAGGCGCTTTGCGCCGCGCAAGGGATCGAATTCCGCGCCCCGCTTGGCACCTCTGCCCCCCTCGCCCGTGTCCTTGCCCGTCTGCGGCAAGACGTGGCCACGCTGGGCGAGGACCGCTATCTCGCCCCCGATCTCGAAGCCGCAGCGAGCCTGATCGCCGCCGGCGCCCTGGCCGGGGCCGCGCAAGTTCCCCTTCCCCAGGTCTCTTTTGCCTAAGTATCCTGCGGGGGTCCGGGGGCGCAAAGCCCCCGGCCGCCCTCCGCCCGAACCGGAGCCCGATCATGACCAACCCCCGTCACAACCTGCGCGACGTCTTCCCCGCGACCGGCACCGAGATCACCGCGAAAAGCTGGCTGACCGAGGCGCCGATGCGGATGCTGATGAACAACCTGCACCCCGATGTCGCCGAGAACCCCCATGAACTCGTCGTCTATGGCGGCATCGGTCGTGCCGCCCGGACGTGGGAGGATTTCGACCGCATCGTCGCAACGCTGAAGACGCTGAACGAGGATGAGACCCTTCTCGTGCAGTCGGGCCGGCCCGTGGGTGTGTTCCGCACCCACAAGGATGCGCCGCGCGTGCTGATCGCCAACTCGAACCTCGTGCCACACTGGGCGACGTGGGACCATTTCAACGAGCTCGACAAGAAGGGACTGGCCATGTACGGCCAGATGACCGCCGGTTCCTGGATCTACATCGGCACCCAAGGCATCGTGCAGGGCACCTACGAGACCTTCGCCGAGGCGGGTCGCCAGCACTATGGCGGCAACCTCCGGGGCAAATGGATTCTGACCGGGGGCCTGGGCGGCATGGGTGGCGCGCAGCCGCTCGCCGCGGTTATGGCGGGGGCCTGCTGCCTCGCCGTCGAGGTGGACGAGACCCGTATCGATTTCCGCATCCGCACCCGCTATCTCGACGCCAAGGCGAAAACCCTCGACGAGGCGCTGGCCCTGATCGACGACTGGACCGCCAAGGGCGAGGCGAAATCGGTCGGCCTTCTTGGCAACGCCGCCGAGATCTTCCCGGAACTGGTGAAACGCATGAACGCCGGCGGCCACCGCCCCGACATCGTCACCGACCAGACTTCGGCCCATGACCCTCTGCACGGCTACTGCCCGGCGGGCTGGACCGTCGCCGACTGGCGGGCAAAGCAGGAAAGCGACCCGCAAGCGGTTGAACAGGCGGCTCGCGCCTCGATGCGCACCCATGTCGCGGCGATGGTCGATTTCTGGAACGCTGGCGTGCCGACGCTGGACTACGGCAACAACATCCGCCAGGTCGCGCAGGACGATGGGCTGGAGAATGCCTTCGCCTTCCCGGGCTTCGTTCCGGCCTACATCCGGCCGCTCTTTTGCAAGGGCATTGGTCCCTTCCGCTGGTGCGCGCTGTCGGGCGACCCCTCCGACATCCACAAGACCGACGCGGCGATGAAGAAGCTCTTCCCCGAAAACCATCACCTGCACCGCTGGCTCGACATGGCGCAAGAACGGATCGCCTTCCAGGGCCTGCCCGCGCGCATCTGCTGGATCGGCCTTGGCGACCGGCACCGGGCGGGTCTGATGTTCAACGAGATGGTGGCCTCGGGCGAGTTGAAGGCGCCCATCGTGATCGGGCGCGACCACCTCGACTCCGGCTCGGTCGCCTCGCCCAACCGCGAGACAGAAGCGATGAAGGATGGCTCGGATGCCGTGTCGGACTGGCCGCTTCTGAACGCGCTTCTGAACACCGCGAGCGGCGCGACCTGGGTGTCGCTGCACCATGGCGGCGGGGTTGGCATGGGTTTCAGCCAGCATTCCGGCATGGTCGTGGTCGCTGACGGCACCGAGGACGCCGCGCGGCGACTGGCGAATGTGTTGTGGAACGACCCGGCCACCGGCGTCATGCGCCATGCCGATGCGGGATATGACATCGCGAAGGATTGCGCCCGCGAAAATGGGCTGCGCCTGCCGGGCATTCTCGGGAACTGAGCAATCCTCTCCGGATTGGTCCCGCGTCAGATCCGGCACGAGGCGAACGCCTTGTCCAGACGCGGTCGCCTTTCTGCAACGGACCGGCAAACTCTCCACCGGAGCGTTTCCGCCGGTCCGTCACGCCAGATGCCTGACGGGCCCTACCCCAACCGGTCTTCCAGAAACGCCGCCGCTTGTGCAATGGCCCGTCGTCCCTCGGCCAGCCGTTGTTGCCAGACCGGGAAGGCGTGGATCATCTGCGGATAGATCTGCGCCGTTACCGACACCTGCGCGAGGCCGAGCTTCCGCGCCAGCCTCATCGAGTCGTCCAGCAGCGTTTCCTCCGATCCGACCTGGATCAGGCAGGGGGGCAGCCCCGCAAGATCGCCGAACAGGGGCGAAACCATCGGATCGCGAGGGTCATGCCCGGCCAGATAGGCCTCGGCCAGGCTTTCCAGATAGGCGCGATGGATCAGCGGATCGACAGCGTCCCGCTCGGTCATGCTCTCGCCGCTCATGGTCAGGTCCGTCCAGGGCGACAGGAGCCAGGCACAGCCCGGCAGGGCCTCGCCCCGCGCCCGCAGCGTCATCATCAGCGCAAGGGTCAGCCCGCCCCCCGCGCTGTCACCCGCCACGCAGATGTGCCCGGCCGCGATCCCCTGCCCCCGCAACCAGTCCCAGGCGGCCAGCGCGTCGTCCAGCGCGGCCGGGTAGGGGTGTTCCGGGGCCAGCCGGAACCCCAGCGCAAGTGTCCGCACCCGCGCCGCCGCGGCAATCCCCCCAGCCACCGCACGATGGCTGGCGATCGAGCCCGAGCAATAGCCGCCACCATGCAGATAAAGGACCACCCGGTCCGGCCGGCTTTCCGGCACCGAAGACCATTCGGCCGCGCAGCCCGACACCGTCAGCGGCTGAAAGCTCACTCCCGGCGGCGGTCCGTCAACCGAACAAACCTCGTCCATCCGCGCGCGCCGCTCGGCCCAGCCGATGGGCCGGGGCTTCGCGAGGAGAAGCGTCCGCAGATCGTCGATCGCCGCCATGCCTCGTTCTCCCGCCCTAGCGCGTCTGCATTGCAGCACTCAGCGGTGCCAGCGCCACCGCCGAAGCCCGGCTTTCCAGCGTCCATTCCATCAGCGCGGCCGCCGTCTCAGGCCGCGCCTGGCCCGCGACCACCACGCGCCCTTCCTGCGCGGCCTTGAACGCCGCACGATCCAGGTAGCGGCGCATGACGGGGGCGCTTTCGCCCTCGGCGTCCAGCACGCGGAACACCGTCGCCGCCGGCACCTCTTCGCGGCTGGCGACCTGATCGGCGGGGTTGAGCCCCACTTCATAGGTCAAGAGCCCCCGACCCTGGCCCTTGACGATTTCGACCACTTGCGTGGACAGGGGACGGTCGTCCTGGAACCCGCCCGGCCCGCCGGTACCGGCATCCACGACCGCCACCGCCTCGGGCAGCGCGGCCTCATGCGCGGCAAAGGTCACTTCCAGATCCGAGGCCGTCGCGCCTTCGGGAATGGCGGTTGCCAGCATCGCGACTTCCTGCCCCGCCGCGCGGTAGACCGCGGCCAGTTCGGCCACATTCGGCACCGTCGGGTCCAGTGCGAAGGTCACCGGGAAGGGCAGCCCCGCCAAGGACGCCCGGTCCAGCGCGGCATCGCCCCGGTCGATCAGCACGATCGAGAACAGCGGCTTGTTCTGGGGGTTGTCAAAGCTGCGGGCAAAGCGCTGCAACGGCGTCAGATCCGCCCCGTCAAGGCTCAGCCCCCCCTCGTCGGGCAGGGCGGGCGCATCGCCGATGCGCGGCAGGCGGTTGGTCGTCACACCGGCGACCTCGCCCGAAAATCCGGTCTCCGGGCGGGTAATGGCCGAAGGCGCCAGCGGTTCGTCGGGCTCGAACCCCCGCTCGGGCGTCAGGACGATCACCTCTTCCTCGGCCTCCTCGGGCACCGAACCGGTCCCCGCGTCCGGCAACGTGGTCGGATCCGGGGCATTCTCTGGCGCCGTCTCCGGGCCAGGCACAGGCGCGGTACGCACCAGCGCCTCTTCCTCGGGCGTCAAGGGCGGGGGCGGCGGCAGGTCTGCCGCGGCGGGCGCGCCCTCTGGCGCCGGAGAGGTCAGATCGGGGCTCGCTCCGGTCTCTGGCGCGGTTGCAAGCGCGCTTGCCCCGGCGCTCTCGCTGTCGCCCATCTCGGGCGCGGATGGCGCGACGGGGGCAAGAAGATCGGGTTCAGGCGGCGGCAACGGCGCAGTGTCGGCGCTTGGCAGGGCGGCTTGCGCCTCGGGGCGGCTGACGCCGGGGGCCGGCCCGGTGGCGGGAGCCGCCGCGCCCTGTGGCAGGGCCGGCTCAACATCCGGCAGGGGCCGCGCAAACTCCGACCCGGCTGGCACATCGACCGGCGCCGCAGCGGGCCGCTCATCGGTCGCGCCTCCGGCGGTGGCAGCCTCGGCTGCGGGGGCGGCGCTGTCCGCAACTGGCGGCTCGGACGTGGCGGTGACGACGGGCGCAGAGCCGGCGGCACCAGCTTCTGGAAGGGCGGTCTCGTCTGGGGCGGTGCCGGTCGTCTGCTCCGCCAGGGGCGGCGCATCGGGCGCGGTCACGGGCAGCCGTCCCGGCAAGGGCGCCATTTCCGACGCGATGACAAGGCCCAGGGCGCCAACCACCCCGCCCCAGATCAGACCCGATCCGAACCCACGCACCTGCTGCCCCCTGCTTCGCCTCGTCCGTCCCGCCGCTGTGATGCCTGGCCATGCGGCCAGACGCCCGCGCCCGGCATCTTTGCCTTGACGCTCCCTGGCGGCTCTGCCCATGTATAGCGCGCCCCTGCGCGGGGATCACGCCTTTTAAGCCCAGGGTCTCGCCGGATGCTGCTTCTGATCGATAACTATGACAGTTTCACCTATAATCTTGTCCACTATCTGGGCGAGCTGGGCGCCGAGATCGAGGTGGTTCGCAATGACGCGCTCGACGTGCAACAGGCAATGGCGCGGCGCCCCTCGGCGATCGTTCTGTCCCCTGGCCCCTGCGACCCGGCCCAGGCCGGCATCTGCCTGCCGCTGACCGCTGCAGCGGCCGAGGCGAAGATCCCGCTCCTGGGCGTGTGCCTTGGGCATCAGACCATCGGCGAGGCCTTTGGCGGCAAGGTCGTGCGCTGCCACGAGATCGTGCACGGCAAGATGGGCACGATGCATCACGCGGGCCAAGGCGTGTTCCGCGGCCTGCCCTCGCCTTTCCTCGCCACCCGCTATCATTCGCTGGTGGTCGAGCGTGAAAGCCTGCCGGACTGCCTGGAGGTCACGGCCTGGCTCGCGGACGGCACGATCATGGGGCTGCGCCACCGCAGCCTGCCCATCGAAGGCGTGCAGTTCCACCCCGAAAGCATCGCCTCGGAACATGGTCACCAGTTGCTGCGGAACTTCCTCGACATGGCCCGGACGGCGGTGCCGGCATGAGTGACCGCCTGCGCCCCCTGATCGGGCTGGCCGCCGAGCGTCCGCTGACCCGCGCCGAAGCCGAACTTGCTTTCGAATGCCTGTTCGAGGGCGAGGCAACCCCTGCGCAGATGGGCGGCTTTCTGATGGCGCTGCGCACCCGGGGAGAAACGGTCGAGGAATATGCCGCCGCTGCCACCGTGATGCGCGCGAAGTGCAACAAGGTCATAGCGCCTGCCGGGGCCATGGACATCGTGGGCACCGGGGGCGACGGCAAGGGCACGCTGAACATCTCTACCGCGACGGCCTTTGTCGTGGCAGGCGCGGGTGTCGTGGTGGCCAAGCATGGCAACCGCAACCTGTCCTCCAAATCCGGCGCTGCGGATGCGCTGACCGAGCTTGGGATCAACGTCATGGTCGGCCCCGATGTGGTCGAACGCGCGTTGGAGGGCGCCGGGATCGGTTTCATGATGGCGCCGATGCACCATCCGGCCATCCGCCATGTGATGCCCGCCCGGGCCGAACTTGGCACGCGCACGATCTTCAACATTCTTGGCCCGCTGACGAACCCAGCCGGGGTGACACGGCAGCTCACAGGGGCCTTCTCGCCCGCGCTGATCCGCCCCATGGCCGAGACGCTGCTGGCACTCGGGGCCGAAAAGGCCTGGCTCGTGCATGGCGGCGACGGAACGGACGAATTGTCGATCTCGCACCCGTCAAAGGTAGCGGCGCTGGAGGGCGGTACGGTGCGCGAATTCACCATCAGCCCGCAGGACGCCGGGCTGGAGGTGCATCCTTTCGAGGCGATCCTTGGCGGCACCCCGGCCGAGAATGCGGCGGCGCTGCGTGCGCTGCTCGACGGCGCGCCGGGCGCCTACCGCGAAGCGGTGTTGTTGAATGCCGCGGCGGCGCTTCTGGTGGCCGGCAAGGTGACAAGCCTGCCCGAGGGCGTGGCGCTGGCCCGCCAGAGCATCGACAGCGGCGCGGCGCGCGCGCGGGTGGCCGCCGTGGCACGGATCACCCAAGGCGGCTAAGCCTGTGCCGGGGCGGGAACCCGGGCGGCAACTTTCCCCTTTTTCGCGAGGCAGCCTCGCGCTAGGCATCGGCACATGAGCACAATTCTAGACCGCATAAAGGCCTACAAGCTGGAAGATGTCGCCCAGCGCAAGGCCAGCCGTCCTCTCGCCTTGGTGGAAGAGGCCGCGCGTGCCGCCACGCCGCCGCGCGGTTTTGCCCGAGCGCTGCATGACGCCGCGGCAACCGGCTATGGCCTGATCGCCGAGATCAAGAAGGCCAGCCCTTCTCGCGGGCTGATCCGGGCCGATTTCGATCCACCGTCGCTCGCCCGCGCCTATGAGGCGGGCGGCGCCACTTGCCTGTCCGTCCTGACCGACGCGCCGTCCTTTCAGGGCGACGACAGCTTTCTGGTCGAGGCCCGCGCGGCGACAGACCTGCCCTGCCTGCGCAAGGATTTCCTGTACGATCCCTGGCAGGTGGTCGAATCCCGTGCCCTCGGCGCCGATTGCATCCTGATCATCATGGCCTCGCTGTCAGATGCGCAGGCCGAGGAGTTGGAGGCAGTTGCCCTTGAATGGGACATGGATGTGCTGATCGAGGTGCATGACGCGGCCGAGCTGGAGCGCGCAAGCGCGCTGCGCTCTCCCCTCATGGGGATCAACAACCGCAATCTGCATAGCTTCGAGGTCACGCTGGACACGACGCGCCAACTCGCCCGCCGCGTGCCCGAAGACCGACTGATCGTGTCGGAAAGCGGCCTTTACACTCCCGCAGACCTCGCCGACATGGCCCGCTATGGCGCGCGCTGCTTCCTGATCGGCGAAAGCCTGATGCGCGAGGCCGATGTCGAGGCCGCGACGCGGGCACTGCTGGGTCGGCCGCATCTGGCGCAGGGCGGGCTCTGATGCCCGGCCCGCTCACGCATTTCGACGCGAAGGGCGAGGCGCATATGGTCGATGTCTCGGCCAAGCCGGTGACAGACAGGCTGGCCGTTGCCCGCGGGGCCGTGCGGATGGCGCCCGAGACGCTGGCGCTGATCACCGAAGGCGGGGCAAAGAAGGGCGATGTGCTGGGCGTGGCGCGGCTTGCCGGCATCATGGCGGCCAAGAAGACGGCCGATCTGATCCCGCTGTGCCATCCCCTGCCCATCACCAAGGTCTCGGTCGAGCTGTCGCCTGACCCCGCCTTGCCCGGCATCGCAATCGAAGCGACCGTGCGCACGTCAGGGCAGACCGGGGTCGAGATGGAGGCGCTGACGGCGGTGACCGTCGCCGCGCTGACCGTCTATGACATGGTCAAGGCCGCCGACAAGGCGATGGTGATCGAAGGTGTTCGACTTGTCCTGAAAGAGGGCGGAAAGTCAGGGCGTTACGAGGCGAAGCCTTGATCTCGGTCGAAGATGCGATTTCCCGGGTTCTGGCCCTGTCGCCCCCCCTTGGCGTGGAATCGGTCCCGCTTGCCCAGGCGGCGGGGCGCATGATGGCAACCCCCGCCATCGCCCGGCGCGACCAGCCGCCCTTCCCGGCCTCGGCCATGGATGGCTATGCCGTCTCTGACTCCCCGCAGGCCGGGGCGCGGCTGCGCGTGATCGGCATGGCGGCGGCCGGGCATGGCTTTGACGGAACCCTTGCATCGGGTGAAGCCTTGCGCATCTTCACCGGCGCGCCGGTGCCTGCAGGTGCGAGCCATGTGGTTCTGCAGGAGGATGTCGAGGTGCAGGGCGAGACGATCCTGCTGCTCCCCTCGGTTGATCAGGCGACGAATATCCGCCCCCGTGGGCAGGATTTCCGCGCGGGCGACAACCTGCCGCCCCGTTTGCTGCGCCCCGCAGACCTTGCCCTTCTGGCGGCGATGAACCTGCCGGAAGTGACCGTGCACCGCCGCCCGGTCGTGGCGCTGATTGCCACCGGGGATGAACTCGTCATGCCGGGCGAGACCCCGCGCGAGGACCAGATCATCGCCTCGAACCACTTTGCGCTCAAGGCCATGGCCGAGGCCGAAGGGGCAGAGGTGCGAATGCTGCCCATCGCACGTGACAACGAAGTTGCGCTGGCAACGGTCCTCGGCCTTGCCGAGGGAGCGGATATCGTGGTGACGATCGGCGGGGCGTCGGTGGGCGACCATGACCTAGTGGGCCGCGTGGCTGAGGGCATGGGGCTGGACCGGGCCTTCTACAAGATCGCCATGCGACCGGGCAAACCGCTGATGGCGGGGCGATTGCGCGGGGCCGCCATGCTCGGCCTGCCCGGCAATCCGGTGTCCGCCATTGTCTGCGGGCATCTGTTCCTTTTGCCCATGATCCGCGCCATGCAAGGCCGCCCGCCGGGGCCATTGCTGCGTCAGGCCCGGCTGGCCGTCGATCTTGGCCCCAACGGCCCACGTGCCCACTACATGCGCGCCCGCCTTGGCGCCGGGGACGGCCTGCCGCGCATCACGCCGTTTGACCGGCAGGACTCGGCGCTGCTCCACATCCTGACCGAAGCGGATGCGCTTCTGGTGCGACCCGTCGGAGAAGGCGCACGCACCGCGGGTGACGAGGTCCAATACCTGCCCCTGTAGGCAAGGCCCCCTCTGCGGCTGTGCGAAAGACTTGACACAAAAGGGGAACGCGGGCAGAACATGATGTGAACCCCACTTCCGCTGCCCGGAGGCCAACCCGAAATGCTGACCCGCAAGCAACTGGAACTGCTGGATTTCATCCGCATCCGCATGGATGAGGATGGTGTCCCCCCTTCCTTCGACGAGATGAAGGAGGCGCTGGACCTCAAATCCAAGTCGGGCATCCACAGGCTGATCACCGCGCTTGAGGAGCGTGGCTTCATCCGCCGGCTGGCCCATCGCGCCCGCGCACTGGAAATCGTGAAGCTGCCAGAGGCGATGGAACGGCCGGGCTTCAGCCCGAAGGTGATCGCAGGCGGCAAGCCGCCGGCCCCGCCCGCCTTGCCCAAAGGGGCCATGGTGGTGGAACGGATCGACGCGCTGGAATTGCCGGTGATGGGCCGCATTGCCGCCGGTGTGCCGATCGAGGCGATCCAGCACATCTCACACCATGTGGCCGTGCCGGGGTCGATGCTTTCGGGCCGCGGCCAGCATTACGCGCTGGAGGTCAAGGGAGACTCGATGATCGATGCCGGGATCAACGACGGCGACATCGTCGTGATCCGCGAGCAATCGACGGCGGAAAATGGTGATATCGTCGTGGCGCTCGTGGAAGATCAGGAAGCGACGTTGAAGCGCTTTCGTCGCCGCGCTGGCATGATCGAGCTTGAAGCCGCAAACCCCGCTTATGAGACGCGGGTCCTGCCGGACCACATGGTCAAGGTGCAGGGTCGGCTCGTGGGGCTGATCCGCACCTACTAGGGCGATCGGCACCGGGGCTGCGCGGCCCGGGCCGGGGCGACAGGTGGCTTGCGGATGCCACGTCTTTCGCGCCTGGCCCGAGCAGCCATTCAGGTTGACCAGCCATTGGATCCTCTGATCGCAGGCGGGTCGGATTGACCCTCGGCAGTCCCGAACGGATCAGGGGCGCTGCGCCCCCCGCGTCATTGAGGGGCTGTCCCAAGGATCAGGGCAAGAGCTGCGCGGCACGGGCGCTGCCGACGGTGCTGCGCTGCAACAGGACGGTCCGTCGAACGGGGTCGCCCGGGTGATCCTGCCCCGTCCAGAGCCGGCCTGCCCTGTTCGAGGCAATGAGTGTGACCTCGCCAAGCCTGCCCGGCCACAGGGCAAGTGTCCCGGTCTGGCGCAGAAGATCGGCGTCGATCACCAGGCAGCCCTCCGGCACCTCGGGAGCAGGAACGGGCAGGATGACCAGATCGGCCAGCGCGCAAGCCGCTGCCAGATCCTCGGCCGCCCTCTTGCCGCGCAGCAGGATCGCTTCGGCCCCGCCTATGTGAAAGCCCCGGGCCTTGCCACCCCCCAGATTGGCCAGCGGCACGAAGCCCGGGCGCAGCGCAGCGGTCTCCTGATCGGCCGTATCGCCATCGTTCTCCAGCCAGCTGTCGGCGGCAAAGCCCGCACCGGTCGGCGTGGACAGGGCCCGCCCCTCGGGGCCAAGCAAGCCCGCCAGTGCACCGTCACCGCTGATCAGCAGCGGCGGGCGGTTGGCCAAGGACCACAGGACCAGCGACAAGGCGATCCCTCCGATGCCCGCCCACCGCGCCCGCCCTGGCCAGAGGATCAGCCAAAGCGCCCCCAAGGCCATCACAGGCAGCGACCAGGGCCCGGGTGCCGGAATGCCAGTGATCGCGCCCTGCCAGCCCGCCACCTGATGCGCCACCAGAAGGATCCACCGCGCCCCGAGCTCCATCGCCCAAAGCCCGGGCGCGGCCAGGCCCAGCGGCGCGAGCAGCGCGGCGATCACCATGCCGGGCATGATGAGAAGCCCCATCGCAGGCACGGTCAGCAGGTTCGCGATCAGCCCATAATCGGTGAAGCGATTGAAATGTGCAGCCCCGAGCGGTGCCGTGGCCACCCCCGCAAGAACCGATGAAAGCAGCAGCGTGAAGACCGGCAAAGCGATCCTCGGCAGACGGTCCCGCAGCACCGCCCGGTCCAGTGCGTTGAAGCCGGCCACCAGCACGACCGTTGCGGCAAAGGACATCTGGAACCCGGGCGAAAGCAGGCTCTCGGGCTGCCACAAGAGCAGGACCACAGCCGCAAGCGCCACCGTCCGCATCGAGAAGGCGCGCCGGTCGACCAGCACCGCACCCAGCATAACCGCAACCATGACGAAGGCGCGCTCGGTCGCCACATTTGCCCCCGAAAGCGCGAGATAGAATCCCGCGACGGCCAGCGCCACCACCGCAGCAACCTTCTTGCCAGGCAGGCGCAGCGCCATTGGCGGCACCAGCGCAAGGCCGTAACGCACCAGCGCAAAAACGAAGCCGGTCAGGAAGGCCATGTTCATGCCTGAAATCGCCAGAAGGTGCGCCAGGTTCGAGTCGCGCAGCGCCTCGACCGTGTCCTGCGTGATGCCTGCTCGGTCGCCCGTGACAGCCCCGGCGGCAAAGGCACCGGCCTGCCCCGGGATGCGCGCCATGATCGCCTGTGACAGGGCCGCGCGGAGGCGGTTGATGCGCAGGGCGCCCGGCTCGGGCGGGGCCAGCGCCAGCACTGGCGTTCGGCTGTAGCCAACCGCCCCAAGGCCGCTGAAGAAGGCCATGCGGCGAAAATCAAAGCCATCCGGCTCGGATGGTCCGGGTGGCGCGGTTAGGTGACCGGTCAGGATGACCGTCTTGCCGGCTTCGGCCCGGGTCTGCACCCCCACCCAATGCAGCGAGACACGGACGGTTCGCGGCGTCCGCTCTGGCGCCATCCGTTCCAGCACCACCTGGTCAAGCGTCAGGCGCAGTTTGTCGGACTCCGACCGGTCAATGTCCACGATGCGACCCTGGATCGGGCCGTAATAACGAAAGTCCAGCACCGGGGCCGCTACCAGATGCGCCCTTGCCCCGGCGGCCAGCAGGCCCAGGCAAAGGCAGGCCAGCGCCAGGGCTGGCACCTGAGCCAGTTCCGGCCCGCGCCCGCCCAGCGCGAAGAGGACAAGGCAAGCCAGGGCGACCGGCAGGTAGAACGTCACCCCCGGCTCCCACGGCAGGGCGAACCACAGCCCGATGCCCAGCGAGAGGCATACGGGCACAAAGGGAAACAGGGCCCCCCGCGCTGCTGCGAGTGCCGCAAGCGGGACGAGTGGCCAGGCCAGCCCTTGCCCGCCGTTCCCCTGCACCTTGCCACCCTTCCCACGATTGCCTAGACAGGCTGCGACTTTGCCCCCTTCATGGTTTCCGAAAGGTTAATCGGCATGCCCGCCTTCGATCCCGCACGCCCGGTTGTCACCCGCTTTGCGCCCTCGCCCACGGGCTATCTGCATATCGGCGGCGGGCGCACCGCGCTGTTCAACTGGCTCTATGCCCGCGGTCGCGGTGGAAAGTTCCTGCTGCGCATCGAGGATACCGACCGTGAACGCTCGACCCCAGAGGCGACAGCCGCGATCCTGCGGGGCCTGACCTGGCTTGGCCTTGACTGGGATGGCGATGTTGTCAGCCAGTTCGAACGCCGCGACCGCCATGCCGAAGTCGCACATGAGATGCTGGCCCGCGGCACCGCATACAAGTGCTTTGCCACGCAGGAAGAGATCGCGGAGTTCCGCGCCGCCGAAGAAGCCGCCGGGCGCTATCCGGTGTTCCTGTCGCCCTGGCGCGACGCCGATCCTGCGACCCATCCGCATGGGGCACCCTTTGTCGTCCGCATGAAGGCCCCCCGCTCTGGTGAAACGATCATCGAGGACGAGGTGCAGGGCCGCGTCACGATCAGGAACGAAACGCTCGACGACATGATCGTTCTGCGCTCGGACGGCACGCCGGTCTACATGCTGGCGGTCGTGGTCGATGACCATGACATGGGAGTGACCCATGTCATCCGTGGCGACGATCACCTTAACAACGCCGCCCGCCAGCAGATGGTCTATGATGGCATGGGCTGGGACATTCCCGTCTGGGCACATATCCCGCTGATCCACGGGCCAGATGGCAAGAAGCTGTCGAAACGTCATGGCGCGACCGGGGTCGAGGACTATCAGAAACTCGGCTACCCCGCCGCGGGCATGCGCAACTACCTGACGCGTCTGGGCTGGGCACATGGCGATGCTGAGTTCTTCACCAGCGAGCAGGCGATGGAGTGGTTCGATCTGCCGGGAATCGGACGCGCGCCGGCGCGACTCGATTTCAAGAAGCTGGAGAACATCTGCGGCCAGCATTTGGCGGTCACTGACGATGCTGCACTGCTGCAAGAACTTGAGGCATTCATCGCCTCGGTCGGGGCGCCGGCCCTGACCCCGATGCAGCGTGACCGTCTGCAGCGGGGCATGTACTGCCTGAAAGATCGCGCGAAGACATTCCCGGAACTGCTTGAAAAGGCGCAGTTTGCCCTGACGTCCCGCCCGGTGCAGATCGACGAGGCGGCGGCGAAGGCGCTCGACACGGTATCCCGTGGTATACTGCAATCGTTGACGCCGCGACTGCGAAATGTTAGCTGGACAAAGGATGCGCTGGAGGCAATCCTGTCGGAAGAGGCCACGGCCCATGGCCTGAGTTTCGGCAAGATGGCAGCGCCGCTGAGGGCCGCGCTTGCCGGTCGCACGGTGACACCCAGCGTCTACGACATGATGCTTGTCATCGGTCGGGACGAGACGATAGGGCGGCTGGAGGATGCCGCGGCCTGACGGGCCGCAGCCGTCCTGCACGCCTTCCGGGGGCCAGCTTTGCGCCCGCGCGCCTTTGCGCGCAGGTGGCCAGTCAGAAGGGAAGAATGATGGCTGAACCGACCAAGACCGCGACGCTGACCCTTGGCGACAAGGTGATCGACCTGCCGATCTACTCGCCCACCCTTGGCCCCGATGTGGTTGATATCCGAAAGCTCTATGCCGAAGGCGACATCTTCACCTATGACCCCGGCTTTACCTCGACCGCGGCCTGTGAGAGCACGATCACCTATATCGACGGGGACAAGGGCGAGCTTCTTTATCGCGGCTATCCGATCGAGCAACTGGCTGAAAAATCAGGTTATCTCGAGGTTTGTTATCTGCTGCTTTACGGCGAGCTGCCGACCGCAGAGCAACTGGAGGATTTCAACGGCCGGGTGACGCGCCACACCATGGTGCATGAGCAGATGCACTATTTCTTCCGTGGCTTCCGCCGCGACGCGCATCCGATGGCGACGATGGTGGGGGTGGTCGGTGCGATGAGCGCCTTCTACCACGACTCGACCGACATCAACGATCCCTGGCAGCGCGAGGTTGCAGCCATCCGCATGATCGCGAAGCTGCCGACCATCGCGGCCATGGCGTACAAGTATTCGATCGGTCAGCCCTTCGTCTATCCCAAGAACAGCCTCGATTACGCGGGGAACTTCCTGCACATGTGCTTCGCCGTTCCCTGCGAGGACTACGTGGTGAACCCGATCCTGTCCAAGGCCATGGACCGGATCATGATGCTGCATGCCGACCATGAACAGAACGCCTCGACCTCGACGGTGCGTCTGGCGGGGTCTTCGGGCGCGAACCCCTTCGCCTGCATCGCGGCCGGCATCGCCTGTCTGTGGGGCCCCGCGCATGGCGGCGCGAACCAGGCCTGTCTCGAAATGCTGCGCGAGATCGGGACGGTGGACCGCATCCCGGAATACATCCGCCGCGCCAAGGACAAGGACGATCCCTTCCGGCTGATGGGCTTCGGCCACCGGGTCTACAAGAACTTCGACCCGCGCGCGAAGGTGATGAAGCAGTCCGCCGATGAGGTGCTCGACCTTCTGGGCATCCACAACAACCCCACACTGCAGGTCGCCAAGGAACTGGAGCGGATCGCGCTGGAAGACGATTACTTCGTGTCGAAGAAGCTCTATCCGAATGTGGACTTCTATTCGGGCATCATCCTGGATGCGATGGGCTTTCCGACTTCCATGTTCACGCCGATCTTCGCGCTGTCGCGCACGGTCGGCTGGATCAGCCAGTGGAAGGAAATGATCGCGGACCCGACCCAGAAGATCGGCCGCCCGCGCCAGCTGTATATTGGCGAGACACAGCGAGACTATGTGGATGTGTCCAAGCGCTGAGACGCCGCCAGAACAATCCGACCCGCGATCTCCGGATCGCGGGTTTTTCATTTCCGGGCGCGGGGTTGGGCCTTGCCACGGCCCCGGGACAGGACTGTCGCAGAATCGCGTCCATTGTGCTATAAAGCGAAACAGAGCCGGGATTTTGGCTCGATTGACCTGAAGTTTTCCAAGAACGCCTGATTTTCACAGTTTTTCTGGAGGTGCACATGTTGGCACTTGTCGTAACCGCATGCCTGGCATCAAACCCCGCAGCCTGCGGAGACCAGATCCTCGCCTGGATGCCCTATGAGTCTAAATCAAGTTGCGTGCTGAACAGCCGGCAGCGCATGGCCGCCTGGGCGCGCGAGCATGAGGAGTTGATGGTCAAGGGCTATACCTGCATGGCAGGACGCCATGGCACCTCACCGCGCAGTGCGACGGTGCTTGCAACCAGCCATATGGCGATCAACTGAACCGGCGCTGGCTGGCATTGCCCGGATCGAGATAAAATCCCGCAGTTTCCGCCATTTGCGCCGTGATCTTCCCTTCGCCGGGAACACAGGCCGGCGGGAAATCTCCCGCCGGCCCAGATCCGTCAGACGGCGAGCGACAGCACGGTTTCCATGCTCAGCTCGCCAAACCCGTTGAAGCGGGTGTTCGTGACCGTCGAATAGGCGCCCACGCCCCAGAACAGCAGGCAGTCGCCTTCGGTGATGTCCGCAGGCAGCGAGAGCTCGCCCGGCAGGCGGTCGATCGAGTCGCAGGTGGGGCCGAACACGATGAAGTCCCGCACTGCGGACTGGCGCGGCAGGCCCGACGGCGCGATGACGGCGGTGCGGTCGATTACGCCCATGATCGGCAGTTCGAACAACGAGCCATAGACGCCATCGTTCAGGAAGACATGGACGCCATCGCGCACGGCCTTGACCGGTGCGGCCACGGCGAAGGCATCGGCGACCAGGCCGCGGCCCGGCTCGCAGACCAGCGCGGGGCGGTCAGAGCCAAAGGTCTCGCCCGTCACACGATCTATCAGGGCGAAGATCGCCTCAAGCTGCGGTGCCTCGGCCGTCTTGCGATGTGATGGGAAGCCGCCGCCCACGTTCAGCCGCGCGATGCGCACGCCTGCGCCCTGGGCGATCCGGCCGGCGGCGCGGATGTAATGTTCCCACGCCTGCGGATCGACGCATTGTGTGCCCGGGTGGAAGGTGAGCGAGGGAATGAAGCCCGCCGCCGCGACCTTGGCCAGCAGTTCGGTTGCGAGTTCCACGGTGGCGCCGAACTTGGCGCCAAAGTTGTAGGCGGCCCCATCGACCGGCAGCTTGAAGCGCACGGTGATCTCGGTGCCGGTGGCGGGCACCAGTTCGATCAGCTTGGCCAGTTCGGAGGCCGAATCTACCGAATAGGACAGCACGCCATTCTCGACCGCCACAGCGATTTCCGAGCGCGAGCGAACCGGGTTGTTGTAATGCATCGCGGCCTCGGGGCAGAGGCGCTTGATCAGCCGGATCTCGAAAGGCGAGGCCACGTCGAACCCGCGCACGCCCGCGGCGGCCAGGTTCTCGATCACCACCTCTTCGGGGTTCGACTTGACGGCATAGGTCACCAGCCCGGGGAAGCCGTCAATGAAGCGGCGCGCGGTCGCCTGCAGAACAGCAGGCGAGATGAACAGCACGGGCTGTTCGGGGCGGTTCGCGCGGATGAATTCGGACGGGTTCGTCCAGATCGTTTTCGAGAGTCCCATCGGCGTTGTCCTTCTTCTTGCCAACAAGACGCAAGCCCTCTTACCCCGGCTTCACGGGTCGGGAGACGCTTACGCGGTCTGTCCAACCAGGCCAGGTGCGTATGAGCCGCCCTTTTCCTGAAAACGAAACGGGCCAGGTGCCTGTCGTCCTTTGCCCGCGATCAAGGATGCCGCATATGTATGACAACTTCACCGATCAAAAGAGTAGATTTGCTGCGTTTGATCGTTATAATGACGAAAACGGCGGTTATTTTGCATGGATGAGCTGGATCGCAACATTCTGGGTCTTCTGGGGGCCGATGCGCGCATGTCGATCGCGACTCTGGCGCGCCGGCTGAAGGTCGCGCGGTCCACGATCCAGGCCCGGCTGGAGCGGCTGGAGACAACCGACGTGATCGTGGGCTACACGATCAAGCTGGGCGAGGCGGCACGAGAAGGGCGTCTGCGCGCCTCGGTCCTGCTGACGGTAGAGCCGCGCGCGCAGGCCAACATCCTGACGCGGCTGAAGGCAATTCCCGAGGTGGAGCGCGTCTTTACCACATCGGGGCGGTTCGATCTGCTGTTGCAGATAGCCGCGCCTTCCACCACCTTGCTCGATCATGTACTGGACCAGATCGGTGCGATGACGGGCGTTCGGTCATCTGAAAGCCTGATCCATCTGTCCACCCGGATCGACCGGGCCGTCTGAACCAGGACCTTGACCGCGCATGGATGACGACACCAAGACCAGAACCGAGCGGTTGACGCAGACCTCGATCGTGTATCGGCGGCTGAAGGGGTTGGAGGTGGCCGGTGGCCAGCCGGGGCCAGCAGGTGCGGAGCCGGCCACGGCCGCGCCCCCTGCCCCAGAGCGCCACCGGCCGGCGCCGCCGCGCGACAGTTTCGTGCGGCGGCTGTTCACCCGCCGCCCCGACCGACGCGAAGTGGTGCTGTTGACGGTGGTGGCGGCCGCCCTGCTTTACTCGGCGTTGTCGGCCTGAGCCGAGTCCGACGGCAGGGCGCGGCTGATGATGCCGGCCAGAGCCGCATCGCGCGCCGCCCCCCGAAGCGCCAGAATCGGCTTCAGCCGCCCGGCCGCGAGCAAGTCTGCCAGCCCATGGGCGATGGCCCAGACCGCCGCGACATCCTGCGCCGAAGCGCCGTTTCCCAGGGCGGCAACACCGCCCTCCAGATGGCGATAGGCTGCTTCGGCCGCCTCGCACAGGGCGGCTGACGCAAAATCGGGCCGGTCAGAGGAAAACATCAGCCGGAACAGCGCCGGCCGTTCCAGCGCGAAATCGACATAGCCGAGGCCCGCCGCCACCATCATGGCGCGGGGCGAGCCATCAGTTGCCGCCTCTCGCAGATGCTGGGCGGCCAGAAAGCGGCGGAACCCCTCGCCGGCAAGCGCCGTCAGCAGGCCCTGCACATCGCCGAAATGATGGGCCGGGGCCGCATGGCTGACACCGGCCCGCCGCGCCACGCTGCGCAGCGAAAACGCCTCGATCCCCGCCTCGGATAATTCTGCTTCGGCGGCGGCCAGCAAGGCTGCCTGCAAGTCGCCATGGTGATAGCGCGGGCGATCGTCGGTGCGGGCATCTGCGTCGGACATGCCCTTGACTAGCGCAGCATCTAGCCACTGTCAAATTCACATCTTGACAGTGGCAAGAATCCTGCCACCCTGCGATCTATCCAATGTCAAGATTGAGGCGACCATGCCGAACCCCGACCTGCCGCTGTTGTTTTCGTCGGCCAGCACGCTGGCCATGATCGGCTGGCTCATGCTGGCGCTGTCGCCCCTGTCGCCGCGCTGGTCGGACCGGATCGCAGGTGCTGCCATCCCGCTGGTCCTGTCGGTCGGCTACACGGCGCTGGTGCTGGCCTTCTGGTCGCGCGCCTCGGGCGGGTTCGATACCCTGCCGAATGTCATGGCGCTGTTCGACCAGCCGCAGATCGCCCTGGCCGGATGGGTGCATTACCTGGCCTTCGACCTCTTCGTAGGCGCCTGGGTCGCCCGCACGGCCCGGGCCGAGGGGATGTCCCACCTGCTTGTGCTGCCCTGCCTCGCCCTGACCTTCCTGTTCGGTCCTGCGGGCTACCTGACCTTCACCGCCCTGCGCCTTGCCCGCCGGGCCGGCGCCCATAGCCAGATGGAGCTCCCCCGATGACCGCCCTTGCCTTCTCGCCGACACGCGCCGGCTTTCTCGATCAACTGCGCGCCGATGCCCCCGCGCTGGCCACGCTTGCGCTGTTCCTGCTGTTGTCCACGGTTCCCACCCTGGCCGCGCTCTGGCTGGATGACCGGACCTATCAGGCCACGCCGATCTGGCTGAAGCCGCTGAAGTTCGAGATTTCCCTGTTCCTTTATGTCGCGACACTTGCCTACTTTGCGCGCTGGATACCGGAGGAGACCCGCGCCGGCCTGCCATTCCGGGCCTTCACCGTGCTGGTGATCGCCTGCATCCTGGCCGAAATGGCCTGGATCGGTGCTGCGGCCGCGCTTGGAACCGGATCGCACTACAACGTCGCAACCCCGGTCTGGGCCGCGCTCTATCCGATCATGGGGATTGTCGCGATCACCCTGACCTCGGCGAGCCTGGTCTGGGGGGTGCTCATCTGGCGCAACGGTGAGACCGGCCTGGCCGCCCCGCTGCACCTTTCGGTGGCTCTCGGTCTGGTCCTGACCTTCGTGCTGACCGTGATCGCGGCCAGCGTGCTGGCCCAGGGGACAGGCCATTTCGTCGGCACGCCCCTGCCCGGCGATCCGCGCGTGCCGATCCTGGGCTGGTCGCGCACGGTCGGCGACCTGCGGGTCGCACATTTCCTGGCGACCCATGCGTTGCAGGGGCTGCCACTTGTCGGCCTGGTGGCGGCCTATCTGCTGCCATCGGAAACCGGGCGCTGGTTCGTCTGGCTGTCCGGCTTGGCCTATGCCGCGCTGACCTTCGGCCTGATGGCACAGGCGCTTGCCGGTCGCCCGGTCTTTCCGGCCTGACCGCCCCAGCAAGGCACGCGGGCAAGAACAACTTCGACCGCAACCCGCTTCCCCTTGCCGCCCCAGCGCGCTAGACACCTGCCAAACAAGCGGGGCCGCAAGCGATGCCGATGGAAAAGACCTTCAACGCCGCCGAGGCCGAAGCCCGGCTTTATGCCAAGTGGGAGCAGGCGGGGGCCTTCCGCGCCGGGGCGAATGCCAGGCCCGGCGCACCGTCCTTCTGCATCATGATTCCGCCACCGAACGTGACGGGCTCTCTCCACATGGGGCATGCCTTCAACAATACGCTGCAGGACATCCTCACCCGCTGGCACCGGATGCGGGGCTTCGACACGCTGTGGCAGCCCGGCCAGGACCATGCCGGGATCGCAACCCAGATGGTGGTCGAGCGCGAACTGGCCAAGGCCGGCAACATGACCCGGCGCGAGATGGGGCGCGAAAAGTTCCTGGAAAAGGTCTGGGAATGGAAGGAACAGTCGGGCAACACCATCATCGACCAGTTGAAGCGCCTCGGGGCCTCCTGCGACTGGAGCCGCAACGCCTTTACCATGTCGGGCAATTTCCCCGAGGCGGTGATCAAGGTCTTTGTCGATCTCTACGACAAGGGCCTCATCTATCGCGGCAAGCGGCTGGTAAACTGGGACCCGCATTTCGAAACCGCGATCTCCGATCTCGAGGTCGAGAACATCGAAGTGCAGGGCCACATGTGGCACTTCAAGTATCCGCTCGCGAATGGCGCGACCTATCGCTATGTCGAGAAGGATGCCGATGGCCAGATCGTGGTCGACGAGATCCGCGATTACATCTCGATCGCGACGACGCGGCCCGAGACGATGCTGGGCGACGGCGCCGTGGCCGTTCACCCCTCGGACGAGCGCTATGCCCCTATTGTCGGCATGCTTTGCGAGATCCCGGTCGGCCCCCCGGAACTTCGCCGTCTGATCCCGATCATCACCGACGAATATCCCGACCCGACCTTCGGATCGGGCGCGGTCAAGATCACCGGCGCGCATGATTTCAACGACTATGCCGTGGCGCAGCGCAACGCCATTCCGCTCTACCGCCTGATGGACAGCAAGGGCGCCCTACGCAGCGATGGCGCGCCCTATGCCGAAGCGGTCGCCAAGGCCCGTGCCATCGCCGAAGGCGCCGCCTTCACCGAAGCCGAGGTCGATGCCATCAACCTGGTGCCGGACGAATTCCGCGGTCTTGACCGGTTCGACGCGCGCAACCGCATCGTTGCGGCAATCAATGCCGACGGGCTGGCGGTGACCCGGCTCGTCAAGTCGATCGACCCCGAGACCAATTCTGAACACCTGGAGAAAGTGCCCTTCGTCGAGCAGAAGCCGATCATGCAGCCTTTCGGTGACCGCTCCAAGGTCGTGATCGAGCCGATGCTGACCGATCAGTGGTTCGTCGATACCGCGAAGATCGTGCAGCCCGCGATAGACGCTGTCCGCACCGGCGATACGGTCATCCTGCCCGAGCGTGATGCCAAGGTCTATTTCCACTGGCTGGAGAACATCGAGCCCTGGTGCATCAGTCGCCAGCTGTGGTGGGGCCATCAGATCCCCGTCTGGTACGGCCTGCCGCTTGCCGCGCCCGGCTTCCGCGATGATGAAGGCGACGAGGCGCTCGATGAGGTCGAACTGACCCGCATCCTGTCGGACCTGCCCGGTACGGGCGAACCGCGCCACCATTGCGCCGCCGATTACGCGACCGTGGTCGAGCGGTTCCGCGACGACCTCGCTGGCCTGCCCCATCCGCTCAACACCGCCCGTGTGGAAGAGGTGGCCGACCGTCAGGCGGCGATGGACCGCCTGGCCCAAAGCCTGGCCGACTATGCGATCAGCCAGGACCCGACGCATCTGGTCTACCCCGTTTGGCGCGACGCCGACGTGCTGGATACCTGGTTCTCCTCGGGCCTCTGGCCCATCGGCACGCTCGGCTGGCCCCAGCAGACGCCCGAATTGCAGCGCTATTTCCCGACGAGCGTCCTTGTGACCGGCTTTGACATCATCTTCTTCTGGGTCGCCCGGATGATGATGATGCAGCTTGCCGTGGTGAACGAGGTGCCCTTCCGCACCGTCTATGTCCATGCCCTCGTCCGCGACGAGAAGGGCAAGAAGATGTCGAAGTCGCTGGGCAATGTGCTTGACCCGCTGGAACTGATCGACGAATTCGGCGCCGATGCCGTCCGCTTCACCCTGACGGCCATGGCCGCCATGGGACGCGACCTTAAGTTGTCGACGCAACGCATTGCAGGATATCGCAATTTCGGCACCAAGCTCTGGAACGCTTGCCGCTTTGCCGAAATGAACGGCGTCTGGGAGGGACACCAGACGCAGGCCGCCCCGCCGAAGGCCACCGCCACCGCGAACCGCTGGATCATTGGCGAGACGGCGCGCGCCCGGGCCGAGGTGGATGCGGCATTGGCCGAATACCGCTTCGACCAGGCGGCGAATGCGCTTTACGCCTTTGTCTGGGGCAAGGTCTGCGACTGGTATGTCGAATTCGCCAAGCCGCTGTTCGACGGCCCCGCGGCCCAGGAAACGCGCGAGACCATGGCCTGGGTGCTTGACCAGTGCATGATCCTGCTGCATCCGATCATGCCCTTCCTGACCGAAGATCTCTGGGCCACCACCGGCACCCGCGCGAAGATGCTCGTCCATACCGATTGGCCGGCCTATGGCGAGGAGCTTGTCGATGGCCCCGCGATGCGCGAGATGACGTGGGTGACCGGCCTCATCGACGAGATCCGCTCGGCCCGGGCCGAGATGCATGTGCCCGTCGGCCTCAAGCTCGACATGCTTGACCTCGGGCTGGACGAGGCCGCGCGTGGCGCACTCACCCGGAACGAGGCGCTCGTCAAGCGCCTTGCCCGGATCGAGACGATCACGCCTGCCGCCGAAGCCCCGAAAGGCGCGATCACCCTGCCGGTCGAGGGCGGCGCCTTCGCCCTGCCGCTGGAAGGGGTGATCGACGTCGCCGCCGAGAAGACCCGTCTCTCCAAGGCCCTGGAGAAACTCGGGAAAGAGATCGGCGGCCTCAAGGGCCGGCTGAACAACCCGAACTTCGTCGCTTCTGCCCCGGAAGAGGTGGTCGATGAAGCCCGCGCCAATCTCGAGGCCCGGGAAGAAGAAGCCGCAAAGATCGGGGCGGCGCTGAAGCGGTTGGCCGAAATCGGCTGAGACCGTCCTGGATGTCTCTCTTGCGCAAATATCCTCGGGGGTGAGGCGCGCCAGCGCCGAGGGGGCAGACTGCCCCCTCCGCCACCGCCGGGGCTTGCACTGCGCCTGCCATCCGGGTGACATGGCCCCATGACCGGACCGCGTTTCACCCCCCTTGTCGAGAACCTGCCCGCCTCCGTGCCCTTTGTCGGCCCCGAGACGCAAGAGCGTCGGTTGGGCCGCACTTTTGCCGCCCGCCTTGGCGCGAATGAAAGCGTCTTCGGCCCCTCACCGAAGGCGATCGAGGCAATGGCGCAGGCCGCGCGCGATACCTGGATGTATGGCGACCCCGAAGCGCATGACCTGCGCGCCGCGATCGCTGCCCATCACGGGGTCACGCCCCAACATGTCATGCCGGGCGAAGGGATTGACGGGTTGCTTGGCCTGCTGGTGCGGCTGACCGTCGGGCCGGGGGACGCGGTCGTCACTTCGGATGGCGCCTATCCCACCTTCAACTTCCATGTCGTGGGATTTGGCGGCCAGCTTCACAAGGTGCCCTATCGCGATGATCGCGAGGACCCCGAGGCGCTGATTGCCCGGGCGGAGGACCTGCGGCCAAAGCTCATCTATTTCGCCAATCCCGACAACCCCATGGCCTCGCACCACCCTGCCCCGGTCGTGCATGCCATGGTCGAGGCCGTGCCGGAGGGCAGCCTTCTGATCCTGGATGAGGCTTATATCGACCTCGCCCCCGAGGGCACCGCGCCCCGGATCGACGCCGATGATCCGAGGGTCATCCGCATGCGGACGTTCTCCAAGGGCTATGGTCTGGCCGGCCTGCGGGTGGGCTATGCGCTGGGGGCTCCGGCGCTGATCGCGTCCTTCGACAAGGTGCGCAACCACTTCGGTCTGGGGCGCATTGCGCAGGCCGGCGCCCTGGCCGCCCTGGCCGATCAGGCCTGGCTGGCCCATGTCCGGGCCGAGGTCGTAACGGCCAGGAACCGGATTGCCGAGATCGCCCGGGCGAACGGGCTGCACCCTCTGCCTTCGGCCACCAATTTCGTGACTGTCGATTGTGGGCGGGACGGCGCATTTGCGCGGGCCGTGCTGGCCGGGCTGATCGCCCGCGGCGTGTTCGTCCGCATGCCCGGCGTTGCACCCATGGACCGCTGCATCCGCATCAGTTGCGGCACGGCGGCGGATCTTGACCTGCTTGCGGCGCAATTGCCTGCCGCGCTGGAAGAGGCTCGGGCCATCACGCAAAGCTGACTGGCCAGGTCCGTATCCTTTGGCCACTGTTGCGCCAGTCAACGCCGGAGGAACCATGCGCATCGCCCTACTGATACTTCTTCTTGCCGCGAGCCCGCTCGCCGCCGAGGAGACCGATCATTCCGCCCATGCGGGACATGCCATGACGGGTGAGGAAAGCCCTTCGACCCTCGCCTACATGGAAGCCAATGACGCGATGCACGCGGCCATGGCGATCGAATACACCGGCGACGCAGATGTCGATTTCATCCGCGGCATGATCCCCCATCATCAGGGCGCGGTCGACATGGCGCGGATCGTGCTGGCCGAAGGCGACGATCCCGAGGTGCGCAAGCTGGCCGAGGCGATCATCGCGGCGCAAGAGGCCGAGATTGCCTGGATGCAGGACTGGCTTGCGGCAAATGCGCCCTAACCGGCGATCACCCGGGTCGCCGCCGCAACGCCGCCCGGCCCATGCGGGATGGACAGCGCGGCAAGACCCGCCTCCATAACCGCCAGCGCCCCCAGCGTCATGTGTGCGTTGACGTGGCCCATATGGGCAACCCGCAGAAAGCCGTCTCCGCGCGGGTCGCCGGGTTCAGCCATGCCAAGGCCGATGCCCAATGTCACGCCCGCCTGTGTCTCGGTCCACTGGCGCAGGCGCGTGGCATCCGTGCCGCCGAAGCGGATCGAGGTCACCGACCGGCCGCGCCGCGCCGGATCCGCCACGTTCAGCCGGATCTCGGGGTTGCCCTTGGCCCAGGCCTCGGTCGCGGCCCAGACTGCGCGGGCCAGCCTGTCATGCCGGGCCCAGACGGCGGCAAGCCCCTCTTCCGCGATCATGTCCAGCGCCTCGCGCAAGCCAAACAGGTGGTGCGTGGGGGCCGTGCCGAAGAAGTACTGCCAGAATTCGGTCGCGCCGAAACGCGGCGTCCAGTCCCAATAGGGCGTACGCAGGTCCGAGGAGCGGCAGCGCTCGACCGCCCGATCCGAGGCCCAGAGGAAGGCCAGGCCCGGGGGTGTCATCAGGCCTTTCTGGCTGGCCGACACGGTCAGGTCGATGCCCCAGTCATCCATCCGGTACTCGTCGCAGCCAAGCGAGGCGATGCAATCCACCGCAAGGAGTGCCGGATGGCCCGTGGCGTCAAGCGCCGCGCGCACGGTGCGGGGGTCAGACTGCACGGTGCTTGCCGTATCCACATGGCACAGCAGCACCGCCTTGATCCGGTGTCCTGCATCGGCGCGCAGGGCCTGCTCGACGCGGGTCGCGTCGAGGGGCGCAGCGCCGAAATCCAGCACGTCGACCTCGATGCCGAGGGCACGCGCACTGTTGGCCCAGCCATGACCAAAATGCCCCGTTGCCAGCACCAGCGCCTTTTCCCCGCGCGAGAAGAGGTTGGTGTTCGCGGCCTCCCACCCCGCATGGCCGTTCCCGATATAGAGCGCGACATGCTGCGAGGTTCCCGCCAGCCGGCGCAGATCGGGCCACAGCGTTTCGACCATGTCGGGCAGCGCACCGGCATAGATGTTCGGCGCGGCGCGGTGCATGGCCTGCAGTACGCGATCGGGCATGGTCGAGGGGCCGGGAATGGCAAGATAGGGGCGGCCGTTGGCAAGGCGCATGCGCTCAGTCCTTCTGGTGGATGGCCTTGCCTAGGATGCAGGCCGTGGAAGGTCAACCGGGCGGCATCCGGTTGTGCCTGCCTGCGGCCGGACCTATCTTGGTCGGGCAGGCAGGAGACAGTCGATGCAGGGCGAACGGGCCGAAGGGCGGGCGGTGATCGGGCTGGGCGGTGCAGATGCGCTGTCCTTTCTGCAGGGTCTGGTCAGCAACGACATGCGTCCGCTGGAGCGGGGCCCGGGAATCGTCTGGGCTGCGCTTCTGACCCCGCAAGGCAAGTATCTGGCCGATTTCCTTGTGGTGAACACGGGCGAGCAACTGCTGATCGACGTCGCCGCCGAACTTGCCCCGGGACTTTTGAAGCGTCTGTCGATGTACCGGCTGCGCGCGGCGGTGACGCTGGCACCACTGGACCTTGCCGTGACACGCGGCCTGGGGGAGGCGCCTGTCGGCGCCCTTTCCGACCCACGGCACCCCGCTCTCGGCTGGCGGCGCTATGGCGGGCCCGAAGGCGGGGCGCCCGCCATCGACTGGGATGCGATCCGGGTCGAGCACCTGATCCCCGAGACGGGCATCGAACTGATCCCCGAGGACAGCTACATCCTGGAAGCCGGGTTCGAGCGGCTGCACGGTGTTGATTTCCGCAAGGGCTGCTATGTGGGCCAGGAAGTGACCGCCCGGATGAAGCACAAGACCGAACTGCGCAAGGGGCTGGGGCGCGTGCGGATCGAGGGCGAGGCGGCACCCGGCACGCTGATCTGGTCGGGCGAGAAGGAGGCGGGCGTGCTGGGCACGCGCTCGGGCAACCGGGCGCTCGCGCATCTGCGCTTTGATCGGGCCGAGGGCGAACTGCGCGCAGGCACAGCCCGCGTCTGGCGCGAGGCATGAAGCAGGGGCGCCCCTGGGGGCGAGCCTATTGCTGACCTGCGGCGCGGATCGTCAGGCGCGTTCGGAGTATTCCATCAGTTCGGTATGCACCCAGATCTCCTCATCAGCGCCGATGAAGGGTGGGATCATGATGCGCACGCCATTGTCCAGGATCGCGGGCTTGAAGCTGTTGGCCGCAGTCTGGCCCTTTACCACCGGCTCGGTCTCGACGACCGTGCACTTCACCTTTTGCGGGATACGCAGCGACAGGGGTTCGTCACCATAGTATTCGACGGTGGCGGTCATGCCGTCCTGCAGGAACGGCCGCCGGTCGCCCAGAAGATCCGCGTCGATCTCGATCTGCTCGAAGGTTTCGGCATCCATGAAGACAAGCTTGCCGTCGCTTTCATACAGGAACTGCTGATCCTTGTTGTCGAGCTGAACCTGATCGACCTTGTCTTCCGAACGGAAGCGTTCGTTGAGCTTACGCCCGTCGCGCAGGTTCTTCATCTCGACCTGGGCAAAGGCTCCGCCCTTGCCCGGCTTGACGTGGTTGACCTTGACCGCCGCCCAGAGGCCACCGTCATGTTCCAGCACAAAGCCGGGGCGGATTTCGTTGCCGTTGATCTTGGCCATTCGCGACAAAACCTTGTCAAAAGGTTGAAGTTGATCTGACCGCCCCTATATCTCGCGGGTGGTTGGGGGGCAAGCGGGCCATATTCTGTAGGTGAATCGGCCAAGCCATGCTACTAGCGCATGGCAGTCATTCCAAACCAGAGCAACAGAATCACGCGGCAATCGCCATATTCGGGCGCACGCCAAAAAGACAAGAGCAAGAAGAAGGACGACGACATGGTCGATTTCGTTGACGGCACCGCATTCAACTACGAGCAGGGCCAGCGGGCCCGCAAACTTTTTGCTGCCGTGGTGCTGGCTGCGCTCGATGATGCGATCGCAGATGACAAGAAGTACGGCAACGGGCCGGACCAGATCGCCCGCTGGGCACGTTCGCGCGATGGGCGTGAAGTATTGTCCTGCGCCGGGATCGACCCTAACGAGCGGGTCGTGAAGGGGCTGATGGAGTTCGTGAGCAAGGGCATCCGCACCTCCGTCGCGCTGTCGCGCGAAGAGAGCGAGCGTCGCCACGCGCTGGAGTTGGAGCAGGCCGAAGCCGCCTGAGAGACATCTCTGCCACCAGAACAGCAAACGCGCCCCAGGGGGCGCGTTTTGCATTTGGGACGATGGGCGCGAGGCAGCGTTCCTGGCGCTGGACCGGAAATGGGTCAGTCGAAATCACGCGTGGCAAGCGCTCGGTGAATCTCGGCCCGTACAAGCTTGCGCACGTTGCGGGTGATCCGCTCACCCAGCGGGCCCTGCAACTCCTGACGCAGGATGTCGCGGATCATGTCGCGCAGCGCCTCGGCATCGATGTAGTCGGAGGCGGGGTCGTCCAGCAGTTCACCCAGATCCGGGTCCTGTCCGGCGTCCAGCGTCTGGGGATGCGTTTCCGTCATACGCTCCGCAGGTGATGGCTCTTGCAGGGGGACGGACGGCTCGGCGGTCTCGTCAAAGAACGGCTCATAGCTGGGCCAGGCAGGCGCGACCGCCGGCCCGTCAGCGTCGACCGACGGATCAGAGACGGCATCTTCTGCCACCGGGGCCTGACCCCGCACGCTGGCAAACGGCGGCTCACCTTCGGCCGACCAGTCCACGGCCCATTCCGCAGGCGGCATCTCGCTGCCGTCCGGCTCCCACTGATCGGGGCGGATCGCAAGCGTCGCCTCGACCACCGCCGCAGCGGCCTCATGAGTGACGGCCTGTTCAAGCACCTCGGCCACAAGGGCCGCAGAGTTTCCGGGCGCGAGCACAGTCAGCTCCGGCACGCTGGCCGCAGCACCGTCGCCCGTCGGTTCGGTGGCCTCGGGCAGGTCAGGAGGTGCCTCCTTCGGCACAACCCTCAGCGCCGGCGTCAACACCAGCTTGCCGGGCACCACTTCGGGTGCCGGGCGGGTCTCGGAGCGGGTGGGCAGGCGGGTCTCTTCCGACACCAGGCGCCGGATCGAGCTGAGAACATCCTCGATCTCGAGATTGGTCATCGGGTCAGACATGCGCAGCCTCGTTCCTACATGCGACCCATAGTAGACCTGCACCAGCCCTGACACAACAACCGGTGTGTCGTCACACCGTTTCCAGCACAGACACCGGAAAGCGACCGGTCAGTTCTTGCCGATCGATTTCATGATCCGGTCCAGCTTCTTGCCCTGTGCGCTATGCGCCGGCGCATTGCGGACCGCGTTGTAATAGACCGCCGGATCATAGGTCGGAATGCCCAGCCGCAAATGCTCGACCGTCAGCAGGCCCATGGACGCCAGCAATTGATAGACACCCTTGTAGCGGGCGGCCTCTGCCTCCAGCTTGGCGGCCCGGGCATCGAGCAGATCCTGTTCGGCATCAAGCACATCCAGCGTCGTGCGGGCGCCAAGGCTGGCCTCCTCGCTCACCCCGTCGAAGGCGATCTGCGCCGCTTCGATCTGCGTCTCGGTCGCCGAGATTGCAGCAACCGCAGAGTCGATCGTTGTCCAGGCGACCCCCACATTCTCACCGATGATCACGCCCGACTGCTGAAGGTTCGAGTAGGCCGAATCGCGGTTCGCCATCGCCTGGCGGACCAGCGCGGCAAGCCGACCGCCGGCATAGAGCGTCTGGCTGAAGTTGATGCCCACACCGTTCTGCTGCAGGCCGCCATCATCGACCTGAAGCTGCGCCTCGCCGCCGATCGTGGGCCGCATGTCGGCCTTGGCCCGGGCCACGTTCAAATCCGCGGCCGAAACCTGGCGCTGCGCCTGGCGGATGGCAGGATGCGTGCGCAGGGCGACGCTGCGCGCCGCCTCGAGAGACGAGGCTGTCGCCGGAAGCGGCGGCAGCGGCGCGAGGTTGCCCGGATAGGCGCCGGTCGCAGCACGATAGGCTTCCCGCGCGATCTGCAGCTCGCCCTCGGCCACGATCAGGTTGGAATTGGCCTGCGCCAGCCGCGCCTCGGCCTGGGCCACGTCGGTGCGCGTCACCTCGCCCACGTCGAACCGATCCTGCGCTGCCTTGAGCTGTTCGCCGATCACCCGCACGTTGTTCTGGCGCAGGTCGACGAAGGCCTCGCGCAGCCGCACATCGACATAGGCGACGACAGCGGCCAGCAGAACCTGCTGTTCGACCTGCAGCAAGGCCTCGCGCGTGGCAAGCACGACCTCTTTCGTGGCTTCGATGGCAAGCTTGGTTCGGCCGAAGTCGTAGAGTGTCATCTGCGCGCTGAGCGCGTAGAACCCCGACCATTCCTCGGCAGAAGCGACATTGTCGAAGGTGTCGAGGAACTGTGCATAGCCGTACTGGCCCTGTGTCAGAAAGCTGATCACGGGTCGCAGCGTTGAAACGGCAACCGCCACATCCTCGTCCGCGGCCCGCAGGACGGCGCGGTTCTGTTCCAGCAGGTTGCTGTTACGATAGGCGGCGATCAAGGCGTCGGTCAGCGTTTCGGCAGAGGCGGTCCAGGCGGTCATTCCCATGCCCAGCACGATTGCCGCCGACATTGCCAGTCGCTTCGGTAGATACTTCGCGGAACCGGTCATGGTAAGGATCGCCTTGTCAGAGGATGAAGCCGTGACGCGCGGCAAAGCCGGGCAGCACGGGCGCCGTCGCGTTGAAGGCATAGCGCCAGGAAACGACGCCATCGATCTTGTAGCCGATCCGCGCGGTGCCAAGCGCCCCTTCCATGAAGATGGCTCCGATGCGGCCGCCTTCCTTGAGTTGCTCCAGCAGGCCCTCGGGCAGGCTCTCGACCCCGCCCTGCACGGTGATCACGTCATAGGGGCCATGCTTGGCAGCCCCGGCAGCCAGCGGGCCCACGATCACCACGGAATTGTCCACGCCTTCGGCTGCCAGCGTCTTTTCGGCATAGGCGGCGAGTTCGGCATCCTCTTCCACCGCGATGACTGCCTCGGCAAGCCGGGCAATGACCGCAGCCGAATACCCAAGCCCGCAGCCCAGATCGAGCACCATCTCGGTCGGCTGGATGTCAAGCCCATCGAGCAGCTTTGCCAGCGTCCTGGGGTCGAGCACGACGCGGCTGGGCGCAAGCTGCAGGTTCTCGCCCACATAGGCCGCCTCGCGCTTGTCGCGCGGCACGTAAACTTCGCGCGGGACGCTCAGCATCGCATCGATGATGGGAAACTTCGTCACATCTGACGGACGCACTTGCGTATCGACCATCATGGTGCGGCGAGTGGCGAAATCCGACATGACTGAACTCATCCGTTTAGTTCGCGTTGATCCCCGTTTGCCACAGAACATTCCGCGCAGCAACATGGCGCAGACTCGACAGCCGGGTGGTGCGGCGATTTTGCGCTGCGGGCCGTGGACTTGTCACCACAAATCGCCCGGCGCCCTGTGCCCGGACGGGGCCTGTGGCGTTTCAGCGCGCCAGGATGATCTCGGCCTTGAGCCCGCCCATCCGCTCACTCTGGCCCAGCGCCAGCGTGCCGCCGTGGCTGCGGGCGATGTCCGCAGCGATGGACAGGCCAAGCCCAACGCCGCCGCCCTGGTTGGGGTTACGTGCAGAATCAAGCCGGGTGAAGGGGCGCATCGCCTCTTCGCGCTGGTCGGCGGGAATGCCGGGGCCATCATCCTCGACCACGATCCGGACGCTGCGGCCGGTCACATGCACCTGGACCTCGGCCCGCCTGCCATAACGCAACGCATTGGCGATCAGGTTTTCGACCGCCCGGGTAACGGCATCGGGGCGCAACATCAGCGTGCCCTGCCCTTCGTGGCGAAAGCCGACCTGCCCGCCGCCCCGGCGGGCATTCTCGACGGCATGTTCGACCAGCGCGACAGGGTCGGTCGCCACGGGAGCCTCCATCGCATCGCCGCGGGCGAAGGACAGGAACTCGTCGACTAGCCGCTCCATGTCGGTCACGTCGCGCTGTGCGGCACGCACCTCCTCATCATCGGGCAGAAGCGACAGGCTGAGCTTCAGCCGGGTCAGCGGCGTGCGCAGGTCATGGCTGACGCCCGAGAGCATCAGCGTGCGCTGTTCGATCTGGCGTTCGATCCGGCTGCGCATATCCAGAAAGGCCGCCCCCGCCGCCCGCACCTCCAGCGCGCCGCGCGGCCGGTAGGGCACGCTGCGCCCCTTGCCAAAGGCATCGGCGGCTTCGGCCAGCCGCTTGATCGGGCGCAACTGATTGCGCAGGAAGACATAGGCGATGAAGGTCATCAGTGCCGAAGTGAGGATCATCCACACCAGCAGCTGATGCGGGTTCGACGCCGACACCCTGCGCCGCGAGACCGAGACCGACATCGGCCCCTGCGCCGTCTCGACCAGCATGCGCACCTCGCCGTCATCGTCCAGCAGATCGACCGCCCGCAGGCCAGGCACCCCTTCGTGCAGGGTCGCGATCACGATCCGGCCGGACAGGTCATAGAAGGCGCGCCCATCGGTCAGGTCGGGCCAGCTGGCAGGCAGCGCAACGGTTAGTCCCAGTGGCCGGGCAAACCGCTGCATCCGTGCGCGTGCCTCGGCCTCGCTGCCCGCGCGGTCAGCTTCGTCGACAAGGAAGTTCACCTGCGCCACGAGGCCTTGCGTCATCTGGGCCGTCACGCCCTCGAAATGGCGCTGGATGAAGGCCATGGACACGACAAGCTGGATCGTGACGATGGGCACCAGCAGGATGAGCGCGGCACGCCCGTAAAGTCCCCGCGGGACCAGTGGTTTGAGAAAGGCGAACATATGGCGATCCTAGACGGCAGAGGGGCGGTTGGAAAGGCGATGACGCCGGCGCGGCCGGAACCCGGACTGCGACTGGTGCGGGCTCCGAACCCTTCACCCCTGACGGCAGAAGGCACGAACACCTGGATCCTGGGCGAGGGTCGCGTCGCCGTGATCGACCCGGGCCCCGCCCTGCCCCACCATATGGAGGCGATCCTGGCCGCCCTTTCTGCAGGGGAGCGGGTCAGCCACATCCTTGTCACCCATGCGCATCTCGACCATTCGGCCCTTGCACCGGCCCTGGCCTCAGAGACCGGCGCCCCCGTCCTGGCCTTCGGGATTGCAACCGACGGGATGCGCCCCGCCATGGCAAGGCTCGCCCCCAGCCTGGGCCCCACCGGCGAAGGCGCGGACACAGCGTTTCGGCCTGACCGGCGTCTGGCGGATGGCGAGAGGGTGCAGGGCGAGGGATGGGCGCTGGAGGCGATCCACACGCCCGGCCACATGAGCAACCACCTGTGTCTGGCCTGGGAGGACCGCCTGTTCTCGGGCGATCACGTCATGGGTTGGTCGACAACCGTGGTCATCGCACCCGATGGCGACATGGGGGCCTATATGAACAGCCTCGGCCGGTTGGCGACGCGACCCTGGCAGCGGATGTATCCCGGCCATGGCGATGCCGTCGAGACTCCGGAAGCCCGGCTTGCCGAACTGACCGCCCATAGGCGCGCGCGGGAATCCCAGATCCTCTCCACCCTGCACTCCGGCCCGGCAACAGCGGCCGAGGTCGCGCGGGCGATCTACACCGACCTTGCCCCGGCCCTGCTTCCCGCAGCAGAGCAGAACGTTCTAGCACATCTTATTGATCTTGAAGAAAGAAAAATGGCCGCAGCCATCGGCCCCCTTTGCCGGTCTGCCCGTTTTACCCTTGGTTGATCCCGCGCACTTTCGCTCTGGACGCCCCCCAAACAGCTTGCTATAGACCCCGCGTGTTCCGGCGTAGCTCAGCGGTAGAGCAGTTGACTGTTAATCAATTGGTCGTAGGTTCGATCCCTACCGCCGGAGCCAAAAATCCCTGATCCGTCCATGATATCCTCCTCTTCCCGGAGGGGCGGCATCAGGTAAATCCATATGCAATCAAGCTTGTGCCCGTCAGCGGTTCTGGTTTCTTTCAGTTTGCCAGATCATGCGTGGCCATGTGGGCCGAGCGTTCCGCCGGCCTCTTTCGCAGTCACGCATTCTCCCCCATGGTGCTGCACCAAGGACCGGACACCCGGACATGCCGGCCCCTCCGTTTGCAAGGGGGGGGCGGATGCCCGAACACCTCTGACCAGGAGCCCGTATCGTGAGCCTCTCCGAACCCACCAAGCATGACCGGCTGATCGACGCGGCGAACGATACGCCGCCCGCAACCACAGCGGTGGTCCACCCCTGCGATGCCGGTTCGATCGCCGGCGCATTGCAGGCGCGGGACGCCGGGCTGATCGTGCCGATCCTGGTCGGCCCTGTCGGAAAGATCGTCGCCGCAGCCGAAGCGGCCAAGCTGGATCTGGCCGGAATCGAACTGATCGACGCGCCGCATTCCAACGCGGCGGCGGCAAGAGGGGTCGAACTGGTCCGGCAGGGGCGAGCGGAGCTCTTGATGAAAGGCAGCCTGCATACGGACGAGCTGATGGCCGAGGTCCTGTCGCGCGAAACGGGTCTGCGGACGGGGCGCCGGATCAGCCATGTCTTCATCTTCGACGTGCCGGGGCACGAAGAGACGCTGTTCATCACCGATGCGGCCATCAACATCTTCCCCGATCTAGAGGCCAAGCGCGACATCGTGCAGAATGCGATCGATCTGTGCCATGCCCTTGGAAACCCCGAGCCTCGCGTGGCGATCCTGTCAGCGATCGAGACGGTCACCCCCAAGATCCCCTCGACCATCGAGGCCGCAGCCCTGTGCAAGATGGCCGATCGGGGCCAGATCACCGGCGGGCTGATCGACGGGCCGCTTGCCTTCGACAATGCGATCGATCCCGAGGCCGCGCGGATCAAGGGCATCACCTCTCCTGTCGCAGGGCGTGCGCAAGTTCTGGTCGTGCCCGATCTGGAGGCCGGCAACATGCTCGCCAAGAACCTGTCCTTCCTGTCGCATGCCGATGCGGCGGGCATCGTCCTGGGCGCCCGCGTGCCGATCATCCTGACGAGCCGGGCAGATTCGGTTCGAACCCGGCTCGCGTCGGCCGCAGTGGGCGCCATTCTTGCGGCCCGGCGCCGCACCCTGTCGCCCCTGCCCAAAGGTTGATCGAAATGGACGCGCTGCTTGTCATGAATGCAGGCTCATCGAGCCTGAAGTTCCAGATCTTCACGACCGGAGGGGGCCGCCCGAAGTGCCAGATCCGGGGGCAGATCGACGGCATCGGTGTCCGACCGCGGTTCCGTGCCGATCGGGCTGATGCGATGCGGCTGGCGGATGAAACCCTGCCTGCGGCAGACGTGCCTGACTTGCCCGCGGCGACCCGACGCCTGCAGGACTGGCTGGCAACGCTGGGGGATCTGAGGCTGCGGGCTGTCGGGCACCGAGTGGTGCATGGCGGGCCAGAGTTTGCCGCGCCGGTGCTGGTCGATGATGCCACCCTCGCGCAGCTTGCATCGCTGGAAAGCCTGGCGCCGCTGCACCAGGCGAACAACCTTGCGCCGATCCGGATGATGCGCGCCCTGTCGCCGGCCCTGCCGCAGGTCGCCTGCTTCGACACGGCCTTCCACCGCAACCATCCGGCCGTCGCCGATACCTACGCCCTGCCCCGCGTCCTGCGGGATGCCGGCGTCCGGCGCTATGGCTTTCACGGGCTGTCCTATGCCTATGTCGCCGCCCGCCTCGCCGAGATCGCACCACAACTTGCCCGGGGACGGGTCATCGTCGCGCACCTTGGCAGCGGCGCGTCCATGTGCGCGATGGTGAATGGCCGCAGCATCGACAGCACGATGGGCTTCACCGCCCTGGACGGGCTGGTGATGGGCACAAGGCCGGGCCAGATCGACCCCGGCGTGGTGCTGTGGCTGTTCGCGCAGCAGGGCCTGTCCGCGGCAGAGGTATCTGAGCTTCTCTACAAGGAGTCCGGCCTGAAGGGGCTGTCAGGCCTCTCCAGCGACATGCGTGATCTTATGGGCAGTGGCGACCCCGCCGCAGCCTTCGCCATCGACTGCTTCATCTATCGGGCCGCCATGCAGGCCGGTGGGCTGGTGGCGGCGATGGGGGGCATTGACGCCTTCGTCTTTACGGCCGGCATCGGAGAGAATTCCCCGGCCATCCGCGAACGTCTGTCAGCGCGGTTGGGCTGGCTGGGCGCGCGGCTTGATCCTGCGGCGAACAGCGCCGGCGCCACCGTGATCTCGGACCAGGCATCGGTGATTCCGCTGCTGATCATCCCGACGGATGAGGAGTTGATGATCGCGCGGCAGATGCTGCAGGTTCTGCCGCACCTGTCCGATGCTGCTGCGGGCTGATCATCGCTGCCTGTGGCCTGGGGGCCAGCCCCGTTACAGCGCGATCCGCTGCCCCGCACGATCAAAGGCATGGGCCTTGCCCGGTTGCAGCACAAGGCCAAGCCGATCTCCCGTGCGCAACGCGACATGGCCGTGCTGGCGCACCATCAGAGGCCCCACGCCATCAACCTGGGCGTAGATGTTCGTATCAGACCCCAGATGCTCAACCACATCGGCCACGGCCGACAGATCGCCGCTGCCGGGCGGAACCACATCCAGATGCTCGGGCCGGATGCCCAGTTCGGCCACCTGACCGGCGCCGGCAGACAGACCGACATGCACGCCATTGGCCAACCGCACCCCTACCCCGTCTGCCGTCACCGGCACCACGTTCATCGTGGGCGAGCCGATGAACTGCGCGACAAATCGGTTGGCTGGTGTCTCGTACAATTCCAGCGGCGTGCCCACCTGCTGCACGATCCCGCCATTCAGCACCACGATGCGATCCGCCAGTGTCAGCGCCTCGACCTGATCATGTGTCACATAGACCATGGTTGCCCCCAGCCGCCGATGCAGCCGCGCGATTTCCAGCCGCATCTCGACCCGAAGCGCGGCATCGAGGTTCGACAGGGGCTCGTCAAAAAGAAAGGCCTTGGGTTCGCGGACGATGGCGCGCCCCATGGCCACGCGTTGCCGCTGGCCACCGGAAAGCGCCTTTGGCAGACGGGCCGTCAACGCGCCCAGACCCAGCGTGCGGGCCGCCGCCGCCACCTTCGTCTCGCGGATTTCGCGCCCCGCGCGGCGGATCTCCATCGAGAACCCCATGTTCCGGGCAACGTCCATATGCGGGTAGAGGGCATAGGACTGGAACACCATGGCAATGTCGCGGTCTCGCGGGGCGACATCGTTCATCCTGACACCGTCGATCATGAAATCACCGCCCGAGATCGGCTCCAGCCCGGCCATCATCCGCAGGAGCGTTGACTTGCCACAGCCGGACGGGCCGACCAGCACGATGAACTCGCCATCCGCGATCGACAGGTTCACATCGCGCAGCACCTCCATCGTGCCATACAGCTTGTCGACCTTGCTCAGTTCCAGCCTTGCCATGAACCGCTCCTACCCCTTGACCGCGCCCGAGGTCAGCCCCTGGACCAGATATCGCTGGATGAACACGAAGAAGAGGCAGGACGGCACAAGGGCCAGCACCCCTGCCGCCATCATCTGCCCCCAATCGACCGAGAACTTGGACACGAAGGTCAAGAGCCCGACCGGAAAGGTCATCTTGTCGTTCGAGTTGATCAGCATCAGTGCGAACAGAACCTCGCTCCAGGCGGCCGTAAAGATGAACCCAAGGGTAGCGCCCAGCCCTGGCAGCGTCAGCGGCAGGATGACCTTGCGCAGGGCCTGGAACCTTGTGCAGCCGTCCATCATCGCCGCATCCTCCAGGTCCTTCGGGATGCCATCGAAGAAGGACTGCATCAGGAAGGTCGCGAAGGGGATGTTGAAGGCGGTATAGACCAGGATCAGGCTGGACAGCGAATTGAGCAGCCCCATCATCGCCACCAGGCGGTAGATCGGTGCGATGATCATCAGCAGCGGGAACATCTGCGTCAGCAGCATCAACGCGATGACAATCCGCCGGCCGCGGAAGTCAAAGCGGGAAAAGGCATAGCCCGCGGCGGCGGCTATCAGCGTGGTAACCGCCGCCGTGCTGAGCGACACGATCAGGCTGTTGCCGAAGAACCGCAGGAAATCGGTCTGGAAGATGACGGTCGAGAAGTTGCCCAATGTCGCCGAACTGGGCCAGAGCGCGGTGCCCTCGGTATAGATCAATGCGTCTGGCGTGAGCGAGATCTTGATCAGCCAGTAGATCGGAAACAGCGCGAAGACGAGATAGAACAGGATCGCCAGCAGCTTGCCAAGGCGCAGGACGGGCGAGGGGCGGACAAGGACAGACATTCTGCTAGATCCTCACCAGCTTGCGCCGCAGAACCATCAGGACCACCGCATAGACGAACAGCAGCAGCAACAACGCCACCGCGATGGTCGAGGCATAGCCGAAATCGAGCTTCTTGAAGGCAGTGGTGAAGATGTAGGTCGACAGGATCTGCGTGGAATTGGCAGGCCCTCCCGCCGTCATGATGAAGATCAGGTCGGCAAAGTTCGCGATCCAGATCGTGCGCAGCATGACGGTGATGGCGATCATCGGCGCAAGGAAAGGCAGCGTGATCTTTGTGAAGCTCTGCCAGGCGCTGGCGCCATCGATCTCGGCAGCCTCGTACAGCTCGGAAGGGATCGATTGCAGCGCGGCCAGAAGCGTGATGGCGAAAAATGGCACGCCGAACCAGACATTGGCCGCGATGGGCCCCCACATGGCCAGCGCTGGATCGCCCAGGATGTTGAACGGCTCGGGCAGCAGGCCAATCGCCGCCATCCAGTGCGGCAACGGCCCGATCACCGGGTTGAAGAGCCACGCCCAGGTCAGCGCCGTAAGGAAGGTAGGCACGGCCCAGGGCAGAAAGACCAGCGCCTGGAACAGCTTGCGCCCCGGAAACTGTGTGTTGAGCAAGAGCGCCAGCCCAAGCCCAAGGAAAAACTGGAAGAACAGCGATCCGAAAGTCCAAACCAGCGTGTTTTCCAGCGCGATCCAGAACCGTTTGTCAGACCACAGCGTCGCGTAGTTCTGGAACCCGACCCAGCCCGCCTGATCCATCCGCAGCAGGTTCACTGCCTGAAAGGAATAGGACACGCCGATGACCAGTGGCACCAGCATTACCAAAGCGATCAGGATGATCGCGGGCGAAAGATAGAGATAGGGCTCGACCAGATAGGTCCAGTAAAGCGAGCGGCGCGCCCGGGGTGCCCCGGGCGCGCTGTTGGAGGGTCTGGCCGTCACTGCTTGGCTTTCCAGGCAGCGTATTCGGCGGTCAGGAAGCCCGCCCACTCATCCGCCAGTTCCTGCGCAGTACGCTGGCCCAGGAGCGCCTCTTGCGCGCTGTCCTTCAGGATGGTCGAGGTGAAGTAGCCCCACTGCTCCAGATAGGTCGGCATGATGGTGGGGATGTAGTTCGGGCTGTTCAGTTCTTCGAACCAGCCCTTGAACTGGTCGGTCTTGAAGAAGGGGTCCTGATCGGCGCCCACGTGAATCGGGATCACGCCGACCCGCTTGGCCCAGGTCGCGTTGGCGGCCGGGCTGGACAGATGCGCGACGAGCTTCCAGGCATCATCGGGGTTCTCGGTCGAGTCAAAGATCGACCAGCCCGCAAAGCCGATTGTCGGGAAGGCCTTGCCCGAGGGGCCGACCGGCATCGGGATCACGGCGAAATCCTCGGCCGGCATCCGCTCGGCAATCGCGATCAGGGCGTCGGGGTCCTGGTCGAGGAAGGCGCAGGTGCCGGAGTAGAAGCCGGCAACGATCTCGTTGAAGCCCCAGTTGACCGAGTCCTTCGGGGCATAGCCCTTCTGATACAGATCCATCAGGAACTGGATCCCCTCGACCGATCCCGGCTCGTTGATCCGGCTTTGGCCATCGGCGGTGAAGAACTCGTTCGAGCCATTCATCACCGCAGCCATCATGATCCAGCCGTTGGTGCCACCCGGTCCGCCCCGCAGGCAGTAGCCATACTTGCCCTCAAGCTTCGAGACCGCTTCCGAGGCCGCCATGAACTCGGCCATGGTCTTCGGCGGCTCTGCGACGCCGGCCTCGGCGAGCAATTTCTTGTTGTAGAACATGGCCCTGAGGTAGAAACCATAGGGGATCATCGTCATCTCGCCATTGGCGAGCTTGCCCATGTCGATTGTCTTTTGCGTCAGCGTGGAGCCATCGGCCCAGCCCGCGATGCGCTCATCCAGAGGCAAGAGCTTGTCGGCATAGAGCGCCTGCCAGGTGTCGGGCATCTCGATCACGTCGGGGATGTCGCCGCCCGCGATCATGGTCGCAACGGTTTCGAAAGCCTGCCCCCAGGGCACCGAGACGATCTCAACCTCGACGCCCGGGTTCTGGGCGGTGAACTCATCAACCATCCCCTTCAGGACCTCGGTGCGTTCGGGGCTGGTGATAACCTCGACCAGCTTGAGGGTTTCGGCCTGGGCCGTCGTCCCCAGAAGAAGCGCCAGTACCCCGGCGCCCAGCAGCAGTTTCGTCATGGTCCGTCTCCCATTGTTGTCAGGTCTTGCTCTTGTCCAGCGCCGACGCCATGTCGGCCCAGAGGTCTTCCGCATCTTCCAGCCCCAGGCTCAGCCGAACCAGATCAGGAGAGACGCCGAATTTCTGCATCGAGTTGAATGCGCCCGCCTGGGCGAGGCCGACCTGGGCGGGCAGGATCAGGCTTTCGAAGCCGCCCCAGCTGACCCCCAGCCGGAAGTGGCGCAGCGCATCGGCCAGGCGGGGAATGTCGATCGAGCCATCGAACTCCACCGACATGAGACCGGAACGCCCGGTCAGCCCCGGCACGCTGTTCTCGCCCGGAGAGTTCACCCGCCGAACGAAGGGCAAGGCCGACAGCCGGTCCACGAAAAGATCCGCCGTCGCGCGGTGCTGCTTCATCCGTGGCACCAGCGTGCGCAGTCCACGGATCAGAAGCCAGGCCTCAAAGGGCGCGAGCTTGGCTCCCAGAAGCGGCAAGGTCAGGTCGCGCAGCCGGGCGATGTTGTCGCGCGATGACACCACGACACCGGCCACCGTATCGCTGTGCCCGGAGATGTACTTCGAGGCAGAGTGGATCACGATGTCGATCCCCAAGGCGAGCGGGCGCTGAAAGACCGGCGTCGCCCAGGAATTGTCGATCATGCTCAGCACGCCATGCCGGCGCGCATGGGCGGCTACCTTGGCCAGGTTCAAAGGCGCGAAGACGACCGAGGTAGGGCTTTCCAGATAGGCAACTCGAACTCCCTTCAGCAGATCAGGGTCGTCTTCGAAAGCCGCCAACGGGTGATATTCGGTCTCGATGCCAAAGGGGCGCAGCATGCGCTCCATGAAGCGGTAGGTGTCGGGATAGACATGTTCCACACAGGCCACCCGGTCACCCGGTTTCAGAAAGGCAAGCAGGGTCGAGGTGACCGCGGCGATGCCCGAGGCAAAGCCCACCGCAGCCTCGCCGCCCTCGGCAGCCGCCATCATCGCCTCGAAGGCGGCGACAGTGGGGTTCTGCACGCGGGTGTACATCGCCTGGTCGCTGCGCCCGGCCATGCGGTCCTCGAAATCGGCAAAGCTGTCAAAGGTGAACAGCGATGTCTGTACGATGGGCGGGGTTACGGACCCACCCTCGCCGTTCACGGCGGCCAGCACGGTGGCCAGGGATGGCGGCCGGTCTTGGTCAGACATGGAAGTTCCTTGCGATGTTCCGGGCGGCCTGGTCCACTTCGGCCAGGATCCCTTCGATGAGGAGAACGGCGCGCGTCTCGTCGCCGGCGACGATGGCCTCGGCCAGGCCCCTGTGAGCCGGGATTGTCGAGGCGCCCAGTTGCGGCTGGTCGAAGGGCGCGTCGTAGATATCGTGGAAAGCGCGATGGATCTGGTGGATCATCTTGGCAAACAGCGGGTTGCCTGTCGCCTCGTGGATTGCGGCGTGAAACTGCCGGTCGGCCGGACGCCAGTCGCCCCCGCTGTCATACACTTCCATCAATTCATACATCCGCAGCATGATCCGGCGTCGCGCCGCCTCTGCCGCGTTGCGGGTGGCGATGCGCACGGCCTCGACCTCGAGCGGGCGGCGCACCTCCAGCATGCGGCTCAGGCTGTCGGCCTCGATCTGGACGGTCAGCGGCAGATGCATCGACCGGGTCGAGATCTCGGCCACGATCCGGGTTCCCGCCCCCTTGTTGCGCTCGATGATGCCCAGGCTTTCCCATTGGCGCAGCGCCTCGCGCACGGTCGAGCGGCCAAGCCCAAAACGGCGGGCCAGGTCAACCTCGGGCGGCAGCCGGTCGCCCACGCCCAGACCCTCTGCCTCGACCAGTTCCGCCAACAGGCGCATCGCATCGCGAGGCTTGCGTGCGGTGTCGGCCACCATCTCGGCGATCAGCCCTGCCATCCGCTTTGCCCCTGCCGAATCCAACTCGTCGGGCAAAGCATCAACTTTGTCCGACATTGAGTCAACAATGTCCGACAAAGTCTAGCCGGGCCTGGTGGACAGGAACTGCCGCGTATTCACCCTTTGCTAAATCCGGCGTGGAAAGACCGCGAAAGGACCGCCTGCAAAGGGCTTTCGATGCTGGAAACGCGCCCCTCTCTCCCGGTCAGCCTGGTCAAGCTGCTCTGGCAAGGGCATCGGACTCTGTGGCTGATGGTGATTGTGCTCAGCCTTGCGGTGAACCTTCTGCTGCTGACAGGGCCGCTCTACATGCTGCAGGTCTATGACCGCGTGCTGACCTCGCGCTCGATCGAGACACTGGTTGCGCTGTCGCTTCTCGCGGCGATGCTCTTTGCTGGCCTGGGCATTCTGGACCATTGCCGCGGCCGCCTCGTGGGGCTGATCGTTGCGCGCCTGCGTCTGAAGCTCGACCCGGCGGTGTTCCGCGCGGCTCTGGCCAGCCCTGGCCCGCCCGGTCAGCCGATGGCGGACCTCGAGGTGGTCGAACGCGCCCTCGCCTCGCCGCTGGTGACGAGCCTGCTCGATCTGCCCTGGACGCCGCTGTTTCTGGCCCTGCTCTTCCTGCTTCACCCGCTTCTGGGATGGGTGGCTGTGGCGGGCGGAACGGGTCTGCTGGTCCTCGCTTGCCTTCAGCGCGTGCTGGTGCGGGGCCTGACTGAACGCTCCGCAGCCGCCACAGCGACTGCGGACGGGTTGGCCGCCCAGTTCCGACGCGAGGGTGAACTGCTGCGTGCCCTGACCATGACCGAGGCCGCGCAGACCCTTTGGCAGGGCCATCGCCTGCAGGCCGTCACGGCCGGCCTGCGTGCTGGTCGGCTTGCGGGGTTACTGGCCGGGATGGGGCGGGCGTTTCGGCTGCTTCTTCAATCGGCCATGCTGGGTTTCGGCGCCTGGCTCGTGCTGCGCGACAGCCTCTCGCCCGGCGCCATGGTTGCCGCCTCGATCCTAGTCGGGCGCGTGCTTGCCCCGGTCGAGTGCCTGACGGCGCGCTTGCCCCTGGCCCTGCGGGCCGCTGACGGCTGGCACCGGGTGGCTCGGCTGCTGGCCGATGGCGAACTCCCCCCCGCCCGTCCCGTCCCGCCGGCATCAAGGCCCCATACCGCCGCTGCCCTGCACTGTCAGCAGGTCACGCTTTGCCTGCCGGGGCGGGCAGAACCGGTGCTGCGCAACATCGCGTTTCAACTCCACCCCGGGCAGGCACTGGGGATCGTCGGCCCCTCCGGTTCGGGGAAGTCCACGCTGTTGCGCGCGCTTGCGGGCCTGATCGAACCCGCAAACGGACGGATCAGGCTGGGCGAGCATGACATTGCCAGGCGTCTGGTCGACAAGGAAACCCCTCTTGTCGGCTATCTGCCGCAACGGGCCACACTGTTCGAAGGCTCCGTTTCGCAGAACATCGCTCGCCTGTCGCCAGAACCGCTTGACCTGGCCCAGATCATCGCCGCCGCGCAGCTGGCAGGGGCACATGAGATGATCCTCGGTTTGCCACAGGGCTATGCAACGCCATTGGAGCCAGGCGGTGCCGGGCTGTCAGGCGGACAGGCCCAAAGAATTGCGCTGGCCCGCGCGCTCTGGGGCAATCCGGGGCTTGTGATCCTTGATGAACCGACAGCAGGCCTTGATGCGACAGGGATAGACGATGTCAGAAACGCCGTGGAACACCTTAAGGAGATTGGGAAAATCGTGATGGTAGCTTCTCATTCTCTGGCAGCCCTAAGGGCCTGCGACCAGTTGTTGTGGATCGAGGGCGGGCAGGCCCGGATGTTCGGCCAGCAACAGGCCGTCCTCCAGCAGCTTCTGGGCGACCGGGCGCAGGCATCGCTTCGCCCCCTTGTCCGGCGTTCAGCATGACGCCGGGACGGCCCGAACTTTCCGCAACCGGTCTTTCCGCGCCTGACCTTTCTGCTTGGGGCACCGTGGTTGCGGGGCTGCTGACCCTGTTCCTGATTTTCGGGGGAGTGGGCGGCTGGGCCATGACGCAAAGACTGGCCTCGGCCGCCCGCCTTTCAGGGCAGGTCGAGGTTGCACCAAACATGCCGACCCTGCGCCACCCCGATGGCGGGCGCATTGCGGCCGTGCTCACCTCCGAAGGGGCGCAGGTCCGGCAAGGTGAGGTCCTGCTGCGGCTTGACGACGCGCGGCCCAGGGCCGAGCTTCTGGCCGTTGACCGCCGCCGCTTCGCCCTGCTGGCGCGTGAGGCGCGACTTCGGGCCGAACTTGCCGGGGCGGACCATCCGCAGGCGCCGCCTGAACTGGCGCAGGCAAGCCGAGCCACGCCCGGGGTGGCGGAGGTCTGGCAAGGCGAGGTCGCGCTGTTCGAGGCGCGCCGGGCAGCGCAGGTCCTCCAGGCCACCGAGTTGGCCCGAGAAAGCCTGCAGACCCAAGAGATCGCCCAGGGCCTTGCGGCACGTCTGGCCGCAGTCGAGCAGCAACGCATCGTGCTGTCAGAGGACCTCGCCCGACAGGAACAGTTGATGCGCAAGGGCCTGGCCCGATCATTCCACATCAGCGAGTTGCAGCGCGAACGCGCCCGGCTGGAGGGTGAGGCCGGCGCGCTGGCAGCGCAGGCGGCCCAGGCGGCGTCGGAACTGCGCCGCCTGCAGGACCGCGCCCGGACCGACATGGCACGCGATCATTCTGCCATGGCAGCCGAACGGCAGGAAATCGCGCTGGAACTGGGGCTTCTGACCGAGCAACGGGCCGTGCTGGCGCAGGCGCTGGCAACACTTGACCTTCGCGCGCCGGTCGATGGCGTTGTGCTGGGGCTAGGAATTGCCGGTCCGGGCGACTACGCCCCGCCGGGGGCCCCCCTGCTGACCATCGTTCCAACGGATGGGCCTGCGCGCATCGCCGCCCGTCTGCCCGCGGCCGAAGCCGGACGCCTGCAGCGGGGCCAGATCGCCTGGATCGTGGCCCGGGGCGGCGGCCCCGCCCTGCCCGGCCGCGTCACTGCGCTGTCCGCCGCAACGCTGAACGACCAGGCCACGGGCGAGGTCTATCAGCGGGTCACCATCACCCTGCTGCCCGGGCCGCCTGCCGAAGGCATGACGCCGCCCCTGCACCCGGGTCAGCCGGTCGAGGTGCAAGCGATAACGGGACAGCGCACGGCCCTGGCCTATCTGACCGAACCGCTGACAGCACGCCTGGAACGGACCTGGCGCGAGGAGTGAGCCGCCCTTCAGGCCGCAGGCAGACCCAGGATCGCCCGCGCCTCAGCGGGCGTCGCAACCGGCCGCCCATAGCGCGCACAGAGATCTGCCGCCCGGCGGACCAGCGCCGCGTTCGAAGGCGCAAGCGTCGTGCGATCAAGCCGCACATTGTCTTCCAGCCCGGTGCGGGTATGTCCACCCTTGCGGATGCACCATTCGTTGATCAGAAATTGCGCCGGCCCGATCCCGGCACCACACCATTGCGCATCCGGGGCAAGCCGCTTCAGCGTCTCGATGTAGAAATCGAAGATCGGCTCGTCGGCGGGCATGGCATTCTTTACCCCCATCACAAATTGCACGTAAAGCGGCCCCTGAAGCCTGCCATCGCGCTGCATCGCCGCAGCCTGCACGATATGCGAAAGATCGAATGCCTCGATCTCGGGCTTGATGCCATGCGCGCGCATCTCGGCGGCTAGCCAGTCGACCAGATCGGGCGGGTTTTCATAGACCCGCGTCGGAAAGTTGTTCGACCCGACTGTCAGGCTGGCCATATCGGGACGAAGCGGCAGCATGCCGCCGCGTTCCCTGCCCGCCCCGGATCGGCCGCCGGTTGAGAACTGCACGATCAGCCCCGGGCAATGCCGTCGCAGCCCCTCCAGCAGGCGGGCAAATCGGTCTGGGTCACTGGTCGGGCGGCCGGCGTCGTCGCGCACATGACAATGAGCGATGGTGGCGCCTGCCTCGAAGCTGGCCTGCGTGCTTTCCACCTGCTCGTCTATGCTGATCGGCACCGCGGGGTTGTCGGCCTTGGTCGGCAGAGACCCGGTGATGGCCACGCAAAGGATGCAAGGCTTGCTCATCGGCCCGCCCGGGACAGCACGAAGTCAAAGCCAAGATCAAGATACGGCCCCTCGAAACCCGCTTCGGCAACGGCCGCCGGCTCGGTCACCGGCCGGAACTTGGCCATCAGGCTTTCCTTCACGCCAAAGACCGCGTCCGAGTTGATGTAGGGATCATCGGGATCGAAGATATGGGTGACCAGGCGGTCATACCCCTCGGCTTCGATGATGTAATGCAGATGAGCGGGGCGATAGGGGTGGCGCCCGAGCGCCTGCAGAAGCTTGCCCACCGGCCCGTCGTCTGGAATGGGGTAGAATTTGGGCTTTACTCCGCGGAAGTGATAGTGACCGTCCGCCCCGGTGCGGAAAACCCCGCGCAGATTGAAATCGGGCTGGATACCCTTCTGCTGCACATCGTAGAAGCCTTCGTCATTGGCCTGCCAAACGTCGATCTTGGCGCCGGCGATGGGGCGGCCTTCGGTATCCAGGATGCGGCCATGCACAAGCATGGGTTCGCCTTTCTGGTCGAGGCAGATGTTTGCCCCCATGGGCAGTTCGGGGGCATCCGCCACGTGGAAAGGCCCAAGGACCGTGCTTTCCGACGCGCCCGTGGGTTTGCGGTTGTTGATCGCATCGACGAGCATCGACACGCCCAGCACGTCAGACAGCAGAATGAACTCCTGCCGCCAGTCGGTGCACATATGCCCGGTGTCGGTCAGGAACATGATTGCGCGGAACCATTCCTCCTCGGTCGGTTCGATCTCTTTCACGGCTTCGTGCAGCTTGCGGGTAATGACCTCCATCACCTGCTTCAGCCGGGCATTCTCGGCCTTGGCATTGCGGCTGATGACGACCTCGGCCGAGGTTTCTTCGGTGAAATAGCCTTGTTCAATGGTCATGATCAGCGCCCCAGGATGGTGGTCAGCACGCGCGAAAGTTCGGCCGTCGGATCCGCGGCAAGCGTCAAGCTGCGCCAGGCGACATGCTGGTCGGGTCGGACCAGCAGGCAGCCCGCGTCGCGGATCTCGCTTGCCCGCGCCCAGTCGCCGCCATGGTCCTCGATCTCGCAGCGCGGACCGATCTGCACGCAGCGGATGGGCAGGTTCAGCTTTTGCGACAGGGCCTCTGCCGCGGCAATCCAGCCCTCGCCGCCGATTCCGGTCAGCAAGGTGAACTGGCCCTTCCCGGTCAGGTCCAGCGTCGAGTGCCGGCCACCCTTGCGGTCATAGACCCAGACATGCGGCAGCCGCGCGCCGGGCCAGGTCGTGGGCTGATAGTGAAGCTCCATATCGGCATTTGGCGCGGGCGGGGTCTGGCCATCAGTCACGACCGCACCAGAGGCATAGCGCTGGTTCATCTCGACGCCATGGCAATCGAACTCATATTTCTTGAATTCGATGGCTCGGCGGAGCGCCTCGCGCTGGGCCTCGCCGGCCGGGGTGGCATCGCAGCGGGCGGCCATGCTGCGCTGGATCTTCTCATGATCGACCCCTCCATCCATGCCGAGCGCCTCGAAGATCGGGCCGAACTCGGCGATCGACTGGTTCGCCCGGGTGACGATCTGGCGCGCGATGGGCGCACGCTCGGCGCTGTAGCTGTCCAGCAGGGCGGCGCCGGCCTGCCCCTTGATCACCGCGGCGAGCTTCCAGGCCAGGTTGTAGGCGTCCTGGATCGAGGTGTTCGAGCCCAGCCCGTTCGAGGGCGGGTGGCGATGGGCCGCATCGCCCATGATGAAGACGCGGCCCTTCTGCATATGGGTGGCAAAGCAGTTGTTCACGGTCCAGGTATTCGCCGAGATCAGGTCGATCTCCAGTTCCGGATCACCCACCAGTTGGCGCGCGACCTGTGTGGCCATGGCGGCGTCGACAACCGGTGCCGGCTGGTTGATGTCATACCCCCAGACGATCAGCCATTCGTTCCAGGGTCGCACCATGCGCACCAGCCCCATGCCGATGCCACCGACGTCCGCCCCGGGCTGCATGACCCAGTAGAGAACGGAGGGGCGATGGGCGACAAAGCGCGACAGGTCGGCCCGGAACAGAATGTTCATCGAGCCGCCCACACCCATGCGCCCCTCGAAGGGCAGGCCCAGATGTTCTGCCACCAGGCTGTTGCCGCCATCCGCCCCCACGAGAAAGCGTGAGCGCACGGTGAAGGTCTTGCCCGTCAGCCGGTCCAGGCAAGTGGTGGTGACGCCGTCGTCATCCTGTTCATGGCTGACATACTCGGTGCTCATCCGCGCCTGCGCGCCGCGCGAACAGGCGGTCTTGAACAGGATCGGCTCCATGAAGGTCTGCGGCAGGTCATTCATCTCGCAGGGGCTGGAAAGAAGATGCTCAGCCTTCGACAGGGGCGAGGTACCCCAGCTTTTCATGCGGCCCAGTTCCTCACCTGCGAGGCTTTCGCAGAAGATGTTCTCGCCCATCAGCGCCTGGGGCGTGGCATGCATCATCGCCTCGGCCTCGACCTCCTGGCCAAGGTCGCGCAGCACCTCCATCGTGCGCTGGTTGGTGATGTGGGCGCGGGGGGTGTTGGCCAGCCAGCGGTAGCGGTTGATCACCAACACCTCGACCCCATAGCTGGCCAGCAGCGCCGCCGTGGCCGATCCGGCAGGCCCGGTGCCCACCACCAGAACGTCGGTCGTGATATCCGCCATCAGTGTTCTCCCTTACGCTGGCCAAGGTCCAGCCGGCGCTGGACAGGAAAGAGTTGCAGGCCCGTCCGGTCGGACAAGAGGCCCCAGAGACCTCGCGGGGCGAACAGCATCACCACGATGGCAATGACCCCGAGAGAGAAAAGATACCACGCGCCAAAGTCGGCCAGCGTGGATTGAAGCAGGTAGAAGACGATCACCCCCAGGATCGGCCCCTCGATCCGGCCGATGCCGCCGATCACCACGATGAAGATCACATAGGCCGTCCAGTCGGTGACGCTGAAGGCCGCATCCGGCGAGATGCGGGCTGTCTGCACATAGACCAGCGCGCCGACCAGGCCGGTTACGGCAGCCGCGATCAGGAACACCGCCCATTTGATGCGACGGGCATCGACGCCAACCGATTTCGCGGCCTCGGTGTTGTCGCGGATGGCGGCCAGCGCAAGGCCAAGTCGGTTGCGCAACAGCCAGTAGATCGCCGCGATGGTCGCCGCCGCCAGCGCGAGCGCCAGCCAGTAGGCAAGAATGTCGCGCGCCGCCGCCTCTCGCACGTCAAAGAGGGTGCGGATCGTCTCGACCCCCAGGATGTTCGACGTCGCCTCGCGAGGCAGCGAGGTGCCGGTTCCGCCCCCCAATGCCTTCCATTGCGCGACCAGAAGCCGCGTCACCTCGGCGATCACCCAGGTGCCGATGGCGAAATAGGCGCCTTGCAGGCGGAAGGCGAAAAAGGCGGTGGGCACGGCCAGTGCCAGCGCTGCCAATCCACCAAGCGGGATCGCCAACACCGGGTCGATCCCCCAGAGAATGACGCCCGCGAACATGGCATAGGCCCCGATCCCGACAAAAGCCTGCTGGCCGACGCTGACCAGCCCGCCATAGCCCGCCAGCAGGTTCCAGAGCTGGGCCAGCGTCAGAAGAGTCAGGATTGTGAATAGGTCCTGAATCACGTCGCGTGGCGCGAAGGCGGGCAGGACAAAACCGAACAGCACCAGCGCGGCCGAGGCCAGTCCGGCGATGGTGCCTGTGCGGGTTCGGGTGACGACGCGATAGGCCATGTCAGTCCACCGCCCTTGGAAACAGGCCGCGCGGGCGCAGCATCAGCACGATCAGAAAGGCGATATGGCCCGCAAGGATCTGCCATTCGGGGTTGATCGCGGCGCCCAGCGTCTGGGCGACCCCGATAATGATACCCCCCGCCAGCGTGCCCCAAAGACTGCCCAGGCCGCCGATGATCACCGCCTCAAAGGCGTAGATCAATCGCGCTGGCCCGATCGAGGGGTCGAAGTTCGCCCGCATGCCCAGGTAAAGAGCGGCGACGGTCACCACCACCATCGCTATCCCCGTGGCCATGGCGAAGATGCCCTTCGGCGCGATGCCCATCAGGCTTGCCGTTACCGCGTCGTCGCTGGTGGCGCGGAAGGCGCGGCCAAGTGCCGTACGATAGAAGATCTGGTTCAGAATCACGATCACCGCGATGGCCGTGGCAAAGGTCAAGAGTGGCATCCAGCCCACGGTCACGACCCCGAGGTTGACCGAAGCGCTTTCCAGCGGCCCGGCCGGAATGCGGCGGCTGTCGGCCGAAAAGGCCTCGAGCATGCCGTTCTGCAGGGCAACGGACAGGCCGAAGGTGACCAGAAGCGGCGGCAGGATATCCTTGCCCAGCACCCGGTTCAGCACGAAACGCTGCAAGGCCCACCCAAGACCGAACATCAGCGGCGCGGCGATCAGAGCGGCGAGGAAGGGGTTCAGCCCCAGGCTGCCGGTGATCAGGAGGATTGCGAAGGCCGCAAAGACGATCAGGTCGCCATGGGCCAGGTTCACCAGACGCATGATGCCGAACACCAGGCTCAGCCCCGCCGCGAAGAGCGCGTAGAGGCCGCCCAGCAGGATGCCCTGCACAAGGGTGTCGATCCAGATCATGGCCTGTACCCCGCGTGTGGCCGGCCAGAGATCAACCAGCGAACGCGCTTCATGCCGGTTCTCCGAAGTAGGCGGCGTGGATCGCCTCGCGGCTGACCTCGGCCGCGCGGGCGGTCAGGGTGACGCGGCCCTCCATCATGCAATAGACCCGATCGGCCACCGACAGCGCCCGGCCGATATCCTGCTCGACCACGATGATCGCCGCACCCGAGGCCTTGATGCGCGGCATGGCGGCATAGATGTCGCGGATCACGACTGGCGCGAGGCCCAGGCTGATCTCGTCGCACAGCAGAATCTCGGGGTTCGACATCAGCGCGCGGCCGATGGCCACCATCTGCTGTTGCCCGCCCGACAAGGCGGTACCAGGGTTGTTGCGCTTGTCGCGCAGGATCGGGAAAAGGTCATAAATCTCTCCCAGGGTCCAGTGGCCCGAGCCGCTGCGCACCTGTCCGCCGATGCGCAGGTTTTCCTCGACCGAAAGCGAGGGGAAGAGCTTGCGCCCCTCGGGCACCATGGCGATGCCGCGCCGCATCACGTCTTCCGCCGCAAGGGCGCCAATCGGCTCGCCCCGGTGCAGCACCATGCCCGGATCGTTGCGCAAGACCCCGGTGATCGAGCGCAGAAGCGTGGATTTTCCTGCCCCGTTCGCCCCGATGATCGCCACCGTCTCACCCGCCGCCAACGTGACATCCACGCCGAACAGCGCCCGAAACTGGCCATAGCTGGCCGTCAGCGCGCGGGTCTCCAGAAGGCTCATGCCTCGATCCCCAGATAGACTTCGCGCACTTCCCGCGATGCCATGATCGCTTCAGGTTCGCCAATGCCGATGACACGGCCGAAATCCAGCACCAGCAGGCGTTCGACCACCGCAGTCAGGGCGTGCAGGACATGCTCGATCCAGATGATGGTCATGCCTCCCGCATGCAGGCCCCGGATCGTCGCGACCAGCGCCTTGCACTCGGCCTCGGTCAGCCCGCCTGCAATCTCGTCCAGCAGCAGCAGTTCCGGCCCGGTCGCCATGGCGCGGGCCAGTTCCAGCCGCTTGCGGTCCAGCAGCGACAGCGCACCCGCCTGGGTGTTCGCCAGCCGCAAGAGCTCGGTGTCTTCAAGGATGCGCACGCAATCCTCGGTCACCGCCGCCTCGGACCTGCCGCGACCGAAGCTCGCAGCGACTGCGAGGTTTTCGTACACCGTCAGCCCCTCGAACGGCTGCGGGATCTGGAAGCTGCGCCCGACGCCCATCCGCACCCGCTCCATCGCCGGCAGACGCGTCACGTCCTGCCCCAGAAAAGTGATGCGCCCAGCGCTGGGGGCGATGTTGCCGGTGATCAGGTTGAACAGCGTGGACTTGCCCGCACCGTTTGGCCCGATGATCCCCAGCGCCTGCCCGCGCGGCACCGAAAACGACACCGCATCGGTGACCTTGAGGGCCCCGAAGCTTCTGGAGACATCGTGCAGTTCCAGGATCATCATGGTCGGCTCCGCAAGGGGGCCCGGCCCGGGAAGGGGCCGGGCCGGTTGGTCAGGAAAGCGCCTCCATCACCCCGCCCGTGGGAATGTTCGGCGCCGTCTTGTTGTCCACCACGACAAGGGTAAACGTGCCGTCGGGGTTGCGCCGCCATTGGCCGCCGACGAGCGGTGTCTTGCAGACATTGGCGGCGGCAAAGGGCGGCAAACCCGCGCCGTCCCAGGCGATGCGGCCCACCATCGTGTCCATGCTGGTGGCCGCAATCGCCGCCGCCACAGCTTCGGGGTCGCCCACATCGCTGACGCGGCCCATCGTGTTCGTCGCCACCTCGAACAGCGAATGTATGAAGCCGATGGGCTGGGTCCAGGGTCGGCCGGTCTGGGCAGTAAAGTCGGCCGCCAGTTCCGCCGCCGTCATGCCGTTGAGCGAGGACTTGAACGGATGGGTGTTCGACCACCAGACCTCGGACGACAGGTTGTTGCCCGCCTCACCCAGCGCCTCGACCGATTGCGGGAAAAGGATCGCCTTGGCCACGGTGATGATCTTGGGGTTGAAGCCCTGCTGGATCGCCTGGTTGCGGAAGGTCGTGAAATCGGGCGGGATCACCACGCCTGTCACGATCTCGGCATTGGCGGCCTTGAAGGCATTGATCTGGGCGCTGAAATCGTCGGTCAGGTTCTGGTAGCGGCCAGGGTCGACCAGCTGATAGCCGGCGGCGGCAAAGCCCGGCCCCACGCCCACGTTGGGGTCGCCCCAGGCATTGCCGTCGGCGTCATTGGGGAACAGGCCGCCCACCATCTTGTTGGTCTCGACCTGGTTCCACATGTTGATGAAGACGGCGATGACATCCTCGAGCCCCCAGAAGTAGTGGAAGGCGAACTCGAAGGGTTGCCAGCTGGCCGGATCGCCCGGGTTGCCCTGCTGGCCGATGAACCAGGGCTGCCAGGGCGCCATGGTCGAGATCACGGGCACGCCCTCGGCCTCGCAGGTGGTGGCGACGGGGTTGGTGTTCTCGGGCGTAGAGGCGACCAGCATCAGGTCGATCTCGTCACTGACGATCAGTTCCTTGGCCACCTCGGCCGCCCGGTTGGGGTTCGACTGGCTGTCCTTGACGATGACCTCGAAGTTGGCCCCCGCCTCGGACGCAAGGAAGGCGCGGATGTTGTAGTCATCGCTTTCGGCGAACCCGGCCAGCGGCCCGGACTGAGGGCTGACATAACCGAGCTTGATCTTCGCCCCCTGGGCAATGGCCGGGGCAGCCAGCCCCGAGGCGGCGAGGGTCAGGCCGGTGGCGGCGGTGGAATGCAGGAACTTCCGTCTGGTCAGCATGATATTCCTCCCTTTGTTTCAGTTGGTTGTGCGGCGTCCTTCATACGCGGCCTGCAGCAGGCCCCGGATATCGTCACGGGTGAAGGGGCGTGGGTTCCAATAGGCGTTGGTCAGTGCGAGATCGGCCGCGCGGTCCAGATCGGCCTCGGCCAGCCCGAGGTCTGCCAGACGCAGCGGCGCGCCGAGGCTTGCAGCGAAATCCCACAAGCCCACCCCGGCGGGCGTGCCGAACACCTCGGCGATCGGAGCCAAAAGGTCTGGCGCGGCAACCGCGTTGAAACCGGTGGTATGGGGCAGCAGCACCGCATGGGTTTCCGCGTGCGGCATGCCGAAGGACCCGCCCAGCACATGCGCGAGCTTGTGATGCAGCGCCATGCTGACCTGGCCCAGGGCCGTCGAGCAGCACCACGCGGCATAGAGCGCATCGCCCCGCGCCGCGCGGTTGGCCGGGTCCCTGACCAGGATCGGAAGCGCGGTCCGGAATGCCCCAAGCGCGTCGCGGCACATGGCCTCGATCACCGGATTGCGGTCAGGGGCGTAGAAGGCCTCCATCGCATGGGCGATGGCATTCAGTGCCGAGGTCACGGTCAACCCCACCGGCAGCGACAGGGTCAGGTCCACGTCATAGACCACGACCTCGGGCCGGATTGCGGGGTCGCGCCGGGTGGTCTTGGCGCCATCCACAGTCTCGCCCAGGATATCGGTCATCTCGGAGCCGGCATAGGTCGTGGGAATGGCGATCTGGTCGGCGCCGCTGCGCACCGCGATCGCCTTGCCAAGGCCGGTCGTCGAGCCGCCCCCCAGGCTGATGACGCAGCTTGCGCCACTGTCGCGATAGGCGGCCAGGGCGGCTTCGGTCACCTCGACCGGCGTATGCATGGCCGCCCCGGCAAAGACCCCCGCGGCCATCCCGCCCAGGCTGTCGGCCAGCGCCTGCGCCTGATCCGCCTGGTGCGGGGTCGACAAGACGAGGGCGCGGTCATGGCCCAACCGACGGACTTCTTCCGCCACCTGCGCCAGCGTTCCCGAGCCGAAGACGACACGGGTGGTCAGACCGGGAAAGACGAAGGCGCGGGTCATCGGCCAACCTCCATGGCAGGCCGTCGCCCGGCGGCCAGATCGGACAGGACGGATGTCAGCATCGCGCGTTCCGCCGCTGACACCTCATGCCCGCGCCCGGGAAAGAGGTCGGCGCGAAGCGCGGCCCCCTGCCGGCCAAGATCGGCCACGGCCTCGGCAAAGGCCGCGACAGGGATCCACGGGTCGGCATCGCCGCCCGAAAGATAGACGGGCAGGTCGCGCGGCAGGGCCGTGGGCCGTGCATCCTCGGGCCGGCCAACGCGGCAGCCTGTAAAGGCCACGACCGCCTCGGCCCCGCCCTGCCCGGCGCAGGCCACCTCCAGTGAAAGGCAAGCCCCTTGCGAGAAGCCCGCCAGAACGACCGGCACATTTGACGCCGCGCGCACCTCGGCCAGAAGTCCCACGACCTGCGCCCGGGCGGCGGCAAGTTCGGCCCGTGTCACCTCGGTCAGCGGATCGATTGCGCGGGCGGCGTACCAGCTGCGCCCTGCGGCCCCTGGCAGGACAAAGGATGCTTCGACCGGCAGATGCCGGATCACATGCTCCACCATCTCTTCCGGCGACTGGCCACGGCCATGGAGGAAGACGCAGGTAACCCGCGCCTTGCCCGGAGCCACCCCGTGCTGGAGGGGAGCGGTCATCCTCAGAACCTGGCCTCTTCCAGCCCGGCCATCAGTTCGGCCCGGCGATGCTCGAACCACGGCGGGAAGACGAGCGAGGTGCCGATCGCGTCCGGCGCCTCGTCCTTGGCCCAGCCTTCGGGGACGGTCCAGGCGATCTCGAACAGGGCGCCGCCGGGGCTGCGCACATACATCGACTTGAAATAGTTGCGGTCCTTCTGCTCGGAGACATCGGTAAAGCCCATCCCCTCGAGCCGGGCCTTCAGTGCGATCTGGTTTTCTTCATTGCCGGTGTTGAGCGCCATATGGTGGATCGTGCCTCCGGCGAGCATCCACGTGCCCTGCTTGGAAGCCCGGTCCTCGATGATCTCGACCACGGAATGGGGTCCCAAATCATCAGGCACCGCATACATCCGGCCCTCGTCGCCGGTCGCCTCACGCAGGAGCCCGACACCGCCCTCGACGAATTCGTTCATCGAGTCGAGATCGAACACCGCGACCTGCACCCCGTAGATGCCTCGGATCGCCGTCTGCGCGGTGGTACCCGCTGCATCGTTCACGATTGGGGCACGGGAATCGGCGGGGTTCTCGACCAGTTCATGCGGAATGCCGCAGGGATGGGCGAAGATCACCCGGGTCAGGCCGAACCGGCTGCCCTTGGTCGCAGGGATTCCGGCCGCATTCAGCCGATCAACCCAGAAATCCGCCGCTCCGACCGGGATCGACTGCATGATCGTGCGGCTCTGGTTGGTGCCGCGCCGGCCATAGATGCCGGGTTTGCGAAAGGGAAAGGTCGTGATGATGGTCGAGGCATCGCCATGCCGCGAGCCGTAGTAAAGATGATAGACCGGGATTGTCCCATCGAACAGCACCGTGCGCTTGACCGAAAAAAGGCCAAGGGTCTTGGTGTAGAAGTCATAGTCCTCTTGCGCGCCATCGGTGGACAGCGTGAGGTGGTGGAACCCGCTGACAAGGGCTGCGGTCATTTCAGTTCTCCTTTCGCTGGGACGGGGTCGGCGCACCGGTCGCCGCCCCGGGGGCCACGGGGGCCAGGTACAGACAATGATCAAGCAGAAGGGTCGGGCCGGCTGACGCGGCGTGCACCGGGCAGAAATCGGCAAGCAGTTCCGGGCGCACCCCGAACAGCGCGTCGTGGCCGATTGCGGGGTCCTGCCGGTCGAAGATATGGGTCGTCAGGGTCTGGAAACCGGGTGCCGAGACGCGCACATGCAGATGTGCCGGGCGTTCCAGCCGCAGCCCCAGCGACGCCAGAAGCCGCCCCACCGGTCCGTCGGAGGGCAGGCTGTACCCTCGGGGCCGGATGGTATCAAACCGCACAATCCCCTCGGCATCGCTCCTGAGACGGCCGCGCAGGTTGAACTCGGGCTGCAGGTCAGGGTCCTGGTTTTCATAGCGGCCCAAGGCATTTGCATGCCAGACTTCCACCTGGGCCTGCCGTACCGGCTGGCCGGCAAGATCCCTGAGGCGCAACGTCACCTGGAGCGGCTCGCCGATTCCGTCGCGCGACAGGTTCGTACCGGCAGGCAGGTCGGGCATGTCTGCGCGATAGAAGGGGCCCGGCAGGGTGTTCGGTGTGGCCCCCGGCGGCCGTACGGAATTGATCTCCTCGACCAGCGTCGAAGCCCCGATCACATCGGCGAGCAGCACCCATTCCTGCCGACGGGCGTCGGTCGTGTGGCCCACTTCGGTCAGGAAATCGATCATCGCACGAAACTCGTCATTCGTCGGATGCAGGGCGCCGATCAGGTCATGCATCCGCGAAACCAGCGCCAGGAAACATGCGGCCAGCCGCGGATTGGCGGGGGCGCCCAGACGCAGCGCCAGGTCGGCCAAGACCGCATTGGGCTGTGTATCGGACGACGCTCCATCCATCGACAAGCGGGCCTCCCCTCCCGTTTCTCAGAAAGTGGAGCAGTCCCGGCGAAAGTGGATGATTTTTCGGCCCGGAACTATACCATATCGCTATGAGACTGAGCGAAGCCCATCTGATGCAACTGGCCGCCGTGCTGGACGCGGGCAGCGTCAGTGCCGGGGCCCTGGCCCTTGGCCTGACGCAGCCGGCCGTCAGCCGGTCGCTCGCCATGCTCGAGGCACGGATCGGCGAGTCCCTGTTCGTGAAGGGCAAGCGTCCGCTTCAGGCCACAGCGCTTGGGGCGCAGCTTGCCGCGCATGGACGCGTGATCCTGACCGCTTCTCGCCGGGCCTCGGACACGGTGAAGGGGTTTCGGACCGGCACCAAGGGCCTTGTCCGGATCGGCGGCGTGCCCTTCTTCATGGACGCGATGATCAGCCGGATGGTGGCCGACTTCCAGAACATGGAGCCTGATGTCACGGTGCAGCAGAACTATGGCAACCTGCCCGACCTGTCCGGTGCGCTGGAAAACGACGGAATCGACCTTGCCATCGTGCCGATGGGCGCGCTGGAGGCCGCACCGGGCTTCGAATTCACCGAGATCCTTCCAGGGCGCAACATCGTTTCGTGCCGGACAGGCCATCCGTTGCTGCGCAAACGGCGGCTGCAACTGTCGGACCTGAGCGATTTTCCCTGGGTTGCCCCCCTGCCCGGCTCGCCGCTGATGTCGGACCTGCATTCGATCCTGCTGGCAAACGGCATGTCAGAGATAAACATCCGCTATTCGGGCGGCAGCCTGATGAGCGTGATCAACTACATGGCCGAAACGAACGCTCTGGCCGTGCTGCCGTTTTCCGTTGTTTTCGCCCAGCGGAAGGAAAACCGGATCACCGTGCTGCCGCTCGACATTCCCCAGCCGAACCGCAGTCTCGGCATCCTGCGCCGATCTGGCCCAATCCGCTCGCAGGCGGCAGATCGACTTGCCAGCCACATCTGCAAGTCGTTCGACGACCTCAAGCACCTGATCAAGCGGCACGAAAACGCTGTGGTCTGGGGCCGATAGGCCATGAGACGGCTGGCGGAAGCGGTGGGATTCGAACCCACGGTGGGGTCTCCCCCACGCTGGTTTTCAAGACCAGAGCCTTAAACCACTCGGCCACACTTCCGGTCGGGCTTCCCTATCGGGCGTCCGGGTTGCCGGCGGGGCAATGCAGCGCCGCCGGCCGGGGGAAACAACTAGCGATATGCGGCGGCGATCACAAGCCCGCGAAACAAAGGGGCCAACCGGCAGCGCCACCCCGCAGGTCCGGGCGAGATCGGCGGCGCAGGCATCACATTCCCGGGGATTTCCGCCGAATGGGGCGCCGACCCTTCCCACCGGCGGGCCCAGCGGATATGATGCTGAGCGAGCAGGGCATCCGCCGATGGTGGAGCCAATAAGCGCGGCAAAGAACGCGCGGCACAAGGGGGCTTTGGGCAATGGAACGGGCGAGCATTCGACATCTGGCACTTCTGGCGGCTGCGGGTCTGGCGCTTGCAGGCTGCGTCGAGGGGGCGGGCAAGGGCGGTGGCGCAAGTCCTGCCGCAAGCTCGTCGGGCACATCGACCCGCATCGTCGACCGCGATGTCGAGGCGCCCGAGGTCTTTCAGGTCACCGAGGCGGGCCTCTGGGACGGACGGCCCTCGCTGGGCGGTGTCTGGGCTGCCACGCCCGAAGCGACCGACCCCGAGCGCGTCATCATCCGCAACACCGAGAACGGCAAGTTCGTGATCGGGGCGCTGTTCCGTCGCGAGCGGGACAATCCCGGGCCCAAGGTACAGATCTCGTCCGATGCGGCGGCAGCGCTTGGCATGATCGCCGGGCAGCCCGCAAAGCTGAACATCACCGCGCTGCGGCGCGAAGAACCTGCCGCGGCCGCGCCCGAAGCTACGAAGCCCTTGCTTGACGCGGCCGAAACGGCCCCCGCCGAACCGCTTGACACCGCCGCCATGGCCGCCGCGATCGACAAGGGAGAGGCAGAGGTCACCGCCCCCAATTCCGCCGCCGATGCCGCGACCACTGCTGTTGACGCAGCACCCGCCGAGCCGGCCAAGAAGCAACCCTGGTGGAAGCGCAAGAAGAAAGCCGAGCCGGACATGGCGGCCGAGGCGGTGGCCGGTACCACGGCTGCCGGCGCCACGGCGCCCTCGGCGGCCCCGGCAGGCGGCGCGATCACGGCCGCACCCCTTCCCGCGGCAACCGCCGCGCCTGCCGCCAAACCCGCCTCCACCCCGACGGCAGCCCCCGCGGCGGCTGCGGGCGGCCGGTCGCTGATCCAGCTTGGTATCTTCAGCGTCGAGGCGAATGCCCAACGCGCCGCCGACATGGTGACCAAGGCCGGCGCCACCGCCAGCGTTCGCAAGGAACAGTCGAACGGCAAGACCTACTGGAGCGTCGTGGCGGGCCCCGCCAGCACCCCGGCGGAGCGCGATGCGCTGATGGCCAAGGTCAAGGCCCTTGGCTTTGCCGACGCCTATTTTGTCTCGCGATGAGACCCCAGGAAAGGAACCACAACGCATGTTCATCCGTCTGACGACCCTCGCCCTCGCCCTGGCCCTGGCGTTGCCCGCCAAGGCCTTCGAGACGGCCGCGACCGCGGCCTGGGTCTATGACGCGGGCACGAGTACCGTGCTGATGGACAAGAACGCCCATACGCCCCTGCCGCCAGCCTCCATGTCCAAGCTGATGACGCTGAACATGCTGTTCGAGGCGCTGCAGGATGGGCGGGTCACCATGGACACGACCTTTCCGGTGTCCACCCGCGCGCGTGAGATGGGCGGCTCGACCATGTTCCTGAACGAGCAGGACCGCCCGACCGTACGCGACCTGATCCACGGGATCATCATCAACTCGGGCAATGACGCCTGCGTGGTGGTGGCCGAGGGGCTTGCCGGAACCGAAGAGGCCTTTGCAGCGCAGATGACCGCGCGGGCCCAGGCGCTGGGCATGACGGACTCGACCTTCGCCAATGCCTCGGGCTGGCCGGACCCGAACCAACGCATGAGCATGCATGACCTTGGCATCCTGGCGCGCCGGCTGATCGAGGAGTTCCCCGAGGAATACAAGATCTTCGCCGAGACCGAGTTCAACTATGCCAACCGGTCCGAGGCCAACCGCTTCAACCGCAACCCGCTGCTCAAGCTGAACATCGGGGCCGACGGGCTGAAGACGGGCCATACCTCCGAAGCAGGTTACGGCCTGGTCGGCTCGGCCGTGCAGGGCAACCGTCGGGTGATCTTCGTGATCACCGGCCTGCCCAGCGAAAAGGCCCGCGCCGAAGAAGCAGAGCGCATCGTGAACTGGGCCTTCCGCCAATTCGTGCAGAAGACGGTGGCGAAGGCCGGAGAAAGGGTTGCCGTGGCGCAGGTCTGGATGGGCGATGCGCCAACCGTTGGCCTGGTGCCGGCCGAGGATATCTCGCTGCTGGTGCCAGCGCTGGTGCAGGAAGGGATGACGGCCGAGGTGACCTACACCGGCCCGTTGCAGGCGCCCATCCCGGCGGGGACGCAGGTGGCCGAGTTGATCGTGCATGTGCCAGATCTGCCGGATGCGCGCGTGCCATTGGTGACCGAGGCGGCGGTCGAGCCGGCGGGCTTCCTGCGCCGGATCTCGACGGCGGCGAGCGTGCTTCTGGAACGCACCTTGTCCCAAGCGCCGTCAAGCTGACGGGCGGGCAGCCAGCGTGCCGGGCCCGGGCCTGTTCATCAGTTTCGAGGGGATCGACGGGTCGGGAAAGTCCACCCAGGCGCGTCTGCTGGCCGAACGGTTGCGCAGTGGCGGGCACGAGGTGGTGCTGACGCGCGAACCCGGCGGCAGTCCAGGGGCCGAGGAGATACGCCGCCTCGTGCTCGAGGGCGACCCTGACCGATGGTCGGCGGAAACCGAGATCCTGCTCTTTACTGCGGCGCGGCGGGACCATCTGGAGAAGACGATCCGCCCGGCGCTGAACCGGGGGGCGGTGGTCATCACCGACCGCTTCGCCGATTCCACCCGGGTTTATCAGGGCCTGACCCGGGGTGACCTGACCGAGATGGTAGATCGCCTGCATGACCTGATGATCGGAACCGAGCCGGACCTTACCCTGTTGATCGACATCGACCCGGCGCTGGGTCTGGCGCGCGCCAAGGGCCGCAGCGGCCCCGAACAACGGTTCGAGGACATGGGTCTTGCCCTGCAAGAGCAAACGCGTGCGGGCTTTCTGGCCCTTGCTGCAGCCGCACCAGGGCGCTTCCTGGTGATTGACGGCACGGGCAGCGCCGAGACGGTAGCAGAGCGTGTCGCGGCTGCTGCCCAGGCCCGGCTGGCCCCGGCGCGCTGATGGCCCGTGCCCTGCAAACAGAGGAAGGCTTCCCCGAGCCTGACCGCGTGGAAGGAGCACCCCATCCGCGCGAAACCTCTCGGCTGATCGGTCAGGAGACCGCCGAGGCGACTTTCCTCGACAGTCATGCCCGGGGCCGGCTGCACCACGGCTGGCTGCTGACCGGCCCGCGCGGCGTGGGCAAGGCAACGCTTGCCTGGCGGATCGCGCGCTTCCTGCTGGCCATGCCCGAGGACGACGGAGGCATCTTCGCCCCGCCTCCGCCCCAAAGCCTGGATATCCCCGACAGCCATCCCGTCGCGCGGCGCATGGTGGCGCTGGCCGAGCCGCGGCTCTTCTTGCTGCGCCGGGGGCTGAACGACAAGGAGACCGGCCTTTCCGCCGAAATCCGGGTGGACGAGGTGCGCAAGCTGCGCAGCTTCCTCAACCTCTCGGCGGCCGATGGCGGCCAGCGCGCGGTCATCATCGACAGCGCAGACGAGATGAACGTGCAGGCGGCAAATGCCGTGCTGAAACTGCTGGAAGAGCCACCGGCGCGGGTGACACTGCTTCTGGTCAGCCACCAGCCCTCCCGACTGCTGCCCACCATCCGCTCGCGCTGCCGCGAGTTGCGGCTGGGGCCGCTGCCCCCGGACGAGATGGCCCGGGCGCTGGTCGCTGCGGGCAGCGACGTAGCCGATCCCGTGGCGCTTGCCGAACTCAGCGGCGGATCGGTCGGCGAGGCGATCCGGCTGACACAGCTTGACGGGCTCGCGCTTTACCAGCGGCTGATCGAGCTCATGTCCACCTTGCCCCGGCTGGACCGGCCCCGCGCCCTGGCCCTGGCCGAGGTGGGCGGAGCACGCGGGGCCGAAGCGACCTTCGATCTGGTGCTGCGGCTTCTGGATCTGTTCCTGTCGCGTCTGGCCCGCAGCGGCGCAACAGGGCAGACCCCGACCGAGGCCGCCCCGGGTGAAGCCGCCCTGCTGACACGGCTCGCGCCCGATCCGGTGGCAGCGCGGCTTTGGGCGGAACTGGCCCAGACCCTTTCGGCCCGGGCACGGCGGGGGCGGTCGGTCAACCTTGACCCCGCCGCGCTTCTCATGGATATGGTTCTGAAAATTGACGAGACGGCGGGCGTGCTCGCTGCGAGGTAAGCCGGCCATGAGCCTTCGCCCGACCGAGACCACGGCCGCAACCCCCCCGTTACTGGTCGACAGCCACTGCCACCTGGATTTTCCCGATTTCGACGGCGAGTTGCCCGAAATTCTTGCCCGCGCCCGTGCCGCCGGGGTCACACGCATGGTCACGATCTGCACCCGGCTGCGCCACGAACCCCGGGTTCGCGCCCTGGCCGAGGCGCATGACGGTGTATTCTATGCTGCAGGCACCCACCCGATGAGCGCCGCGGAAGAGCCGCTTGTGGCGGTCGATGACCTCGTGACGCTGGCGCGGCATCCAAAGTTCGTGGGCATTGGCGAGACAGGCCTAGACTATCACTACACGGCAGACAGCAAGGCCATCCAGCAGGAGAGCCTGCGCCTTCATATCGAGGCGGCGCGACGGACGCGGTTACCGCTGATCATCCATGCCCGGGACGCCGATGCCGACATGGCGCGCATCCTCGCCGAGGAACATCGTGCCGGGGCCTATTCCTGTGTGATGCACTGCTTCTCCTCGGGCGCCGCTCTGGCCGAGGCGGCGCTGGATCTGGGCTTCTATCTGTCGATGTCGGGGATTGCGGCCTTTCCGAATTCCTCGGATCTGCGCGCGATCTTCGCGGCGGCCCCGGTCGAGCGCATCCTGCTGGAAACCGACAGCCCCTATCTGGCCCCGCCGCCCCACCGTGGTCGGCGCAACGAACCTGCCTATACCGCCTTCACCGCACGAACCGGCGCCGAGGTCTTCGGCATGTCGCCGGAGGCCTTTGCGGCCCAGACCTCCGTGAATTTCGATCGGCTGTTTTCCAAGGCGGCACCCGCCGCAGCAGCGGCCTGAGGCGCGCGGGATGATCCTTCGCGCCACCATCCTTGGCTGCGGATCCTCGGGCGGAGTACCCCGGCTGGGCGGATTTTGGGGCGAGTGCGATCCCAAGAACGCCAGAAACCGCCGCCGCCGCTGCTCGCTTTTGCTGGAACAGATCAGTCCCGACGGGGTAACGCGGGTTCTGGTCGACACCTCGCCCGACATGCGCGACCAACTGCTGGATGCGGGCGTCGGAACACTGGATGCCGTGGTCTATACGCATTCGCATGCTGACCACGTGCATGGCATCGATGACCTGCGCCAGGTCGTCTACAACATGCGCAGCCGCCTGCCCGTCTGGGCCGACCATCCGACACAGGAGTCGCTTTATGCGCGCTTTGGCTATGCCTTCGTCCAGCCCGAAGGCTCGCCCTACCCCGCGATCCTTGACATGAAGACGATCCACGGCCCCTTCACCGTCGAAGGTGCGGGCGGGCCGATGCAGTTCACCCCTTTCCGGGTCGATCACGGCTCGATGGACGCGCTGGGTTTCCGGGTGGGCGACCTGGCCTACCTGCCCGATGCGGTGGCGATCCCCGAGGAGTCCTGGGTCGCGCTGGAAGGGCTTGAGGTCTGGATCGTCGATGCGCTGCGGCGCACCCCGCATCCCACGCATGCCCATCTGGCGCTGACGCTCGACTGGATCGCCCGGGCCGCGCCCGAGCGGGCGGTCATCACCAACATGCACATCGATCTTGACTACGCGACCCTTGAGGCCGAACTGCCACCCCATATCCGACCGGCCCATGACAGTCTGGTGATCGAACTGTCCGGGGATCGCGCGGCGACCCGATGAACGCGCTCATCGAGGTCATCCTGCCGGTCTTTGTCGTGATCGGCGCCGGCTACGCCGCTGCACGCGCCGGATGGTTCGGCGAAAGCGCAGTCGACGGTCTCATGCGCTTTGCCCAGACCTTTGCGGTGCCATGCCTTCTGTTCCGCTCGATCCTGTCGCTGGATCTGGGCGCGAGTTATGATCTGAACATCCTGGCCGTCTTCTTCGTTGCGGCCTTCATCAGCTTTGGCCTTGGGTTCCTGGGGGCGCGGCTGATCTTCCGCCGGGCGGTACAGGACAGCATTGCCATCGGCTTTGCCTGCTACTTCTCCAACTCGCTGCTGCTGGGCCTGCCGATCACCGAACGCGCCTATGGGCATGAGGCTTTGGCAGGCAATTTCGTGATCCTGTCGTTTCACGCGCCTCTGCTTTATGCCGTGGGCATCACGCTGATGGAAATGGCCCGCAGCCATGGCCGCAGTCTCTCGGCTCCGGCGCTGACGCTGCAAGTGCTGAGAGGCATCTTCACCCAGCCGCTGGTCCTGGGCGTGGTCCTGGGGCTGGCGGTCAACCTGAGCGGCCTGTGGGTGCCCGTTTCGGTTTTGGCGGGGGTCGACATGATCGCGCGGGCCGCCATTCCGGCGGCGCTCTTCGGGTTGGGCGGTGTCTTGCTTCGCTACCGCCCCGAAGGCGACCTGCGTACCATCGCCATGGTCTGCGCCCTTTCGCTGCTTGTGCATCCCGGGCTGACCTATCTGCTTGGGCGGCACGGATTCGGGCTATCGACCGACCAGCTGCGTTCGGCGGTTCTGACGGCAGCGATGCCGCCGGGGGTGAATGCCTACATGTTCGCCGCCATGTATGGCCTTGCCATGCGGGTTGCGGCCTCCAGCGTGCTTCTGGCCACCGCGGCCTCGATGGGCACGATCTGGCTCTGGCTGCAGATCCTGCCCTGACGCCGCGCGACCGGCGCCGGGTGGGGAAGACTGACGGTCGCTTGGCCATCGGGCCGCCGCCTGCCCCCTGGTTTACGTAAGCCTGGATTATGCATTAGGCTTCTGCAAGCTTTGCCCACGCCAGGAGATGCCTATGCCCGGCCCCCGCCGCAATCTGCCTTCACTTGGTGCGCTGGCCACCTTCGAAGCAGCGGCGCGGCTGGGCAGCTTCACCCTGGCCGCAGGCGAACTTGGCGTCACACAGGCTGCGGTCAGCCGTCAGATCAAGCAACTGGAGGGGGACCTGGGCGTGGCGCTGTTCCTGCGAGCGCATCGGCGCGTCACCTTGACCGAGGCGGGGACTGCATTGGCGGCGGCGGTCAGCGCCTCGTTCAGCCGGATGGCCGAAGCGGTGGACACGCTTCGCCAGCCCCAACGGGCCGCCAGCGTGACCGTGGGGGCGACGCTGGCTTTCTCGCATTTTTGGCTGCTGCCCCGGTTGCCTGCGTTTCGGCGGGCCCATCCGACCGTCAACCTGCGGCTGATCGCGCAGGATCCTCCCTTTGATCTGCGCCATGATCGAATAGATGTGCTTTTGCATTATGGAACGCCGCCCTTTACCAGGGCGCAAAGCCTGGCCACCCTGCAGGAAGAGGTCTTTCCCGTCTGCAGCTCCGGCTTTCGTGACCGCCACGGCGCGGTCGAGGGCGAGGCGTTGCTGAACTTGCCACTGATCGGGCTGGACTGGACGCTGCCCAACTGGCTGCGCTGGCCGGACTGGGCGCGGCAGGCAGGACTGGCCCGGGCGCCTGCCGCACCGAGCCTGAGCTTCAACCACTACACCGACGCCATCCATGCCGCGATGGAGGGAGAGGGCGTGGCGCTTGGCTGGGCCGCGGTCTTGAGTGACCTGCTGGCCGACGGACGGTTGGTGCGGCTGGGGCGCCAAAGCGTTACCCCGCCGGAACAGCATCACCTGCTGTTGCCTGAGGGGCGGGCGCCGAGTGCAGCGACGCAGGCCTTCGTCGATTGGCTGGCCCAGCGCTTTGCGAAGGGCGATGCATGATCTGAGGTAATAGATTGCGAGCCTTTTTCTGCACGTCACAGTCGATTTTCGCGCCGCTATTGTGTGCCGTGAAACCCCAGCATGACCGCAAGGCAGGCCCAGATGTCCGAACTCGCCCCTGTTGACCCTGCCCCCCTGGGGCGCAAGCGCGGCGTCGGTCGCGAAAGCCGCCGGGCCGAACGGTCGGCCCCCCGTGCAGGGCTGGGCTGCGCCTATATCCGGCGCGGCATCCCCACCTATGACGTGATGGGCGAAGAGAACCTGCAGCGGATCGAACGGGCGGCCGACCGCATCCTGGCCGAGACCGGGATCGAGTTCCGCGATGACCCCGTGGCCCTCGATCACTGGCGCCGCGCGGGGGCCGAGGTCAATGGCACCCTGGTACGCTTTCCGCACGGGCTCTTGCGCGAGGTCCTGAAAACCGCGCCGGCCGAGTTCACCCAACACGCACGCAACCCCGAACGTTCGGTCCGCATCGGAGGGCCGAATGTCGTCTTCGCTCCTGCCTATGGCTCGCCGTTCGTGATGGACCTCGACCGGGGGCGGCGCTTTGGCACGCTGGAGGACTTCCGGAACTTCATCAAGCTCGCCCAGGCCAGCCCGTGGTTCCACCATTCGGGCGGCACGATCTGCGAGCCTACCGATATCGCGGTGAACAAGCGCCACCTCGACATGATCTATGCCCATGCGAAGTATTCCGACCGTGCCTTCCTTGGGTCCGTCACCGCCGAGGAACGCGCCGAGGATTCCGTCGAGATGGCGCGCCTGCTGTTCGGCCCGGATTTTGCAGACAAGAACTGCGTGATCATGGGCAACTTCAACGTCAACTCGCCGCTCGTCTGGGATGGGACGATGACGCGGGGGATGCGCGCCTATGCCCGCGCCGGTCAGGGCACGATCGTGGTGCCCTTTATCCTCGGCGGTGCGATGGGGCCGGTCACCACCGCCGGCGCGATTGCTCAGGCACTCGCCGAAACGATGGCGGGCTGCGCGCTGACCCAACTCGAACGGCCCGGCGCCCCGGTGATCTTTGGCAACTTCCTGTCCTCGATGTCGCTGCGCTCGGGCTCGCCGACCTTTGGCACGCCCGAGCCAGCGGTGGGCTCGCTGGTCATCGGGCAACTGGCGCGGCGGTTGAACCTGCCGCTGCGCTGTTCGGGCAATTTCACCACGTCGAAACTGCCCGACGCCCAGGCGATGACCGAAGGAACCATGTCGATGCTGGCGGCGGTGCATTGCGGCGCGAACTACATCCTTCATTCGGCGGGCTTTCTCGACGGGCTTCTGTCGATGTCCTACGAGAAATTCGTGATGGACACCGATCTGTGCGGCGCGCTTCACAGCTACCTTGCCGGCGTGCAGGTGGATGACAACCAACTGGCGGTCGAGGCCTTTTCCGAGGTGGGCCCCGGAAACCATTTCTTCGGCTGCAGCCATACCTTGGCCAATTACGAAACCGCCTTCTGGGACAGCGATCTGGCGGACAACGAACCCTTCGAGAAATGGGAGGCCGAAGGGTCGGTCGATGCGGCGACGCGCGCCAACCGCCTGTGGAAGAAGCGACTGGCCGAATATGAGGCCCCGCCGCTCGACCCCGGCACGGACGAGGCCTTGTGCGACTACATCGCCCGCAAGAAGGCTGCCCAGCCCGACCAATGGTATTGAGACCGCGATGACGCGTCACCCCAGGCTTCTGTCGCCCCTGTCGTTGCGAGGGCAAACCCTGCGCAACCGCATCGTCTTTGGCGCCCATACCGCGAACATGGCCGAGGCTGGCCTGCCAGGGCCGCGCTATGGCGCCTATCTGCTGGAACGCGCGCTTGGGGGCGCAGGCATGATCGTGACCGAACCTGTGCCGGTCCATCGCACGGGCGTGCTGACCCGGGGCAACTTCCGCCCGGGCGACGATGCCCTGATCCCCGCCTTTCGCCCGATCACCGAGGCGGTCCGCGACGCGGGAGCGGTGATTGTCCAACAACTGTATCACATCGGTGCCCATGGCGATGGCGATCTGAGCTTTCAGCCACATTGGTCGCCCTCGGGCGGCCCCTCGTACCATGACAGTGACGGGTCGCACCGCATGTCGGGCGCCGAGGTGGAAGAGTTGCTCGAGGCCCATGCCGCAGCCGCCATCCGCGCCAAGGCGAGCGGCTTTCAGGGGGTAGAGGTCTGGGCGGCCTATCATTCGTTGATCGACCAGTTCTGGACGCCCTGGTCGAACGACCGCGCCGATGGCTGGGGCGGATCGCTGGCGAACCGCACGCGGTTTTCGCGCGCATTGATCGATCGCATCCGCCGCGACTGTGGCGAGGATTTCATCGTCGGCCTCGCCGTCAGCCATTCCGAGGCCTATCCGGTCACGCTGCCCCCCGATGCGCTGGCCGAGATTGTGGCGCTGCACGATGCGACGGGACAGGTGGACTACGTGACAGTGGGGGCGGGCAACTACCTCGACTTCGCGAAGATCATCCCCGCGTTCACCGAGGCCGAAAAGCTGACAACGCCGATGACGGCCCTGCTGAAATCCGTGTTGCACCATGCCGTGGTGACGGCCGAGGCCGGCATCCGCACGCCCGACGCGGCCGAAGGCGTGCTGTCGGCAGGCGAGGCGGACCTCGTGTCGATCGTGCGAGGCCAGATCGCCGATCCGCATCTTGCGGCCAAGACGGCCACTGGCCGGGCAGAGGCGGTGCGGGGCTGTCTGTCGTGCAACCAGATGTGCTGGGGCCGGCGGTCGCGCGACTACTGGATTTCCTGTCTTATCAACCCTTCTGCGGGGCGAGAATTCGAATGGGGCGGCGACCGCTTCACTCCCGCTCCGGCCCCGCGCCGGGTTCTTGTCGTGGGCGCTGGTCCGGCGGGGTTGGAGGCGGCGCGGGTCGCGGCAGAACGCGGTCATGCCGTGAAGCTGGCCGAGGCGACGGGCGATCTGGGCGGGCAGTTTCGGCTGGCCGGCCTGCAACCGCGCCGGGCGCAGATCCTCGACCTGATGGGCTGGTATGAACGCGAGTTGGCGCGGCTCGGGGTCGAGATCCTCTATCACAGCTTTCTGGATGCCGAAGGGGTGCAGGCGCTTGCGCCCGATGCGGTGGTGCTGGCCACCGGATCGCTGCCGGACGAGGCGGCGACTCAGCGCTGGCTGCCACACGCTTCGCGCCTGCCGGGGCTCGACCACGGCCATGTCTGGTCGCCCGAGGCGGTGATGCGGCGCGAGGCGCGGCTGGGCGAGCGTGTTATGGTGTATGACGAGGGCGGCAGTTGGCGCGGCGTCGGCACCGCCTGGCATCTGGCCGAGGCAGGCCGGGCGGTGACGCTTGTCACCCCCGACGCCCATGTCGGGCGCGATCTGGTCCGTACCGGCGCAGACCTTGCCGCGCGGCAACGCCTGGCGCGGCTGGGCGTGCGGATGATCACCGAGCATCTGATTGCGGAATGGCTTGGCGACGGCGCACGGCTGCGGTCGGGACTTGACGGGGCCGAACAGGTCGTTGCGGCGACAGACCTCGTGATGGCCACGACGAACCGCGCTTTCGACCCGCTTTCGGCTGAGCTTGAGGGGGTGGAGCATTACCTGATCGGCGATGCCGCCGCCCCGCGCCAGGCTCCCTTCGCCTTCTACGACGGTCGCGCGCTCGGCCTGCGGATCTGACCCCGGCAAGGAAGCGCTTGGCAGGAAGGCGGGCGCGGGTGTTAACCTTCGTGCGGGCGCGTGCCCCGCTGCGAGGTGGTTCGGCGGGGCTGGCCTCCTTGTGGCGGAAAGGGTTCAATGCCTCGTCTGGCTGGTTCGGTCGCTGTGGTTGTCTGCCGCCTCTGGGCGGGGCCTGCGCTGGCGCTGACAGTTGCGCTTGGTGCGCTGCCCGCTTGGGGGCAAGAGGGCGACCCGCTGTCCTTCCAGCTCGACCTCGACACCGGAGGCCATCGCGCAACGATCCGGGCGATGTCAGCTTCCGTCGATGGCCAGACGCTCGCCAGCGCATCCGATGACAAGACGGTGCGCCTTTGGGATCTGGCCACCGGCAAATCGGTCGTTACCCTGCGCGGCCAGATCGGGCCGGGCAGCGAAGGCGTGGTGAATGCGGTCGCCCTTTCGCCAGACGCCGGCCATGCTGCGGTCGGGGGGTTCTTTGGCCCCCATACCTCGACCACAGTGCCGCTGGGCGATGTGCGAATCTTCGACACTCATTCGGGCCGGATCGAGCGGGTTCTGAAGGGTCTCTCCTATCCTGTTGAAACGCTTTCCTATTCTGCCGAGCGCGACGAGCTGGCCGCTGCCGGACAGGATGGGATCGTGCTGCGTTGGCACGCCCCTTTCGGCGAAGGAGAGCCGCAGCCGCTCGGTCCGCTGGACAGCGAGGCCTGGCGCATCCGGTCGGTCGCCTATGCGATGGGTGGCGAGCGGCTGATTGCAATTACTGCCGACTATGGCCTGCGGGTCTGGGATCTGGCGAGCGGCGCGCGGCTGAGCGATGACCCGACCATGGCCGAGCTTGACACGGTGCCCCTGACCGCGCTGGCCGTCGCGCCCGATGGGCAAAGCTTTGCCCTTGCCGGGGCCGACGGGCGGGTGGAACTGCGCGCGGCCCAGACCGGCGCCCTGATTGACCGACTGCCCCGACGCCCCTTTCGCCCCGATGCACTGGCCTTCGCCCCGGGGGGCGAGGCAGGGCTGCTGATCGTGGCCTGCGGCTATGACTGCGGCACCGAACATCGGGCCGAGGTCTGGGATATCGCGCGGCGCGAAAAAGTGCGCGATCAGTCGGGGCATGACGCAGAGCTTTCCGCAGCCTTGCTGGTGCCCGGGGAAGAGCCGCTGGTGGCCACGGCAGGCAGCCGGGCCCCTGAGATCCGCCTCTGGCGGCCTGGGACGGGCGAGGAGGCGGGCCGCCTTGCGGGCCTTGGCCAACCGGTCAGCGCGGTGGGCCTGTCGCCGGATGCCGCGCGCATCGCCTGGGGCAATGCGGACCCCTGCCCCGAGCGCCCGATCTGCCCTGACCGTCTGGCCCCGCTCGACATGGTCTATGATCTGCCGGTCGGCCCGGCGGGCTTTGATGGCGCCGAGCCCCGCCCGCTTGCCCCGGCCGAAGCCGGAGGGCTGGACCGGGCGCGACTGGAAGGGGGCGGCATTACCCTGGCCCCGGCCGACAGCGGCGGCGCCTTTTCCGGCGACCGGCTGGAGATCGGCGGGCCAGAGGGCCTGGCAACCCTCGACCGGGGTCCGACCGACGGGTATTTCCACGCCGCAGCAACCCTGTTGCCGGTCGCAGGCCAGGTGCTGGCGGGGGCAGGGAACGGGTTTCTGACGCTGCACGACCTCTCCGGCGCCTTCCTGCGCGAGTTCACCGGCCACAGCGGCACTGTCCTGGCCCTGGCGGTGAGCGAAGAGGCAGGCCGCGTCCTGTCAGGCAGCGCCGACCAGACGATGCGGCTTTGGAACCTTGCCACAGGGCAAACCATCGTCTCGGGTTTTGTCGCCGGGCCGCATTGGATCTGGTGGACACCCGAGGGCTACTACTTCTCCTCGCCCGAGGCAGATGCCATCGTCGGCTGGCATGTGAACCAGGGACAGGACCGCGAGGCGCGCTACATCCGCGCCCGCCAGTTGCGCCGTCACCTGCACAACCCGGCTGTGGTGCGCGCGGCGCTTCTGTCGGGCGACCCCGCAGCAGCCGCACGCGAGTTGATGGGCGACTCGCGCGGGCTTGAGACCCTGCTTCTGAACCAACCTCCAGAATTCGACCTGCGCATCGCCGAGGAAATCCCCGCGCCAAGTGGCATGGCCGCCATAGAACTGACAGGCGCCACCGCCGAAGAGGTGGCCGACTGGGGCCTGTCGATCCTTGTGAACGAGCGCCGCGTGCGCCCCGAACCTCTGCTGCGCCCCGATCTTAAGGGCCGGTCGATCTACCTCATCCCCTTGCAGACCGGGCAGAACGACATCCGCGTCGCCTCGCGCGACCGCTATGACAACATCACCGAGCGGGGCGCGATGACGCTGATGGACCGCCCCGCGGAACCCCGGCGCGGCGCGCTTTACGTGGTGGTCGTGGGAATCGACCACTACCCGGACCTGACACCGGAGACCTGCGGCGGGCGGTCCTGCGACCTGCGCTTTGCCGTGGCCGATGCGGTGGATTTCCTGACGGTCGTGAAAGACAGGATGGCCCCACTGCATGACGGCCTGCATCCGCTGGTGATGGTGAGCGAAAGCGCGCTGGAGGCCCAGCCCGACCGGGCTGCGGCGCTGCGGGCGCTGGTTGGAGACGAGCCGATCCTGGAGCCCGAGCGCGACACGATCCTGGACGAGATCGAGGATTTCCTGTCGCGCGCGGGGCCGGATGACACGACGATCCTGTTTCTGGCGGGCCATGGCACCAATCAGGATGACGGCTACTATGTGGTGCCTGCCGATGCCCGGTCGGGGGATCCGGGGTTCCGGCGGTCGTCGCTGGTGGATTGGCAGGATTTGCAGGACCAGATCGACGCGGCCTATGGGCTGCGGCTGCTGTTTGTCGATACCTGCCATGCCGCCAATGCCGTAAACCCTCGTTTTCAAAAGGATTCAAGCGATGGCCGGCTGATCGCCTTCACCGCCACGCTGGAAGACGATGTGGCGCGCGAGCAGTCCGAGCTTGGCCATGGTCTGTTCACCTATGCGCTGATCGAAGGGCTGCGCGGTGCGGCCGACCCCGATGGCACCGGCGTACGGCTGATCGGGCTGACCGATTTCGTCGACCGGCAGGTGCGCAGGCTGAGCAATGGCAAGCAGGTTCCGGTGTTTCACCTGCCCGCTACCACCAACCTCGTGTTGACCGGGCCATGAGGGGCTTGGCTCTTGCCCTGGTGCTGGCGCTGGTGTTGGCGCTGCCCCTGCCGGGGCGCGCAGACTGTCCGCCGGGGGATGCGCCCTATCCTGCCCAGTTTGCCGACCCCGCGCGCTTTCAGGCGGCGTTGTCACAGACGGCAGGCGTTGCGGCCATGGAGCCGGCCCCCCTGGCCGTGACCGTTCCGCATCACCTCGAGGTGCCCGACCTGATCGCTGGGGGTTTGCGGCTCGCGGCTGGCCAAAGGCCGGAGCGGATCCTGCTTCTGTTTCCCGACCATTTCGATGAGGCAACCGGAATTGCCGCGACGACGGCGCGCGGTTTCCAGACCGCGCTCGGGCCGGTGCCGGCGGATGTTGGCGCGGCACAGCAGCTGATCGCGGCGGGGCTTGAGGACAGCTGCCTTTTCGGCGCCGACCATGGGATCGGGGCGCTTCTGCCCTTTGTCGCGGCGCTGTTTCCTGGCGTGCCGCTGGTCCCTGTGGCGCTGTCGATCCGCTCGCAGCCCGCCGACTGGGACCGGCTGGCGGCGATTCTGGCGCCGATCGCGGGGCCAGAGACGCTGATTCTGCAATCGACCGATTTCTCACATTACCTGCCCCATCACGAGGCGCGGCTGCGCGACCAGCAGGTGCTGAACATCCTGGCCGCGGGCGACCGTGACGCGCTGCGGCGGCTGGTCCAGCCCGATCATGTGGACAGCCTGGCGGCGCTCGACCTGACCCTGCAGCTCACGACCGGGCGGGCGGCGCCGCTGGTGGTCGCCAACCGCAACCAGCAGGAACTGACCGCCACGCCCCTGGCCGAAACGACCAGCTACATGGTCATCGCCCATGTCCCCCCGGGCGAGCCGCAGCCGCGCGCCGATTTCGGCGGGACGGTCCTGATGCTGGGGGGCGATCTGTTCCTGGGCCGTGACCTGCCTCGGCTTCTGTCAGACGAACTCGCGGCAGGGCGTGTCGAGGATGCGCTTCGGGCGGCGACGGGGGGCGCGCCTCTGATCGCCAATCTCGAAGGCGTGGTGGTGGATGAACTGCCGGTGGGCCTGCCGCATCTGACGCTGGCCATGCCAGCCGATGCGCTGCGCGATTGGGCGGGGCGCATGAACCTGATCGCCGCAGGAACCGCAAACAACCACACGCTCGACCTTGGGCCAGAGGCGCGCGTGGCGGGCGAGGCCATGCTGGCCCAGATGGGCGTGACCCCGTTTCGCGACGGCCAGCGGCTCGACCTGCCGGGGCTGAGCCTGGTTGGGCTGACCGATCTGTCGAATTCCGCCGCCCCCTATGAGGGGTTGATCGACGCCGCCGCGCTGGACCATCTGCTTGTCCCCGAGGCCGACCGCCAGGTGCTGGCCTTTCTGCACTGGGGCCGCGAGACCGGTCCCCTGACAGGCCCGCGCGAAAGAATGCTGGCGGAGGAGGCACGGCGTCGCGGGGTGGCGCTGGTGGTCGGCGCGCATCCCCACCGGGCTGCCGGGGCGCCCGAGGTGATCGGCGGTGGCGATACGCTGGTCTATTGGTCGCTTGGCAACCTGCTGTTCGACCAGACAGCCGAGACCAGTTCGGGGATGCTCGTCGAGCTGCGGGTCTTTCCTCAGGGCACCGTCTTTGCCCGCCCCCTGCCCCTGCCCCACCTGTTCGACCTTGCCCTGCCCTGAAGCAGGCCTCGTGCCGCGTTAACGAATCGTTTGCCAGCGCGGCCGGGGGGTTCCTATCCTTCGGCATTGTCTGATTGCGTTGCCATCTGCCCTGCACGAAGGGGATTGCCATGCCTCGCCTTGTTGTTTCGGTTCTTCTGCCGCTTGCTTTTCTCACCTTGGCCCCGCCCCCCGCATCCGCGGAGGCGGCCCTGGTGACACGTGTCCAGGTCTTCTTCGACCCCTCGACCGGAACTGTGCAGCGCCGCGCGGTGCGGCTGGCCGATCCCGAGCCGGCGCTCGCGCTCGATTTCCGTTGGGAACCAGCCGCCGGGGCGGAACCCGGCCTTGATGCCGAAGGCCGGGCCGAGGGCGAGGGGCGGGTCGTATGGCGCATTCCGGGCCTGTCTGACCATGACCCGCGGGGATGGCACCATGCCTATGAGGGGCACCTCGTCGCTGGCCGGTTCGAGGGCAAGGGCACCCTGCGCTGGCGCGACGGGCGCGAGATGGCGGGGCAGTTCGCCGCCGGGCAGTTGCACGGCCCGGGTCACATCCGCGACGGCGAGGGAAACCTGCGCGAGGGAACCTTCGTGGCCGGTCTGCTGCAGGGCAAAGGTACCTACCGCTCGCAGGCGGGCTGGGTCTGGCACGGCCCCTTCCGCGATGACCTGATGGAGGGCGACGGCATGATGACCGAGCCCGGCGGCGTGAGCTATCCGCTGACCATGCGGGCGGGCGAGCCAGCCAGCGCCCCGCCCGACCGGGCCTTTGCGGGGGGGCATCCGCTGATCGGCGGGCTGCGCCCGGCGCAAGGCGGCCCCAGCATGGCCGACCGCAGCCAGATCGCCGTGCAGGTGGACCAGCGACTGGCAGCCGATCAATGGGCGCCCTACACCGAGACGGTCGAGGCCGGCGACGTGATCATTTACCCCGGCAACGACGCCATGGCGGCGATCTGGAACGCCGATCCAAGTGGCATCGGCCAGGCGATGCTGATGGAAGGCTCTGCCGCCGACTGGAACGAAAGCCGCGCGCTGACCGTGTTCAGCCTGTCCACCGCCGACGGCGCACCGGTCCGGATTGAGGACCTTCGGCTGAACGTCGAGCAGAGTGTGCCTTATCTGCGCCCGTTCCTGATCGAGGAGTCGCACCTGGGCTGCGTGCCCTTCCAGCCCAGCTTCCAGATAGAGAACCACGGCTGGGGCCTTGTGCAGAACCCACGCCTGAGGGTGCGCTTTGCACCGCCCGAATTTGTCGATTGGGAGAACCCGGCCGCCACCGCGACCAGCTCCGACTGGATCGACGTGCCGCTTGTGGAGTTTGACGAGGGCACGGATGTCGATCTCTATCCCGCGCTTGCGGCGCTCGGCGTCGACCCGCTTCTGGCCCAGAACAGCCTGTTTTCCTGCCCCGGCATGGAGGCGCTGGAGCTGTGCCGCCAGGACGCGCTGCGCAGCGGGCTCTACGGGCGACTTGCACCTTTCATGGGAGGCGAAGGCGGCAAGATGATCACGACCACGCTTCTGGGCGAGATCACCTATGACTGGACCGATGCCTATGGCAGCGTCCAGACCGACACCCGGCCCCTGCGGGCCGAGATCAGCCTGGGCTTCATTGATGCGACCGGCCCGATGGCCGAATGCGGCGCAGGCGGCGCCTGGCCGACCGAGGCACGGCAGTTTCTCGATGTCGAGTTGCCGCCGCAAAGCGGCCCCTTCACGGTGGACCTGCCCATGCGTGGTAACCCCGAGATGGCGTCGCTGGCCTATGGCGTGAAATTCTGGTCACCGCGCTCGTCCATTCATGTCATGCAGGCCGAGGCGGTCTTTGCCGACGGATCGAGCCGGCTGTCACCGCGCACGATCCTGTACTTCCTCAACCCCCGCAGCCCTGCGTTTCAAAGCAGTCTGGTCCCCGCCTCCTGCACGCTTTCGGCCGCGGATACCGGAATCTGCTGAGGCGCGACACCCCGGGCGCGGATCAGGCAGCCTGACTGGCCAGGAAGGCCTGCAACCGTTCGGTCCGGGGCGCGCGCAGCACCTCGCGGGGGTCGCCCTCCTCGGCGATCACGCCCTGGTTCAGGAAGACGACCTTGTTCGCCACCTCGCGGGCGAAGTTCATTTCATGGGTGACGACGATCATCGTGCGCCCTTCTTCGGCCAGGCTGCGCATTACCCGAAGGACTTCGCCCACCAATTCGGGGTCCAGCGCGCTGGTCGGCTCGTCGAACAGCATGAGTTCCGGCTCCATCGCAAGTGCGCGGGCGATGGCGACGCGCTGCTGCTCGCCCCCCGACAGAAAGCCCGGATAGGCATTCTTGCGATGCGACAGGCCCACCCGGGCCAGATAGGCGTCAGCCCGCTCGCCGGCCTCGGATCGCGACAGCCCATGCACGCGGATCGGGCCCAGCATGACATTCTCGCGTGCGGTCATGTGGGACCAGAGATTGAACTGCTGAAAGACCATGGTCACCCGCGCCCTGTAGGCCCGCAGCGTCGCCTCGTCGGCGACCACAAGGTCGCCCGCCCGGTCGCGCCGGCAGGCAAGGTCCATCCCGTCCAGCCCGATCCGCCCCGACGTCGGACGTTCAAGGAAGTTCAGGCAGCGCAGGAACGTGCTCTTGCCTGAACCGGAGGAGCCGATCATGGCGATCACATCGCCCTTGCCGGCCGAGAGCGAGATGCCCTTCAAGACCTCGGTCTTGCCAAAGGATTTGCGGATGTCGGTGGCGGTCAGCATGGCGGGTTCCCTCGCTCAGGGGCTCAGAAGCAGGCCGTCGCGAAAGGGCGTCTGCCCCGCGATCTTGCCCAGTCGTTTCGAGATTTCGGCGATACGGGTCGCAGGGCGGGCATAGAAGACGCCCGCTGTGGTGGCCCGGACCGGGGTCACCGTGCCCGACGCAAGATCGGTGATCTCGGCCACCACATCACCGGCGGCAACCCGTGTTCCCAGGGCCACCGGATAGGACAGAAGCCCCGCAACCGGGGCAACCAGCGCCTCGGACCCGGCAAGGGGCGTCGGCTCGCACAGGGCGTCGGGCGGCGCCACCTCGCCCGCGATCACCCCCAGATGCACCAGGTAGTCGTGAAGCGCCGCCGCATCCCGGGCGCCCAGATCGCGCGAGACATCTGACCGACCGCGCAGTTCGACCGTGCAGCTGGTGCAGCCCAGCGGCAACGGGTGGTCGGAAAAGCGCGCAGCGAGGTCGAGCCAGGGACGTACCACCGCCTCGTCGAAAGGCTGCCCGCCCGACACCTCGGCCACCAGCACCGCCCGGCACCCGAGCATCGCCGCCAGCGGCCGCATCCGGTCAAGCGAGGCGGGCTGGGTGTAGAGATGCACCTCGGCCTCGCCGTCGCAATGCAGATCCAGCACCACATCGGCCGCCAACGCCAGGCGCAGAAGGGCATGCCGCAGTCGATCGGCGGGGGCCGGCTGTCGGCGCTGGTCAAGCGCTTCCAGCAGCGCCGCCCGGACGACCTGGGCGTTGGCTGCGGGATCCTCGCCCAACCGCCCGGCCAGCGCCCGGGCCGCGTCCTCTGCCAGATCGGGATAGTCTCGGTTGAAGTTCCGCCCATCGTGCAGGTCGAACCGCCCCGTCTGGTCGCCATGCAGGAACTGGCCCAGACCGATGGGGTTTGCCGCCGGAACGACCGTCACCGAGCCCCGGATCTGCCCTGCCGCCTCGGCCTCGGCCAGTCGGTCGGCCAGCATGCGGGCAGCCATCATCCCCGGCCCTTCGTCGGCATGAAGCCCGCCCTGCACATAGACATGGGGCCGCGCGCCAGGGGTACCGAAGCTCAGCACCGTCAGGCTGTGATGGCTGGCCGGCCCATAGCCCGGCAGGGTGATCGTGGTTTCACGCATCGGCGATATGCGGCCTTCCTTCTGCGGCCGGCGCGCTGCGGCTGGCCTTGGGGTCGAGATGACGCAGGTAGTGGCGTTCCAGCGCGCGGAACCCCTGTGTCAGCACCAGTGTCAGACCCAGATACAGCACAGCGGCGGTGCCGAAGCTTTCCGGAACGACGAGGTAGTTGGTATAGACGTCGCGGGCCACCCTGAGGATCTCGACGATGGTCACCGTGCTGGCCAGGGCGGTCGCATGCATCATCTGGACGACTTCATTGCCATATTGCGGCAGGGCACGCCGCCAGGCGCCCGGCCAGAAGACATCGCGGAACACCTGCAGCCGCGACAGGCCCATGGCGCGCGCCGCCTCGATCTCGCCCCAGGGGGTCGCGCGGATGGCGCCGGCGAACATCTCGGTCGTATAGGCCGTGGTGTTCAGCGTGAAGGCCAGCCAGGCACAGAACCAGGGGCTGCGGAACAGCGGCCAAAGCGCGCTTTCCCGCACGGCCTCGAACTGCGGCAGGCCATAGTAGAGCACGAAAAGCTGCACCAGAAGCGGCGTGCCACGGATGACATAGGTGTACAGCCAGACCGGCCCGCGCAGCCACAGATTGTCCGACGCCCGCGCGACCGATAGGGGTACAGACAGGATCAGCCCGCTGGCAATCGAGATCACCAGCAGCACAAGCGTTATCTGCAAGCCATGCCAGAAGGCAGGCAGCGTTTCGAACACGATCGACCAGTTGATCACTTCGCCGCCTCCCGCCGAACCCCGCGCGAAAAGCGCCGCTCGAGCGCGCCCAGCGCCAGGATCGAGATCGTGGTGACCGCCAGATAGATGACCCCAGTCAGCGCATAGAAGGTGAAGGGCGCCCGCGTGGCTGCCGACGCAAGCCCCGCCCGATGCACCATGTCGTCAAGCCCGATGATCGAGACCAGCGCCGTCGCCTTGAGCATGACGAGCCAATTGTTCGTAAAGCCGGGAATGGCGTGGCGCACCATCTGCGGCAGCATGATGTCCCGCAGCACCTGCCAGCCGGTCAGGCCACAGGCCTGCCCGGCTTCGATCTGCCCGCGCGGAATGGCCAGGATCGCGCCCCGGAACGTCTCGGTCAGGTAGGCGCCAAAGACGAAGCCCAGCGTCAGCGTTCCCGCCGCGAAGGCATTGATGTCGATGTAGCCCCAGCCCTGCGCCTCGGACAGGCGGTTGAGCAGGATCTGGCCACCATAGAAGACCATCAGCATCAAGAGCAGGTCCGGCAGGGACCGCACGACCGTGGTATAGGCGGTGGAGACTGCCCGCAACAGCGGCGAGGCTGACACCTTGGCCAGCGCCCCCAGCATCCCGAAGACGCAGGCCACCGCCAGCGACACCGAAGCGACCGACAGCGTCACGCGAAGCCCGTCAAGGATCATGGGCAAGTAGCCGTAGAACATCTGACCTGTCCCGAGCGAGACAGGACCCGCAGTCTGGCGCGGGCCCTGCCTTGGGTTGCGGTTACTTCCGGGCCGCCTGCGGCATCACGTCGAAGTCGAAATACTTGTCTTCGAGCTGAGCGTAGGTGCCGTCTTCCATGATCCCCGCAAGGGCGGCATTGATCTTCTCTTTCAGCGCCTCCTCGTTCTTGCGCAGCGCAATGCCAACCCCGCCATCGGTGCTGTCGGTCAGGAAGATCGCCTCGCCGACCTGGGCAAAGCCCTGGCCCTCAGGCTGCTTGAGAAAGCTCTCGCCCGAGACGACCGAAGAGCCAAAGGCCACGTCCCCGCGTCCGGCCGCGAGTTCGAGGTAGACGGCCGTTTCCTTGTCGACCAGCAGTACATCGTTCTCGGGATAGGTCGCGGCGATGTAGTCGGCACGCGGGCTGTTGCGCAGCACGATGATGGTCTTGCCCTTGAGGTCTTCCGGGGTATAGCCGGAAAGGGCGCCTTCCTTGGCAATGAAGCGCGAGGGCACGTCATAGTAGGGATCCGAGAAATCGACCACTTCCTTGCGCTTCTCGGTGATCGACATCGAGGCAACGATCATGTCGAACTTCTTGGCGTTCAGCGCCGGGATCATGCCGTCCCATTCCTGCTGAACCATCTCGCATTGCACGGCCATCTTCGCGCAAAGCGCATTGGCGATGTCGATGTCAAATCCCGAAAGGGTGCCATCGGCGGCAACCTGGCTGAAGGGGGGATAGTTCCCTTCCACCCCGATGCGGATAACGTCCTGGGCGCTGGCGATGCCGGCCCCGATACCTGGCGCCGTGACGAACATGGCCCCCAGGACCATGGCCTTTCCGGCCGAGATGAAGCTGTGACGCATGGATTACCTCTCCTGAGCGGTTCTTTTTCTTCCGGCTTGAAATTGGCAACAGATTTTCACACAGTCAAGGTATGAAAAAAATGCAGTCGAAGCCCGCCTCCTGGTCTGCCGATGCGGACCGCCGCTTCACCGCCTCGCCGCTCGGTCGCCAGGTGCTGGCCCTGCTGTCCGAGGGCTCGCACTCGCAGCGGCAGCTCTCGGAGTTCATCCTGCGAGACCCGATCTTCGTCGCGACTCACGGGATCGAGGAGGTCGCGCGCCAATCTGGAATTTCTGCAAGCACGATAAGCCGTTACGTCCGTGACCTGGGCCTGGCTGGCTATGCCGAATTCCGCTCGGGCGTGGGCGAGACCGTACATGCGCTGATCGCGCCGATCACCAAACTTGGCGCGCGAATGGCCGACGCCGATCCCCGCGACGGGGTCGCGGAGGCCAGTTTTCAGGCCGCCCGCCACGGGGTGGACTCCGTGTCGGATCCCGCCACGGCCGAGGCCATTCGTGCGGTGGTGAGGCAGCTGGGCGAGGCGCGTTCGGTGTGGATCATGGGCTTCGGCCTGTCGGCCCATCTCGCGGCGATTCTGGCGCTGGGGCTGCAACCCTATCGTGATGGCGTGGTCAATGTGGTGCAGTATGGCGGCACGGAGGTTGCTGCCGGACGGCTGATGTCGGCAGGCAAGGGCGATCTCGTCATTGCCATCGCCTTCCCGCGCTACTCGTCGGATGTGACCGAACTGGCTCGTGCGGCGCGAAACGCCGGCGCCCGACTGGTGGCTCTGACAGACTCGGTCGCCTCACCGCTTGCGGCTGTCTGCGACGATCTGTTGCTGGCCCCGGCCCAGCACCCGGTGCTGTCGTCGTCGGTCTTGCCCGGGCTTGCGGTGATCGAGGCGCTGGTGTCGGAATTCCTGCTCTCGAACCCCGAACATGTGGAACGCGCGGGCAAGCTCGCCGCGGCCATGGCCGCCTGGCTTGCCCATCAGGGCTAGGCTGCGCCCCTCACCGGCGGCCCGCCTTGCGCGTGGACAAAAGCAGGTTCGTCTCCGACACGGTCACGCCCTCCATCGCGCGGATGCGGTGGATCGTCTCGTCCAGCTCCAGCAGCGTCTGCGTGCCAAGTTCCACGATCACGTCCCACCGGCCATTCGTCGAATGCACGGCCATGACCTGCGGCAGCCCGCCCAGGCGCGCCATGATCTTCTCGCCCCCACGCCCCTCGATCCCGATCATCATCAGTCCCCGCACCGGCGCGGGCGTCACATCGCCCCGCGTCAGCACCGTGAACCCTGCGATCTCGCCCCGCGCGGCAAGGCGCTCCATCCGCGCGCGGACCGTGGCCCGGCTCAGCCCCAGCCGGTCGGCCAGATCCGAAAGCGGCGCCCGCCCGTCACGGCGCAGCTCTGCCAGAAGCCGCTGATCGGTTTCATCCATTTCGGTTACTCTTTCCGTCACTATGGACAATCTGTTACGCATTCCGATCATAACTGTGCTGGATTCCTCCGCAATCCGGAAAGACCAAAAGACAAAGCAGGAGTTTCGCATGTCTCACGCCATTCTGATCGGGGTTCCCGTTGACAGCGGCCAGCGCTTTCCAGGCTGCCTGATGGGCCCCGCCGCCTATCGCGTCGCAGGAATTGCCGAGGCGCTGCGCGACCTTGGCCATACGGTCAGCGACCGCGGCGATCTGGCCCTGCCTGCGCTCGCGCCGCTCGCCTGTGCGAATCCTGTGGTTCATTCGCTGGCCGAAACCGTCGGCTGGACGCGTCTGCTGTCGGCAGAGGTTGAAGCGGCGCTTGCCGAAGGCGGCTTTCCCATCCTGCTGGGGGGCGACCATTCGCTGGCGCTCGGCTCGGTCGCCGGGGCGGCCGCCCATGCCCAGCGACAGGGCCGGCCGCTGTTCCTGCTATGGCTCGATGCGCATTCCGATTTCCACACACCGCTGACCACCACCAGCGGCAACTTGCACGGAACACCCGTCGCCTATATCGCCGGGCGCTCGGGTTTTGATGCCTTTCCCCCCTTCCCCGCCCCGCTGCCGGCCCGCAACATCTGCCTATTCGGCATCCGCTCGGTCGACCCGGCGGAACATGCGGCGCTTCTCACCCATGACATCGCGATCAACGACATGCGCGTGCTGGACGAAAGGGGCATCGTCGCTCCCTTGCGCGCCTTCCTCGATCAGGTGCGCGCGGCGAACGGGCTTCTGCATGTCTCGCTCGACGTCGATTTCCTCGACCCCTCGATCGCGCCCGCCGTTGGCACCACCGTTCCCGGTGGCACGACCTTCCGCGAGGCGCATCTGGTGCTGGAGCTTCTGCACGAGTCCGCTCTCGTCTCCTCGCTCGATCTGGTCGAGCTGAACCCCTTTCTCGATGAACGCGGCCGCACCGCCCGCCTGATGGTCGACCTTGTCGCCTCGCTGATGGGCCGCAAGGTGTTCGACCGCCCCACCCGGAGCCATGCCTGATGCTGAACCTCGTTCCTTTCGTCTCGGTCGACCGGATGATGAAGCTGGTGCACCGCATCGGCGTCGAACAGATGCTGGTCGATCTGGCGGCGGCGATCGAGGCCGACTTTCTGCGCTGGGGCCAGTTCGACAAGACTCCCCGCATCGCCAGCCATTCGGATGTGGGGGTGATCGAACTCATGCCCACGTCTGACGGCAGCACCTATGGGTTCAAATACGTCAATGGCCACCCTGCGAACCTCAAGCGCGGGCTGCAGACGGTCACGGCCTTTGGCCTGCTGGCCGACGTCGAAACCGGCTATCCGGTCCTGCTGTCGGAGATGACGATCCTGACCGCCCTGCGCACTGCCGCAACCAGCGCGATGGCGGCCCGCTGGCTCGCGCCCCCGAACGCGCGCAGCATGGCGATCATCGGCAACGGCGCGCAGGCGGAATTCCAGGCCCTGGCCTTCAAGGCGATCTGCGGCGTGACCGAGGTCCGGCTTTACGACATCGACCCGTCAGCCACAGCGAAATGTGCGCGCAACCTCGGCCACACCGGCCTGACCGTCCTGTCCTGCCGCAGCGCCGAAGAGGCGATCCTTGGCGCCGGCATCATCACCACCGTCACCGCCGACAAGACAAATGCCACGATCCTGACCGACAACATGGTCGGAAGCGGGGTGCACATCAACGGCGTGGGCGGCGACTGCCCCGGCAAGACCGAGCTTCACCGTGACATCCTGCTGCGCTCCTCGATCTTTGTCGAATACCCGCCCCAGACCCGGATCGAGGGCGAGATCCAGCAGCTTGCCCCCGACCATCCGGTGACCGAGCTCTGGCAGGTCATCACGGGCCAGGCCCCTGGCCGGCGCGATGCGGCGCAAGTCACGCTCTTCGACAGTGTGGGCTTCGCGATCGAGGATTTCTCGGCACTGAACTATGTCCGCTCGCGCCTTGCCGAGACGGGCCTGTTCGAGCAGCTGGACATGATCGCCGATCCCGACGATCCGCGTGACCTTTTCGGCATGCTCTTGCGCGCGGCCTGAACCCTGCTGCCGTCATGAAAGCTTCATTGGACGGACGCTGATATTTCCTGCATTCAGGAAATATGGAACAGAATCGCGCTGCACAGGCTTTCTCGACGCTCGGCCATCCTGGCCGGCTCGCCGTCTTTCGGATGTTGATGCGCTTCGCCCCCCGGGGCGTGCGCCCGACCGAAATCGCGGATGCCCTCGGGCTCAAGTCCAACACCCTCTCGCACCATCTGGCTGACCTGACCGCGTCAGGCCTGGTCGGGGTGGAACGACAGGGCCGCTCGCTCTTCTACGCCGTCGATCTGGACGCGACCGAAGGGCTGATCGGCTATCTCGCGCTCGATGTGGGCCGGGCGCGGCCAGACCTTCTTGCTCCCCTGCTGTCCCCCCTGGAGGAAACCCTCATGACTGACACCGATTTCCGCGTCCTGTTCATCTGCTCGGGCAATTCCGCCCGCTCGATCTTTGCCGAGGCGCTGCTGCGCGACCTGGGCAAGGGCAAGTTCCAGGCGTTTTCGGCCGGAACGCGCCCCAACACCGAACTCAATCCCTTCGCGCTCGATATTCTGGAGCGCAACGGCCATGACACCTCCCAGCTGCGGTCCAAACATATTTCCGAGTTTCAGCAGCCCGGCTCGCCGGTCATGGATTTCGTCTTCACGGTCTGCGATACGGCCGCAGCCGAGGAATGCCCGCCCTGGCCGGGCCAACCGATCACCGGCCATTGGGGCCTGCCCGACCCGGTGAAGGCGACCGGTACCGATGCCGAAAAGGGCCTCGTCTTTGCCCAGACCTATGCCGCGTTACGCCGGCGGATCGCAGCCTTTGTCGAGTTGCCCTTCGACAGCCTGAACCGCATCGCGCTCCAGGCACATGTCGATGCCATCGGCACCGAAACCGGCGCTCGGGCCTGATCGCATGGCCCGCATCGCACTCAACGGCCTCGGCCGGATCGGCAAGCTCGTGCTGCGCGACCTGATCGACACGGGCGCCGGCGGCGAGATCGTCCTGCTGAACGATCCGCTCGGCGATCCCGAGCAGCACGCCCTGCTGATGGAATTCGACTCCGTCCACGGACGCTGGTCCACGCCGGTCGCCGCTGCCGGGGGGGCGCTGGTTCTGAACGGCCAGCCGATCCGTCTGAGCCACGAAAAGGCCATAGAAGCCCTGCCACTGGCCGAGCTTGGTGTCGATCTGGTGATCGATTGCACCGGCGTCTTCAAGACCGCCGCAAAGATTGCTCCCTATTATGCTGCCGGCGTCAGGAAGGTGGTGGTCAGCGCCCCCGTCAAGGATGGCGGCGCGCTGAACCTCGTCTATGGCGTGAACCACCATCTCTACGACGGCACGCAAGCGCTGGTCACGGCCGCCTCCTGCACCACCAATTGCCTCGCCCCCGTGGTCCGTGTCATCCACGATGCCCTTGGCATCCGGCATGGCTCGATCACCACGATCCATGACGTGACGAACACCCAGACCATCGTGGACCGCCCGGCAAAGGACATGCGCCGGGCACGCTCGGCACTCTTGAACCTGATCCCCACGACCACCGGTTCGGCCAGTGCCATCACGCTCATCTATCCCGAGCTCAAGGGGCGCCTGAACGGTCATGCGATCCGCGTGCCGCTTCTGAACGCCTCGCTCACCGACTGCGTCTTCGAGGTCGAGCGGCCGACCACGCCGGAAGAGGTCAATGCCCTGTTCGCCGCTGCGGCCGAAGGCCCGCTCCGCGGCATTCTCGGCTTCGAAACGCGCCCGCTCGTCTCCAGCGACTTCACCAACGATCCGCGTTCCGCCATCATCGATGGCCCGTCGACGATGGTCACCAACGGTACGCAGGTGAAGATCTACGCCTGGTATGACAACGAATGGGGCTATGCCTGCCGCCTGGCAGACATCCTGCGCATGGTGGCGGCCAGCCTCTGATCCCTTCTTCCGTTTGCAAGTATCCTCGGGGGGCCCGGGGGGCGATGCGCCCCCGGCTCCCCGCCAGCCAAAGGCGACCGCGCCATGACCTCGCTGAACCCGATCCGCGCCTATGCCGCCGTCACTGCGGCCTATTGGGCCTTCATGCTGTCGGATGGCGCGCTGCGGATGCTGGTGCTGCTGCATTTCAACAGCCTCGGCTTCACGCCGGTGCAACTGGCCTGGCTGTTCCTGCTGTATGAGTTGGCCGGCATCCTGACGAACCTTGCCGCGGGCTGGCTCGCGGCAAGGTTCGGCCTGGCCGCCACGCTCTACGGCGGGCTCGCGCTGCAGATCGCGGCGCTGATCGCCCTGACCCAGCTTGATCCGGCCTGGACGGTCGCAGCTTCGGTCGCCTTCGTGATGGCGGTGCAGGGCGTTTCGGGCGCGGCCAAGGACCTGGCCAAGATGTCCTCGAAATCGGCGGTCAAGCTGCTGGCCCCGCAGGGGGATGGCGGCCTTTTCCGCTGGGTTGCCTGGCTCACCGGATCGAAGAATGCGGTCAAGGGATTGGGCTTCTTCCTGGGTGCCGCGCTCCTTGGCCTGTCGGGGTTCCAAACGGCACTCTGGGGCATGGCGGCGGTGCTGACGGCGATCCTTGTCGCCGTCGTGCTGTTCCTGCCCGCCGGCCTGCCCGGACGGATGAAATCCGACGAGGCCTGGGGCGGCTGGCGGTCCCGCGATGACCGGGTCAACCGCCTCAGCCTCGCCCGGATGTTCCTGTTCGGGGCGCGCGACGTGTGGTTCGTCGTGGGCATCCCCGTCTATTTTCAGTCTGTCCTGTCCGACGGCACGGCCGAGGGACGGCGCGAGGCCTTCTTCCTCGTCGGTGGCTTCATGGCGCTCTGGATCATCGCCTATGGCGGGGTGCAGGCGCTGGCCCCCCGGATCCTCGGCCGCAAGGACCAGTCCGTGGCGGCGAGTACGGCCCAGGCCATCCGCTGGGCCGGGCTTTTGGTGCCGATCCCCTTCGCCCTGGCCCTGGCCGCGCTTGTGGCGGACGGTCCCTCGCCCGGGCTGACGGCGATCCTGGTGGCGGGGCTTCTGCTCTTCGGCTTCGTCTTCGCGATCAACAGCGCGGTGCATTCCTACCTGATCCTCGCCTTCGGATCAGCCGAGCGCATCACGCGCGACGTCGGTTTCTACTACATGGCCAACGCCGCCGGGCGGCTGATCGGCACGCTCCTCTCGGGCGTTAGCTATCAGCTTGGCGGGCTGCCCCTGTGCCTGGCCACCGCGGGTGGCATGGCACTGGCCAGCTGGCTGGCCATCCGGCGGCTTCGTACCGCCTGAGGCGCGTCAGGGTCGCAGTATGTCGATGGGCAGCGCCGTAGTGGCCTTTGTCCGCTCCATCGAGAACTTGGAGGTCACGTTGCGGCAAGCCAGCCGCTGCGTCAGGTCCAGATAGAGGCTGTCATAGGCCGCCATGCCGCTGACCACCACCTTTAGAAGATAGTCCACCTCGCCGGCCATCCGATGTACCTCGACAATGGCCGGCGTGGCGGACACGATCTCGTCCAGCGCTGCCCGCCAGGCGGGGCTGTGATCGGCCGCCTCAATTTCGACGAACACGGTCAGGCCCAGCCCGATGGCACCCGGATCAACCAGCGCCACGCGGCCGGTGATGACCCCTGCCGCCGCGAGCTTCTGGACCCGCTTCCAGCAGGGCGTGGCCGACAGGCCCACCCGCTCGGCCAGCTGCGAAACGGGCAGCGTCGCATCGCGCATCAGCTCGTGCAGGATGCGCCTGTCGATCCGGTCAAGGCTCAGGGTTGCCATCGTGCCCCCCGGTCATGCCGACAGGAAGTCGCGCACGAAGGCCGACTTCGGTCGGGCCCGGATATCTTCGGGCCGGCCCACCTGCTCGATCCGCCCCATCGACATCACCACGACCAGATCGGCCAGCTCCATCGCCTCTTCCTGGTCATGGGTCACGAAGACGGTCGTCAGGCCGGTCGTGTCGTGGATCTCGCGCAACCCCTGGCGCAGGTCGCGCCGCACCTTGGCGTCCAGCGCGCCAAAGGGTTCGTCCAGCAGCATCATGCGCGGCTCGATGGCCAGCGCGCGCGCAAGCGCCACGCGCTGACGCTGCCCGCCCGACAGCTGCGCCGGGTAACGCTTGCCGATATCGGGCAGCCGGATCAGCTCCAAGAGCCGCGTCACCCGCCGCGCGATTTCGGCTGCTGGGGGCCGGGTCTTGCGAGGGCGCGCCCGCAGGCCATAGGCGATGTTGTCGAACACCGTCATGTGCCGAAACAGTGCGTAGGATTGAAACACGAACCCCGCGCGGCGCACCTGAACACTGAGGCCCGTCGCGTCCTGCCCGTCGAACAGGACCCTCCCCGCCGAAGGGAACTCCAGCCCGCCCAGAATGCGCAAAAGTGTCGTCTTCCCCGATCCGGAGGGGCCAAGCAGCGCTACAAGAGTGCCCGAGGGGATCACCAGCGAAACAGGATGCAGCGCCGCGGTCGCCCCGAATTCCTTGGCGATCTCTTCGATCTCAATGTTCATCACGGCCTCCTATTGGCGGTGGTTTGCGGCCAGCTGGTCGGCATAGCGCCATTCCAGGGCCATCTTCAGCGTCAGGGTGACAAAGGCCAGCAGCGCCAGCAGCGCGGCCATGGTGAAGGCGGCGACCGAGAGATACTCGTTGTAGAACATCTCGATCATCAGAGGCATGGTGGTGGTCTGACCCCGGATCTTGCCGGACACGACAGCAACCGCCCCGAACTCGCCCATGGCGCGCGCGTTGCACAGCAAGACCCCATAGAGCAACGCCCAGCGGATGTTCGGCACAGTGACCGTCCAGAACAACCGCCACCCCGACGCGCCCAGCGTCAGCGCCGCTTCCTCCTCTGCCCGACCCTGTTCCAGCATCACCGGAATCAGCTCGCGCGCGATAAAGGGAAAGGTCACGAACAAGGTTGCCAGCACGATCCCCGGCACGGCAAAGACCACCGGCATCCCCGCCTGCACGAGCCAGGCCCCAAGGGCCGTGTTGGCCCCGAACATCAGCACGAACAGCAGGCCCGCAACCACCGGAGAGACGGAAAACGGCAGGTCGATCAGCGTGATCACCAACGGCTTGCCACGCCAATCGAACTTGGTGATCGCCCAGGCGGCCGCCAGGCCAAAGACCGCGTTCAAGGGCACGACAATCGCCGCGACCATCAGCGTCAGCCGGATCGCGGCCCGCGCGTCAGGCTCTTCCAGCGCGGCCAGCGCAAAGGCCCGGCCCCGGCTCAGCGCCTCGGCAAAGACCGCAATCAGGGGCGCGAACAGCAAGACCGCCAGCACGATCAGGCAGACCCCGATCAGGGCCCACCGGACAAGTCCGGGCTCGGTGGTGGCCGGGCGCCAGCGAAGGGCTGCGAAATCGGTCATGTGGTCCCCCTTCAAGCCGCGCCCATGCGACGGCGGCTCCAGATCTGGATCAGGTTGATGACCAGCAGCAGCGTGAACGAGATGGCCAGCATCGCGATGGCGATGGCGACAGCGCCGTCATAGTCGAACTCTTCCAGCCGGATGACGATCAACAGGGGCGCGATTTCAGTCACGTTGGGCAGGTTGCCCGCAATGAAAATCACCGACCCGTATTCGCCCACCGCCCGCGCCAGGGCCAGGGCAAAGCCCGTGAGTGCTGCGGGGGCCAGCATGGGCAGCACGACATGGGTCAGTGTCCGCAGCCGCGTCGCGCCCAGCGTGGCGCTGGCCTCTTCGGTCTCCCGGTCGATCTCCTCGATCACCGGCTGCACGGTGCGCACCACAAAGGGCAGCCCCACGAAGATCAGCGCAATCCAGATGCCCAGTTCGGTATAGGCCACGCGCAGCCCGAAGGCCTGCAGCAACGCCGCACCGAACACGCCGTTCGGGGCGTAGATCGCCGTCAGCGCGATGCCCGCCACAGCCGTGGGCAGCGCAAAGGGCAGATCGACCGCCGCATCGATCAGCCGCCGGCCCGGAAAGCGATAGCGCACCAGCACCCAGGCCAGCAACACTCCGAACACCAGGTTGAAAAGTGCTGCCACCAGCGCCGAGCGGAAACTCAGCGTCAGCGCCGCCCAGACGCGGGGTCTGTTCAGAACCTCCCACAGGTTGGCCGGCCCGAAATCGACAAAGCCGCGCCAGAGCAGAACCGTCATGGGCACCAGCACGATGACAGACAGCATCGTCACAAGCATCCCGAACGCCAGCCCCCACCCCGGCATCGGGGTGGGCGCATGCAGGGAAAGCGGGCGGGAAACCATGCCTACTGGGCCTGATAGATCTGATCGAAGAGGCCGCCGTCCCCGAAGTGTTCGGGTTGCACCTTGGTCCAGCCGCCGAAATCGGCGATCGACAGCCGCTCGACATCCGCAAAGCGCGCCACATCGGCCGGATCGGCCCTCGACGTATCCCAGGCCCGATAGTAGTGCCTGGTGGCCAGCGCCTGCGCCTCGGGGCTGTAAAGCTGTTCCAGATAGGCCGTGGCAAGGGCCCGGTTTGCATCGGTCAGGTGCCCCTCTACCAGCGCGACCGGCGGCTCGGCCAGGACCGAGACCGAGGGCACGACGATGTCGAACTGATCCTCGCCCAGCTCGGCCAGCGCCAGATGCGCCTCGTTTTCCCAGGCCAGCAGCACATCCCCCAGCCCGCGTTGCGCGAAAGTCGTGGTCGAGCCGCGCGCACCGGTGTCAAGCACGGGAACGTTGCGATAAAGCGCGGCCACAAACTCGCGCGGGTCAAGGCCGTTGCGCACGGCATAGCCCCAGGCGGCCAGGTAGTTCCAGCGGGCGCCCCCGCTTGTCTTGGGGTTCGGCGTGATCACCTGCACGCCTTCGGCTACCAGATCATCCCAATCCTCGATCCCCTTGGGATTTCCCTCGCGCACCAGAAAGACGATGGTCGAGGTATAGGGTGACGAATTGTGCGGCAGCTTGCCTTGCCAGTCGTCCGGGATCAGGTCGGAGCGCGACGCGATCTGGTCGATGTCCGAGGCCAGCGCCAGGGTGACCACCTGCGCGGCCAGCCCGTCGATGACCGCTCGGGCCTGCGCACCCGACCCGCCATGGGATTGTTCGATGGTCGGCGCCGGATTGCCCTGGGCCACCCACCAATCCGCGAACCAGGCATTGTAGTCCCGGTAGAACTCCCGCGTGGGGTCATAGCTGACGTTCAGGAGCACCTCGGCCCGTGCCTGCGACCCCGCCCCAAAGACACAGGCGAGCCCCATCGCCGCTGCCACAACAACCGCCTTCCAGCGGTGCCGAGGCTGCTCATTGCGCTGCAGGGGTTGGCCTGCCACACGCTTCCCGCCCACCTCGATCAGCACCCGCCCGTCGGGCAAGCGCAGCACAAGCGGTCCCTGTGCCAGCACATAGGGCGAGACGACAACGGTCTGGATCATGCCGATACCTCCTGCTCCTGTCCGAGGCTCGAGGCCTCCCGACCTTAATCACGACAGAAGCAGTCGATAAAATCAACGAAATAATCACGTTAAAATTAGTCGTGAAAAAAGATGGTTTTTCTCCCCCTGGGCGACCCGTTGGTGCGCCATGCTTTCCGGACCCTGGCTTGAGCGCGCCAGCCGACGCGACTCGACGCGCCTTCCCGGACCGGTGCATCGACGACGCCTTTCAGCTCTCCCGGAACGCCCCGCGCATCTGGTCAGCCAGCGGTTTGGTCAGATAGTCCAGAAGCGTCCGTTCCGTCGTCAGGATGAACACCTCGACCGGCATGCCCGGCACCAGCCGCTCCGGGGCAAGCCGTTCCATCTCTTCCGGGTCGAGCGAGACTTCGACCCGATAGAAGGTCGCGTTCGTCTGCTCCTCCACGATGGCATCGGCCGAGATCACCGATACCTGCCCCATCAGTTCGGGCGTCCCGCGTGAGGGCAAGGCCGAAAAATGCAGCCGCACTGGCTGCCCCAGGCGCAATTCGTCGATGTTCAGCGGCGGCACCTTGGCCGAGATCACAAGCGGCCGGTCTTGCGGAACGATGAACAGCACCGGATCGGCGGGCCGCAGAACCGCCTGCGGGGTCTTCACCTGCAACTCCAGCACCACGCCCGATACAGGCGCCCGGATCTCGAGCCGCCCGATCTGGTCGCGCAGCGCGCGGCGCCGTTCGGTCAGTTCCAGGTCTTTCGCGGCGATATCGCGAAGCTCGGTCGTTGCCTCTTCCTGGCGCTGAACCTGCAGGCCCATGATCTGAAGATCGGTTTCGGTGATCTTGCCCTCGGCCTCGGCCCGGGCGGCACGCAGCCGGCCGTTCTCGCCCCGCAGGCCCGCATCCTCGCGTTGCAGGGCCAGAACACGGGTCTGCTCGGTCAGGCCCTTGGCCAGCAGCGACTGCTGCGCGGCCAGCTCGTCGGCGATGAAGCCAAGCTGCTCTTCGTTGCCCGAGAGTTGTGCGTCGATGCCCGCGATCTGGCTTTCGATCTGACCCGTTCTCTTGCGCAACTGCTCGACCTGCTGCTGCAGGCTCGTCCGCCGCGCCTCGAACAGTCGCGACTGCCCCTCGACCAGGTCCAGAACCACGGACCGCTCCGCTGCCGCCTGCATCAGGGGCGCGGGATAGACAACCGTCGGGGCGGCATCGCGTTCGGCCTCCAGCCGGGCCCTGCGGGCCAAGACCTCGAACAGCTGGTTCTCGACAATCGCCAGTTCCGACCGCAACGTGCTGCCATCCAGTTCGATCAGCACATCCCCCGCCTGGACGAGGCTGCCGTCCACCACATTGATCTTCTTCACCACGCCGCCATCAAGATGCTGGACCACCTGCCTGTTCTGCTCGACCTCGACCAGCCCGGGGGCGATGATTGCGCCTGCCAGCGAAACCATCGCCCCCCAGACCCCCAGACCAAGACCAACCGCCAGAACGGTCAGAGCCCCCAGAACCACGGGAAGGCGAACGGGAAAATCCTTCCTGACGGTCACTTCCCGGCTCCTTGCAGATCGCTCCGGCGGATGTCGGCCTGATTTCGCACCATGTCGTGCAGCACTTGTTCACGCGGGCCGAAGGCACGCTTCATTCCGTTTTCCAGAAACAGAAGCTGGTCGCATTCCTGAATGGCGGCCGGGCGATGCGCCATGATGAACACGGTGCGCCCGGCAGCCTTCATCGCCCGGATCGCCCGGTTCAGCGAGATGGACCCGTCGCTGTCCAGGTTCGAGTTCGGCTCGTCCAGCACCAGCACCACCGGGTCGCCATAAAGCGCGCGTGCAAGGCCGATGCGCTGGATCTGCCCGCCAGACAGCCGCCCGCCCCCGGAGGTGACCTGTGTCTCATACCCCATGGGCAGCGAGATGATCATGTCATGCACCGCCGCCTTCCTGGCCGCCTCGACGATCTTGTCGCCATCGGGGTTCGGCTCCAGTCGGGCGATGTTCTCGGCGATGGTGCCGTCGAAAAGGGTCACGCGCTGCGGCAGATAGCCGATGCAGGCCCCCAACCGGTCGGGGTCGTACTGGTCCAGCGCCGCACCATCCAGCCGGACCCTGCCCGAGACCGGTTGCCAGATGCCGCACAGCGCCCGCGCCAAGGTGGATTTGCCCGAACCCGAGGGACCGATGACACCCACCGCCTCGCCCGGCTGTACTTCGAAGCTCAGCAGCCGCAGCGTCGAGACCGTCTCGCCGGGTGGCACGACTGTCACGTTCTCCACCCGGATCCGGGCCTTGGGGCGCGGCAGTGCCGTGCGCTGCGGCTCGGGCGGCACCGTCGACAGCAGTTGCCCCAGCCGCCGCCAGCCCTCAAGCGCGCGCTGCCCCAGCGCCCATTGCCCGATCGCCGTCTCGATGGGGGCCAGCGCCCGTCCCAGCAGGATCGAACCGGCGATCATTACCCCGGCCGAGAGCTCTCCCCGCAGCACAAGCCAAGCTCCCAGGCCCAGCATCGCCGATTGCAGGAACTGCCGGAACGTCTTCGAGAAGGACGAGAAAAGACCCGTCGAGGCCCCGGCCTCCAGGTTGCGCTGCAGCGCCAGGGTCCGCGCGCCCTTCCAGCGTGCAAAGCCGGCCGACGCCATGCCCATGGCGCGCAGCACCTCGGCCTCCGATTTCAGCTGGTCGGCCATCCGCTCGGACCGGGCCGCCATCGATCCAGCCTCGGCCTGGGGGCGCCGGGTCTGGCGCTGGTTCAGCCAGGTAACAAGCACCAGCAGCGCTCCGCCCACGATCGCCAGCCAGCCCAGAAGCGGATGGAACAGGAAGATCGCCGCCACGAAAAGCGGCGTCCAGGGAATGTCCAGCACCGCCGTCAGCAAGGGCGAGGCCACGAACCGCTGCACCGCCTCCAGATCGCGCTGCGCCGACAGGGCGGCCGGATCGTTGGGCATCAGCGCGGTGCGGGCCATCGCTGCCTGGAATACCCGCCGGTCCAGCCGGCCCTGAAACCGTGCTGCGGCCACTGCCAGAACCCGCCCTCGCGCGAACTCCAGAACGCCCATCGCCAGGAAAAGCACGGCAATCAGCAAGGTCAGGGCGACCAGCGTCGCCTCTGACCGGCTGCCCAGCACCCGGTCATAGACCTGCAGCATGTAAAGCGGGCCAGTCAGCATCAGCAGGTTGAGGACGATGCTGAAGATCAGCACGATCCCCATCAGGGGGCGGCTTTCCTTCCACGCTGCGGTCAGTTCCGAAGGTCCGTTGGGGGGATCCTGCGCCATTTTTCACTCTCTCGTCGGGTCCGGCCAGGCGCGCCCCGCCCGCAGGGTGGGGGCGCGCCTTTCGCTGTCAGCTGAACAGGAAGTCCTTGTCGGACAACTGGGTGCTCGAGGTGAGACCGGTCAATGTGATGGTCAGGTCCGCCGTCCCGTCCCCGTCGACATCCACCAGCACATCATCGCCCGAGACGCGGGCCTCGGTATTTTCGCCTCCACCGGTGAAAGCCGCCGAACCGCGATAGCTGAAGGTCCCGACAAGCAGCCCCTCGAACTCCAGCACATCGCCCTGCTCGGCGCCGCCCGACAGCTCGTTGAAGTCGGTGATCCTGTCCTGTCCCGCGGTCTTGCTGTTGAAGACGAAGTGATCCGCCCCCGCCCCGCCGGTCAGGATGTCATCCCCGCTGCCGCCCGCCAGACTGTCCGCCAACGCGGTCCCCACCAGCAGGATGCCGGTTCCGGCCGCGGTCAGCCCATCGTCGTCGATGATGGTCGCCGTGGCGCTGCTGTCGGCGACAGTGGCGTTCACGGGGTTGCTCAGCATCACGGTGAAGCCTTCGTTCGCCTCATCGACCAGATCGCCCAGGATCGCCACCCGGACCACCTTGGTCTGTTCGCCCACCCCGAAAGTGATGGTTCCGGTCGAGGCGGCAAAGTCGGTCAGCGTCGCCCCGCCCACAAGCGTCATGTAGTCCACCGTCACTGTCGATGTGGCGGCGGCCGACAGCGTCACCGTGAATTCGGCATAGGCGGTCACGGCATCGTCGGGGAACTCGAACTGGATGGGTTCCAGATAGACCATCTTGTTCTCGTTTACGGTCGTCCAGTCATCCTTGAGGATTCCGCCCGTGTCGCCCGAATTGGGGTTCCATGACCAGTAGGTCCAGCTGATGCCCTGGTCGCCCTCGGCCAGGTCGATGTCGCCGTCATTGTCGAAATCGCCCGCCAGGTAGGAGGTGATGGCTTCGTACCAGGCGATATCCTTGGCTTCGGTCAGCTTGGTCCCGAACTCGCCGATATAGACCGGGGCGATGCCTTCCTTGTAGATGTAGCCCCACATCTTGTCGAAGATCCCCGGCAGGTTTGCGGGAAAATCGGCGGCCTTGAACCAGGCCTGCTCGTAGATCGAATTCGGGTAGTCATGGGCCGAGTAGACAAGCTTGTTGTCCAGGTCGAGCTCGATCGGCCGATCCCGCACGCCCATCAGGTTGCCGCCCCACCAGTAGTTCTCGCCCTTGTAGGTCGCGACACCCTCGACAAAGATCAGCCAGTTCCCGTTGACCGCGCCGATGGCATTGCCTGCCCTCTCGGCCGCCGCGGCCCAGTCGTTGGCGCCACCGCCACCCCAGGTGCCATTGTAGGGTTCGTTATGCAGATCGGCACCGATGACGGCAGTGTTGTCGGCATAGCGCTCGGCCAGCATCTGCCAGTCGGCAATCCAGTCGGCCTCGGAATGCGTGCTGTCATACCACAGCCCGTTGGACGAGGTGCCCGCCCCCGCATCGCTGCGATGGTGATCCAGGATGATCCTGATCCCGATCTCCTCGGCATAGGCCAGAATCTTGTCCATCACCTGCAGTGGCATCAGGCCGGCAAGGTCGCTGTTCTTGCTGTAGTCGATGCCCAGTGCGGTGCCGGTCGCATGCAGCATGTCGCTCGAGAAGGGCAGCCGGATGGTGTTGAACCCCTCGTCCAGCATCTGCTGCATCATTTCCTTGTAGCCCCGGGTCCACAGCCCGTTGGGCGACATGTTGGTGCCCTCGAAGCCGAACCAGTTGACCCCGGCGATCTGCACCGTATTGCCCGCCGCATCGACGATCTGGTTGCCCGACGTGCTCAGCCAACCGCCGCCGCTGCCCGTGTTCCCCTCGACGACCGACGTATCGGCAATCGTGATGGCGGGCACGGGAACAGCGCCGTCATCGTTCACGATCGTCCCGGTGCCCGAGCCGGTGGCAATCGTCGCACCAGAGGCCGCGCTGAGTTTCAGTTGCAGCGTCTCGTTCGCCTCGGCCACGGCATCGCCCAGCACAGACACCGACACCGTCTTCGACGTCTCCCCGGCCGCAAAGGTCAGGGTGCCGGATTTCGCGGTATAGTCCGACCCAGCCGTCGCGGTGCCGTTCTCGGTCGCATAGGCCACCGTCACCGCCCCGGTCTGGGCTTGTGACAGGCTAACGACGAAACTCATCGTCGCGGTGCCCCCATTGCCTTCCGTCACGCTGGCAGAACTTACGGAAAGCGTGGGCAGGCTGTCGTCGTTGACGATCGTGCCGGTCGCCGTGGCCGTCCCCAGCGTAGCCCCTCCCGACAGGCCCGAAAGGTTGAGCGTCAGCGTCTCATTGCTCTCGACCGTGGTGTCACCCGCGACCGCCACCGAGACGGTCTTCGATGTCTCGCCCGGCGCGAAGGTCAACGTGCCGGTCTTCGCTGTGTAATCCGACCCGGCCGTGGCGGTGCCGTTCGCGGTCGCATAGGATACGGTGACGGCCTCTGTGGCTGCCTTCGACAGCTTGACCGTGAAGTCCAGCGTGCTGGACCCGCTCGATCCTTCAGTCACGCTCGCGCCGCTCACGGTCATTACCGGCACATCGGAAACGGCGGTGCCGTTGATCGTCACGCCCGAAATCGCCGTGGTCGTCCCGGCCGATGCCTGGAACCCGAAGGCCGTGTTCGCCCCCGCAGCCACCGCCGCGTTGTAGCTCATGTTTTGCAGCACGTAATGCGTGCCCACATGGCTGACGATCTTGGCGTTCCAGATGTTGGTGATCTCGAAATCCGCGTCGAACTCGACCGTCCAGCCGGTCAGCGCTGTTGCCCCCGCAACCACGGTCATCGCCGCGGTGAAGCCGGCGCCCCAGTTGTCATTGACCATATAAGTGACCGACTGGGTGGACGTGGGGGCCGTGTCATCGTTCGTGATCGTGACCACCGCCTGCGGATCGGCAATTGTCGCCCCTGTCGCCCCGGTCAGGTTCACCAACAGCGTCTCGGCGCTTTCCACCCTGGTGTCGCCCGCCACCGTGATGGAGAAGGTCTTTGTCGTCTCGCCCGCCGCGAAGGTCAGCGTTCCCGACCTGGCGGTATAGTCCGACCCCGCGGTCGCGGTGCCGTCGGCGGTGGCGTAGTTCACCGTCACCGCGCTGGAAGAGGCCTTGGAAAGCGTGACCGTCATCTTGACGGTCTTGGTGCCGGAATCGCCCTCCGTCACCGTCGCATCGGCGATGGACAGCGTCGGCAGCGCGTCA